>Ga0209541_10008601_pt1 | contig 16773 bp, 19 predicted proteins | sample RifCSPlowO2_01_FD_184027 | JGI IMG/M metagenome (GOLD analysis project Ga0209541, IMG submission 184027) | Groundwater microbial communities from Rifle, Colorado - Rifle CSP2_plank lowO2_0.1 (SPAdes) (version 2) | ecosystem: Environmental > Aquatic > Deep subsurface > Groundwater | place...
CAATACCGCCTTGACCACCAGTCGCCGTTGCCTTACCGCCCGCACCACCAGCGCAAGCCGGACCAGTACCGTTACCGCCATTGCCGCCATTGGCATCAGATGAACCGCCAGCACCGGCCACAATATCACCAATTACCACGTTGGCAGTGCCGCTAACATTACCCGTCACTTTCAAACCTTTTTTGTTATCGCCGCCCTGGCCGCCGGTGGCGTCAGCATCGCCGCCTTTCTCCGCCGGACAGCCGTCTTTACCGGTTTTACCGTGGGCGATGGCCTGGCCGCCTTGGCCGCCCTGACCCGGATTAATGGTAAAACTGCCGACGATTTCAATTTCATTAGTACCGATAATTTTCATATTACTGGGCTTGCCGCCGTCGCCGCCAGTGGCCTTGCCCGGATCGCAATTAGTGTCAGTTTCGGCAAAACCGCCCTTACCGCCGTAGCCCAGAAAAACCGTAAAATTGTTAATGGTAACGTTGGGCGCCGTGATGTTTAAACGATAAGCATCGCTACCGTTACCGCCTTTGACGTTGCAACTGCCAATGTCTTCACTGCCACTTGAACCGTCCGGACCGTACAAGGTAAAGTCGCTGATATTCATATTGGCGCCGCCAAAGTCAAAAGCGACAATTATTTTTTTGACTTTTTTTGGCGGGATCGGCACTTGCAGTTCGGCCGGCGGGGGAACAGCCGGACTACCCACTACCCAAGTACCGCCAATTTTAACCGTATTAGGCACGGGCCGGCCCTGTTCATCCACGGCCGCTTCTTGGGCAGAAGCCGAGGACACTAAACTGTCAACCACTTTTTGGAAAAATGAGATTTCATTAACCGCAGTCTTAATGGCTGCCGGCACTAAAGTGGTTTCGGCCTGGCCCGGCGCCAAAGGAATTTCAATAAACGGACCTAAGCGCATGCCTTCGCCAGTGTCAGCCGCAGCTTGTTCAAAAATCCGGTCAATATCTTCTTGGCTCTTGGCCAATTTACTGATATCGTCAACCAATTGAATATGCCCGTTACTCACTAAAGAAGAATCGGGGCCAAATTCCACGTTACCGCTGACAACTAAAGAAATGCCCGTGCCTAAATCAGTATCGTCAATTTCAGCCGGCCGCTCACAGCGCAGTTGGCCGTTGACCGTCAAATTGCCATTGACAATCAGGGTAAAAATGCCGTCATCGCAACGTAGTATGCCGTCAACTGTATAATCACCCTCAACCGTTAAAGTGGCGTTATCCTTCAAAGAATGAATTTCGCCCTCTGGTACAGTCTGACTGCCGCTAAGGACAGTGGCTGTGGCATAAACCACGCTCGGTTTTCGTTGCTGGCTTAAAAACCACCAACTGGCCAAGCCAATAATTAGCAAAACAATAATCACCGGCCAAAGGCCTTTTTTTGTTTGATTCATATGATTTTTCTTAAGAATTATATTGATACCAATAGTGCTAATTATTTTGCATAACTATCCGCTTAATCCGCGTTACAATCTGCGCTTATCGGCGCCGCCGGATGATTTTTAATTAAATTAACGATAAAATACTCTTAAAAACTAAATTAATTAGCACTACTGATATTGATTTAAACTTATCATAAAATAATTAAATTAGGCAAGCGACATCTTGACTGATCTATTCTGCTGTGATAAGGTGGTGAAACACCAAACCAAGAAAGGGAGGGTAGAGGGGTGATAACTTTAATAATTTGGGTTGTTGTAGGTGTTCTTTGTGTTCTGACCTTCTTCATAATGACCGCCGGAAACTATAAGTTGCGCCAAGAGCTTAAGGCGTTGAGCGAATTCAATTCAAGACTGGTGCATGAAAACACTGTCTTGTCTCGAAAACTGGATCTCCTGCAGACGTTATACGACACAAGTATCGACGATCACGCTGAAACGCTTGGTCGGATTCTGGCGTTTTCCCGCCAAGTCGGCATCAAACTGACTTTGGTGGTCAAGTCCGCCGAAGAAGGCAAAGCCGCTTCTGTCGGCGGAGTGGGGGTCAATCATAGTCTTGAGCCGATTAAGCCTGATAAGCCAGAAATATTCGACGATCTGGACCCCGGATCTACTCAAGAGAAGGATACACCAATTGCACGACCTGGATGGTTTATGGTTCCAGCAAGTGGTGAGGGCAGTGATGACCTCTATGACGATTTCATAGAGACTCCACAGCTTGATTCGTCCTTTGATCGTAATTCTGAGGTTCAAAAACCCGCCAACGAAGAACCATTGCCCGACACCGGCAAAAAACCGTAATAAAAGGCACTCTAATCAGTTTTGAGGAGACGTGTGCATTTCCCCTGTCTGTGCTCCCCACAGGCTAGAAGTGCATCCCTTACACGTCTCCTCTTTTTTATTAACTAAGTTTGGTCATCCTTGGTTTTTTCTTTTGCCAAAAACTAAAAAATTTGAGAAAATTAATGATATGACTAAAACCAACAAAAATTCCGTTATTGACTGGAAAAGAAAATTAACCCCCGAACAATACCGGATTTTGCGGGAAAAAAGGACCGAGCCGGCTTTTACCGGCAAGCTCTTGCATAACAAGGAAAAGGGGACCTATGTTTGCGCCGGTTGCGGGGCTGAGCTTTTCTCTTCAGAAGCTAAATTTGATTCCGCTACGGGCTGGCCCTCTTTTTACGACGTCAAAAACAACAAAAATGTCAAAACTCAAGAAGATTTAAGTCTTGGCCTAGAAAGAACTGAAGTGATGTGCGCTGCTTGCGGCGGCCATTTGGGCCATGCTTTTGACGACGGCCCAAAACCCACCGGCAAAAGATACTGCATTAATTCAATTGCTTTAGATTTCAAAAAGAAATAAAAAAAATAATTGACCAAATAGTTGACTCAAAAAATTGTTACCTTTCCCTAATCTAGACGTTCTATAAAGCAGAGAGGCAAATAATAACGAACAACAAAAGATTCATGGGAAAGATAATATCAAATTTTTTGGCTAAAATTAAAGCCAGAAAAGAACAAAATTACAAAGTCTACCTTAAACTGGACTTAACATGGAAAACCTTGAATCCCAAGTCATTAAAAAATGCCAAGCTGGAGAATTAAAACAATTTGGCCAGCTTTACGACAGCTACATCAAAAAAATCTACAATTTTGTCTACTATAAAACCTGGCATCGGCAAACGGCCGAAGATTTGACCAGCCAAACATTTTTTAAAGCGCTGACGAAAATCAAACAGTTTGATGAAATTAAAGGCAGCTTTTCTTCCTGGCTTTATAAAATTGCCAGAAATACGGTGATTGATTATTACCGCCAAAACAAAGCCGATTTAAATATTGACGATATCTGGGGTCTGGCTGACAGCCAAGATTTTGCCTCTGAAATTGACAACCAACAAAAACTGGGCGAGGTGCAGAAATATTTACAAAATTTAAAACCGGACCAAAAAGAAATTGTGATCATGAAGCTTTGGGATGGTTTGACCTATCAGGAGATTGCCGAAATTACCGGCAAAACCGTTGCCGCCTGCAAAATGACTTTTTCGCGAACGATGGCGCGGCTCAGAGAAAATCTGGCTTTAATCCTGTTTTATTTCATCTTAATCACCAAACAAATTCTATGGCTAATCAAATAAAACAAATTTTGGCTGAACTTTACGCCATTGATGAGAGCTTAAAAAAACACGAAACCGAACTGATTAGAATCATTGATAGAATTTTGGCTAACCGGCCGGATACCAAATTTGATATAAATTTTGCTAAAAGACTGCGCGCTGAACTTTTAGCTAAGGCCGGCGAAAGCCAAAAAACTGCCTCTCTCTTTAATAACTTAATTGAAAATTTTATGACCAAAAAGATTGCTTATCTTGCCGGATCAGTAGTGCTAACGGCGCTAATTTTGGTTCCGGTTCTAACTTACTTCTACCGGCCTGGTACTGTTTCATTCTTCAGCGATAGCGTCAAAATCAGCCGACTTGGCACCAGCGCTTTTGGTTCACTCAGCGGGCAAGCGGCCACTAACTTAGAGGCCGCCCCGATGGGCTTAGGCGCCGGTGATAGCGCCGCCGGTAGCGCCATTGGTTTAGGCGGCGGGGGAGGCAATGCCAGCGGCGTGGCTCGGATGCAAGCCGGCGGTGGCGGCATGGCAACCTCACCGATTATAGCGCCAGAGTATGTTACGGCCGACTATAATTATGTCTATACCGGTGAACCGATAACATTAACCGATGAAAAACTATCGGTGCTCAAACGAATCAGAACCACTGATTCAAATGGCCAATTGGATAACCTGCTGAAAAGTTTTAATCTCGGTCTGGCTGACTTAAGCGGTTTTCCTGACAGCCGAATCCAGAATATCACTTTCACTCAGGACCAGTCATATGGCTATGTGATTAATGTCAACTTGGACGAGGGCGCGGTTACCATCTATAACAACTGGCAAACTTGGCCCCAGAGCCAGTGCCAAAACGAGAATTGCTACGAACAATACCGCACTAAAGAGTCTGATCTTTTACCTGATGAAACCTTAATTAAAATTGCCAATGACTTTATGGCTGAACATAAAATCAGCCTTAAAAATTACGGCACGCCCTTCGTTGATAATTCCTGGAACCAGTATTACCAAACCAGTCCGGATAAAACCAACTATTACTTCCCGGACAGCTTACAGATAATTTATCCGCTGGTGATAAACGGCCAAAAAGTTTACGAAGGACACGGCTATCCAGCCGGTCTGAATGTTTCCGTTCACCTTAAGGAAAGGCGGGTGACAGGCGTTACTGGCTTAACCACTCAAAACTACCAGAGTTCATCCTATCCGGCCGTGACCGATGTTGCCCGGGTGATGGCTTGGGTGAAAAAAGGCGGCATCTTCAACTACGGCTATTACGGCGGAGAAAAAACTTATGACGTCAAACTCGGCGAGGCCGAAATGGGCTACTTCCGCCAATGGAACTACAAGAATAACACCAACGAAGAATTGTTAGTCCCGGCCTTAATCTTTCCGGTAACCAAGGGCCCGGAGTTTACCGACTTGGCCGGCCGGATCGCACCTTACTATTACAAATTAAATGTGGTGGTGCCCATCATCAGTGAAGTCTTAGACGAATTTGAAGCTCAGGACCTGCCGCCGATCAGGCCGCTGCCCTTGACTGAACCGGCCGAAGCGCCTGCAGTTGATCTACCAACGGATCAAACGCAAAAGTAGTCCGCCAACTGAAGTTGAACAATAATTTTCCTAAAACCGCTTCGCGGCCGCGAAGCGGTTTTTTGGATTATAGAAATTGACGATTTAAAAAATAAATCAAGCTGGAGGTTTGGGGGCAACTTTGAACCCATCTAAGTCCCAATAATTTTACATTGACGCATCAGGCGAATGGTTGTCATCAAAGGTTCTCGCCTCGCTTCATAACAAGGCGTTATAAGCGGCGAAGCGGGTTGGTTACTTTTGACTTCAAAAGTAACTCACCTTCAAGCGAAAACTCAAATTTATCTATAAAATTCACTCTATAAAACTCATCTAACCAGCTAAAGCTGATTGTCTTTTGAATAAAAAAGATCGCCAACCGTTAGGCTAGCGATCAGTAGTTAGTTGAAAGCTGTGTTTAGGCCCTCTAGAAGGAGCGCCGGCGCAAGTACGACCAGGTGTTATTGTCCGTCAGGCTGAAGGCGACAAAGTAGACGACAACGGCCATGACCTTACCCAAAGTCAGCGATTCATCGGCGTAGAACAGCACGCCCAAAAGCATCGCTGAAATCAGGTATGAACCCTGCATCACCAATTTTTTAATGGCAATGGTGCCACCGCCTTGGTAGCTTAGCAACTTGAACGAAATCATACCAACCAGGACTAGACCCTTGGCGGCAGCACCCAGCCAGTAAATTACCGGAAAATCAAGCTGACCGCCGACGCGCCAAACTACCGCTAAAGCGGCCGCGATTGAAACCACAACGCTGGTAGTACCAACCCAAAAGGTGTTAGCCAGAGGATGAAGCCGCGCCATTGTTTGGTCGGCCTGGGCTTGAGTCAAAGCTTCGTTCAAAGCCATGAACAGCGGAATCAAACCGGCGATCATCACCCAAGTAGGCGGTTGGGCCAATAGGCTTAGCGGCGGAAAGTTCAAAATCATATAGCCGGCCAGCAAGAACAGGCCAATACCCAGCCACTGTCGCGGCCGCATGGGGTGGCCGAAGAAAAGCCAGTCAATCAGGGCGCCAGGAATAATTGACATGGTCGCAATAAAGGCGACTACGCCAACGCTTGATCCCGGATAGGTAAAAACCCAGACCACTACCCAGCCCGACATGGTGGCAATGGTGCCAAACAGTATGCAGCGCCAAAGCTGTTGTCGGCTCACTTTCAGCGATATCTTAGCCAGCCGCGAACCGACGAAAGCGCCGGCGGCCTGAAAAGACGCCGTCACCAGATAGGCGACCACCGCTCCCAAAAAAGATCCGCTGGCAATGCCGATCAGCTTCGAAATCAGGTTATTGGTCGTCTTGGTGCCGCCCTCGGCGACCGCCCAAGTCATCCATTTTGCCATAATAGATTTCTCCTTCAGTGGTATTATAACACGGGAAAACACAACTGATGAGATAAATTCACAAGGTGCGATTTACTAACTTATCACCCTGGGCCGTTAATGTCAATACTAACGCCCAAAAACCAGGAACAACTAAAACCATTTTTATCTTTACCAAAATGTGCTATAATATAAAAAATAAATAAGAAGGGGGTGATATATGGTAAAACATAAACAATTAATTGAGCCGGCAAGTTTTTTACCATTTTGGCTGCTTGGTTCGTCAATCATTTCGGCGATTATTCACAATTTACTCTTTAGTTTTAGCCAAACCGAAGATGCCGTCTTTTTTGTTCTCACTCTGGTCTTATTTTTGGGCTTTATTGCTTCAGTGATTTATAACGTCCTGACTTATATCAACAATGGCCGGCCCAGTGACATCTGGAAAATGGGTTGGTTGGGTTTCTTTGGACTATTTGGCATATTCATGCCGGGCCTCTATGGCTTCTTCGGATTTTTCGGGTTCTTTGGTTTTAAGAAAAAATAACTTTACAACTCAATAAAAAACAGGCTTTCTTCCTGTTTTTTATTGACAATCAGTCTTGATAATCTCAATATGCCTCAAGTTTCAATTTATACTACGCCTACCTGTGTCTATTGCAAAATGGCAAAAGAATTTTTCAAAAACAACAAAATTGACTACCAGGAAATTGACGTCGCTACCGACCCGGCTAAGGCCCAAGAAATGATTGATAAAAGCGGCCAATTGGGCGTGCCGGTGATTATCGTTGAAAAAAACGGCCAAGAAAATGTTGTCATCGGTTTTGTTGAAAAAAAACTCAGAAAATTACTTGATCTTAAATGACTATTAATTAAATTAGAAAGGAGAAAATTATGACTCATATTTTACCAGACCTGCCTTATGATTATAACGCCCTAGAACCATATCTTGATGCCAAAACAATGGAAATTCATCATGATAAGCATCATCGAGCTTACGTTGATAAACTTAACGCCGCTTTAGAAAAATTCCCTAACTTTTCCGAAAAATCCGCCGAAGAGTTAATCACCGATTTAGAGGCGTTACCCGGCGAAATCAAAACGGCGGTGCGTAACCACGGCGGCGGCCATGTCAACCATTCACTTTTTTGGGAAATTCTCAAAAAAGAGGTGGCCATTAGCGGTGAAATTAAAAAAGCCATTGAGAGCGACTTGGGCGGCTTGGAAAAATTTAAGGATTCATTCAGCCAAGCGGCCATTGGCCAATTTGGCAGCGGCTGGGCTTGGATCGTTGTTCATAACGGTGAACTGGAAATTGTCGCCACGGCCAATCAAGACTCACCCTTAACCGATGGTAAAACACCGATTCTGGGCATCGATGTCTGGGAGCACGCTTATTACCTGAAATACCAAAACCGTCGGACCGAATATGTTGAGAATTTTTTCAATATTATTAACTGGGATAAAGTCAACGAGCTTTATCTTAAGGCTAGATAGGTAATGATTAGAATTGGTCAAAAAGCGCCTGATTTCTCTTTGCCCGACCAAAACGGCACGATCCATAAACTTTCCGGCTACTTGGGCCAGTGGGTTTTAATTTATTTTTATCCCAAAGACAACACCCCTGGCTGTACCAAAGAAGCCTGCGCTCTGCGCGACAACTTTTCTGAATTCAAAAAAATCAAAGCCGTAGTTTTAGGCGTCAGCGCCGATTCAGTGGCCAGTCATCAGAAATTTGCCAATAAGTTCAGACTGCCTTTTCCCATTCTCTCGGACGAAAACAAAACCGGATTAACAAAATACGGCGTCTGGCAGAAAAAAAATCTGCTGGGTAAAATTTTTTGGGGCACAAAGCGAATGTCTTTTTTAATAAATCCGAAAGGTGAAATCGTTAAAATTTATCAAGCGGTCAAACCGCCTACCCATGCCCAAGAAGTGATCGACGATCTAAAGAATTTAGAACGGCAAGGTGTTTGAAGACTGGCCAAAATTAAGTAGCCAAAAAAAACTAAAAAAAGTAGTTTTAATATTCATTATCGCTTTCGGCCTTAATTTCCTTTGGGAAAATCTGCACGCCGGTTTATACCTCCACTATCAGGGTCAGACCATAACCCAGCTGATACTGATTCGAGCAGCAATCTTTGATGCTTTATTTATTACTGCACTTTTCTGGCTGATAGTCGCTTTAAACTCAACCCGAAAAAATCTCTGGCTTTGGATGTTGACTATTTCACTGTTATTCGCTATAACATTAGAAGTCTATGCTTTACAGACTGATCGTTGGACCTATCAGAAGCTGATGCCCATTGTTCCTTGGTTTAAGACTGGCTTAACGCCGACTGTCCAGCTGGCGATCACGGCATTGATTAGCCTCTGGGCCGTAAGTCAAAAAAGAAAAAAGGAGAAAACCAGTGGCTGATGCAAAAACTTTTCTCATTGCATTGTCGGCGGTTATTGCCGCTAATGCCGTCGCTGTTGCCGCCGTAATGATTTGCCGTTGGCTCAAAGATAAGTTCAAGCTGAGAAAAAATCAAAGGCCAGATGATGCCATCGCCCAGAACAGCATTATCGGCTGGGTCGTTACTTTACTCCTTCACTTCCAGCCGGAAGACTACTAGGCTATTGACCAAGTTTTCCACTGCGACTAAAGCCCGCTTAGGGCTTTTTTTCTCGGCTAAAATCAACTATAATATACATATGGAAAAAACCAATTTAGCCAAGAATACCACCTACTTCACCGCCGCCTTAACGGTCCAGAAAATTCTGGCTTTTATTTATTTTTGGTTTATTGCCAACAGTCTGTTCCCCGGCCAACTGGGTCAGTATATTTTTGCCTTGTCCTTCACCACCTTGTTCTCAATTTTTATTGATCTGGGTCTGTCGCCGGTGCTGACCCGCGAAGCGGCCAAAAGCAAAGACCGGGCCAATCTTTATTTAAAAAACGTCATCGGCTTAAAAATCCCCTTGGCAATTATCACCTTAATCGTTGCCTGGCTGGTCATTAATATCACCGGCAAAGAAGCGGCCGTTAGACTTTTGGTTTATCTGGCAAGCGTGATTATGATTTTGGACTCGTTCTCGCTAAGTTTTTGGGTGATTTTTCGTGCCCGCCGGACCTTAAAATACGAAAGTGTCGCGACCATTGCCGTTCAAATTATTATCTTTGTTTTAGGCATCATTGCCTTAAAAACCACCGGCCAAGTCAAACACCTGATGTTGGCCCTCTTAGCCGCCAGCACTTTCAATTTTTTGCTTTCGCTCGGGCTTTTAAAATTCAAACTTAAATTCTCGCTTAAACCGCAACTAAATTCAGAGGTGACTAAATATTTTTTAAAAATCATTCCGGCCTTTGCCTTAGCCGGCATTTTTGTTAAAATTTATAACGCCTCGGACTCGGTGCTTTTAAGTTACCTGGCCGGCGACGAAGCGGTGGGCTTTTTCGCGGTGCCGGCCAAAGTGGTTTATGCGCTGCAGCAGGTGATTCCGGCGGCTTTTAGCGCCGTCATTTTCCCGGCTTTCAGTTATTATTATGCCACCTCAAAACAGTTGCTGGCCAAAACCTTTAATCAGGCCTTTATTTATTTAACCATCATCAGTCTGCCGATCAGCGCCGGCTTGATTATTTTGGTGCCCCAAATTATTAATCTCTTTTGGCCTAACTACCAACAAGTGGTGCCGACTTTTCTGGTGATGAGCCTGGCGATTCCTTTTATCTTTTTAGCCTTTCCGACGGGCTATCTTTTGAACGCCGCTGACCGCCAAAAAAATACCACCATTAACCGAGGAATAATCACGGCTTTGGCCGTGACTTTGAATGTCATTTTGATTCCCCGGCTAAGTTTTTTTGGGGCGGGGATAACTTTTTTGGTCACCAATTTTATTTTGCTTTTTTTGGACTTCTATTGGGTCAGAAAAGTGATCGCTTTAGACTTCTCAGTTTTAGCCAAAGCGGTATTCAAATCGCTCTTAGCCGCAGCGGCCATGGCGGTGGTGATAATTTTTATCAAGCCCTATTTCCATCTGTTGCTACTGGTCCCGGCTGGGGTTTTAATTTACTTTATCAGTCTTTATTTCCTCAAAGGATTTAAGCCGGCGGAACTGGGGGGTATTTTTAAAAAAGACTTAAAAAAATAATTGATGATGAAAAATCATGGCTAGCAACATCAAAAAAAGCCTGCTGGTTACTTTGGATTTCCCGCCCAATCTCGGCGGCGTGGCCGCTTATTATTACCAGGTCTGCAAAAATCTGCCGGCCAATAAAATCGTAGTCTTAGCGCCGAAGCAAGAGGGGGACCAAGCTTTTGACCGAGAGCAAAATTTTACCATCATCAGGAAAAAACTGCTCAATTATTTTCCTCAAAAAATGCCCAAAGGCCTGGGCGGCATCCTGAAAATTGCCGCCAGCGTCAAATGGCTGTCAATCATCAAACATCTTTCGCCGATTGTTAAAAATCATAAAATTGAATTGATCCAAGCCGGCCAGGTTTTGCCGCTGGGCACGTTGGCGCTTTTTTATCAGCGCCGGAGAAAACTGCCCTATATTTTTTATGCTCATGGCCTAGATCTGACCTTGCCGCAAAAATTCATGAGGAAAAAAACCTTACTCAAAAAAATTATTGCCGGCGCGGCGGCCATCGTGGCCAACAGTTATTTTACCAAGGATGAATTACTTAAATTGGGAGCAACCCCGGAAAAAATCAAAGTGATTTATCCCTGCCCCAATTTACCGGCTCAGCCGGCTTCAGACCAAAAGATTAAAGAAATTTCAGCCAACCATCACCTAACCGATAAAAAAATCCTTTTGACGGTTGGCCGATTAATTGAAAGAAAAGGGCACGACTCAGTGATTAAAGCCCTGCCGGCAATTATCAAAAAGGTGCCAACCGTCGTTTATCTGATTGTCGGCAGCGGCCCGGAAGAAAAAAGGTTAAAAAAATTAGCCAATCAATACCGGCTGGGGGATTATGTTAAATTTCTGGGCGCGGTTTCGCCCCATGACTTGGTTGCTTTTTATCAACTTTGTGACGTCTTTATCATGCCGGCCCGGCAGCTGGCTAACGGCGACGTTGAGGGCTTTGGCATTGTTTATTTAGAAGCCAATCAGTTCGCTAAACCAGTCATCGGCGGCAGAAGCGGGGGAGTGGCTGAAGCCGTTATTGACGGCCAAACCGGCATTTTGGTTGACCCAATCGACGTTAATGAAATTGCTCAAGCCGCAATTAAACTTTTGACCGATACGGCTTATGCCGCTAAACTGGGCACCCAAGGCCTAGAAAGAGTGACGGAAAAATTTGACTGGCCAACCCAGGTGGAAAAAATTAAAGAAATCTTAGAAAAGAGGAATTAGGAATTTGGAATTATGAATTAGGGATACTTTACTTACCATAATTCCTGATTCATAATTCCTAATTCGCTTGATATGCCAGAAATTAGCATCGTTATTCCCGTCTATAATGCCCAAAAAACTCTAGAAAAATGCCTAGATAGCATTTTTAATCAAACCTTTAAAAACTTTGAAGTGATTGCGGTCAATGACGGCTCAACCGATGGCAGTCAGACAATTTTAAAAAAATATCAGGATAGAATTACCATTATTAACCAGCTTAACCAAGGCGCGGCCGCGGCCAGAAACGCCGGCGCCAAAATTGCGCTGGCCGACTTTGTAATTTTTTGTGATGCCGATATTGTCCTCAAACCGGAAATGCTGGAAACAATGATCACGACTTTAAAGAAAAACCCCAAAGCTTCTTATGCCTATTCCGCCTTTAAATTCGGCCAAAAAACTTTCAAGCTTTGGCCTTTTAGCGCCGAAAAATTAAAAAAAATTCCCTACATCCACACCACTTCCCTGATCAGAAAAGAACATTTTACCGGTTTTGACAAAAATCTAAAACGTTTTCAGGACTGGGATTTATGGCTAACGATGCTTAAAAAGGGTTATACCGGAAAATTTATCCCCGAAATTTTATTTACGGTCATTCCCGGCGGCACCATGTCCAGCTGGCTGCCCAAAATTTTTTACCGGCTTTTTCCTTTCAGTAAAAAAGTGAAAGAATACCAAGAAGCGGAAAAAATCGTCAAAGCCAAACATAATCTTGAATCATGAATTAGGAATTATTGTCTATACTTTTTTGCATAATTCCTACTTCCTAATTCCTACTTCCTAAACTATGATCAGACTCCAAAAATTTTTAGCGGCGGCCAATGTCGCTTCCAGGCGCCAGGCCGAAAAATTAATCAGTGCCGGAAAAATCAAAATTAACGGCCAAATAATCACCAAGCTGGGAACAAAAATTGATGAAAATAACGATCAGGTGGAATACCAAAATAAGATCGTTAAATTGGAAACTGATAAAATTTATCTTGCCTTGAATAAACCGGCCGGCTATATCAGCACCACCGCTAATCAGCAAGGAAAATCAGTTTTAGATCTGGTCAAAATTAAAACCCGGCTCTATCCGGCCGGCCGGCTTGACCAAGAATCAACCGGCTTAATCATTTTGACCAATGACGGCGAATTTGCCCAAAAAATCACTCACCCCCGGTTCGGCGGCGAAAAAGAATACTTTGTGGTTTTAGATCAGGACCTAAGAATCGCTGACATCAAAAAACTGGAAAAAGGAATGAAAATCGGCGACCAAAGACTCCAGCCAATAAAAGTCATCAGTCCCAAAAATAAATCCGCCAGATTAATTCTAAAAGAAGGAATCAATCGCCAAATCAGAAGAATGCTTGGCCACTTGGGCTATACCGTCGTCAAACTCAAAAGAATCAGAATCGGCAAACTGGAACTCAAAGACTTAAAACCGGGCCAGTGGCGAAAAATCAGCAAAGAAGATGTTTAATTAACCTCACTTTAACCAAAAAATGGAACTCTCAATAGTTATTGTTTCTTGGAACGTTGAAAAGCTGCTGGCCAAATGTCTAGCTTCAATTTTGAAGCACCAAAAAAATCTGGAGCTGGAAATTATCGTCGTTGATAACGCCTCAACTGACAACACCCTAAAAATACTTAGGGAAAATTTCCCCGGCGTGGCGGTTATTGCCAACTCGGAAAATCTCGGTTTTGCCGCAGCTAACAATCAGGGAATTTTAAAAGCCAAAGCTGATTTTATTTTAATCTTAAACCCGGACACCGAAATTATTAATGGCGCTTTGCAAAAAATAATTGACCTGATGAAACAAAACGATCAAATCGGTATTGCCGGCGCCAAACACCTAAATCCGGACTGGACCATTCAGCCATCAGTCAGGCGCTTTCCCGGCTTCTGGCCGATTTTTTTCATCCTGACTAAAATCGCCAAAATTTTTCCCAACTTGTCGCCAGTTTATAACTATTTAGCCAAAGATTTTAATTATCAAATCAGCCAACCGGCTGACCAGGTCGCTGGTTCTTGTTTGATGATTCGCCGGAAAACCATTGATGAAATCGGCATGTTTGACGAAAATTTTTTTATCTGGTTTGAGGAGGTTGATTTATGCAAGCGGGCTAAAGCCGCTGGCTGGCAGGTTTGGTACACAGCAGAAGCAGAAATCATCCATCACGGCGGCCAAAGCTTTAAACAACAGCTAACCTTTAAAAAACAGCTTCAATTTTTCAAAAGTGCCTGGTATTACTTCAAAAAACACGGCTTTAGGAAAGATCAGATCCTCTCGCCCTGAAATAAACCTGTCATTGAGAGTCCACTTTAGTGGACTTGGTAATAATAGCCCTGAGCTTTAGCTCGGGGCTAAGCCAATAAATAAATATAAAAAAATAAGCACCAGCACGTAGGCGAGGAATTTTTTCTCACCTGAAATTTCATCTAAATTTAGCCAAAATATAACAAAATCCTTGACTTTTTCAGCAAAATAAGCTAATATATAGACAATTATCTTAGGCAGCAATTGTGCTGCCGGCTGCGGTGCGGGTATCTGCACCGACGGAGGATCCCACCAATGTGCATCAGTTTTTTTGGTGCATCACCGGTTTTTAGCCCGTTGCTAAAGCCGGTCCGCAAGGAAAGGAGGTGATCCAGTATCTATTGGCTCTTAAACAAGGAGGGAGAAAGTGGCACAACTTTCGCCAACAACCAAACCTAGGGCATGGGGCTCTAGGCCAACCGCGGAGGAAATCGCATGCATAAGTCGTTCATGATTATGGCTCTATTCGCCGTCTTCATTGTGGTCAGCTCATTGGCCACTCTGGATATGGCAACTCCGACGACGAGCACGCAGCTCGAAAAGAACATGAGCGGCACGCTCGAGACGACGATGACGGTGGCGGCTATCACGAAAGCACAGACGGCCGCTACCACCGACGACGACAACAATTATTATATGGCGAGAACGGCCAACTACGGGTTCGAAAGCGAGGTCGGCGACACCTTCGCCTGCACGAGACCCACGGCGAGCGACGTCCAGGCTCAAATTGATTTTGTTATACAGACGGCCATGAACGCCACGACCACGCGCCCGGTCTTCACGAAACCCGAAGGAGGAATAACGGTGAGAACCGGCATCCACGCACGCCCGGCTAGCCAGATCGCCTAACTCGCTTACATAACATAAGGCAATCGGCTTAAAGCCGGGGACATAGCAGCGACTTCTGCCCCCCACCTGCAGTCTTTATCAGACAAGACTTGCAGGTGGGGGGTCTTTTCTTTATGAATCCAAGTATAAGAACTGGATGTTTCTAAATTCTAATTTTTAATATCTAAATTCTAAACAAAACAAATTCTAAATCACAAATTTCAAAAGTCTCTTCAAGTGTTTGTAATTTGGAATTTGGAGCATTGGAATTTGTTTAGAATTTAGAGTTTCGGATTTAGAATTTTATTAAGTACGATTCGCCTCGGCTTTGCCGAGGACGAGTCGAGGCGGAGGAATCGCACCTTCGGGGGTTTATTTGTTTTTTTACTACAGCTGAGCTAAAATAATATTGTCACCCTGAACCCTGTCATTTAACCGGGCAGGCTTGTTTCAGGGTCTTAAGAGATGTCGGACCAAGTCCGGCATGACAATCCGATAATATGCCGCTTAACCTTTTTGGCAAAATCTTCAAGCACACCGTTTTATTTCTGCTTATCGCTGAACTTCTTTCGCTGCTTACCTTTGTCACCCCGCTTTTTGGCCAGGTGGCTTTTTTTGCCGTCTTAATCGCGGCTTTAGTTTTGGCTTTAATCAAACTGGAATACGGCCTTTATATTTTACTGGCCGAGCTTTTTGTCGGCGGCAAAGGCTATTTATTTGCTTTTGATTTGAATGGCACTTTGATTTCAGTTAGAATCGCTCTATTTTTGGTGGTCTTGGCCGTCTGGCTTTATCAGGTTATCAAAAAAAGACGGCTGGGCTTTGAACTTGATAAAAAAATAGTTATTAGCTTTTCCGTCTTAGCCGCTGCCATCGGCCTTGGTCTAATCAATGGTTTTTTGAACAATGAATTTGCTGATATTTTCTTTGATTTTAACGGCTGGCTTTATTTTGCCTTAATTGTTGTTTTTCTGTCCGTGATTAAAAGCCAAAAAATCATGGAAAATGCCTGGCAAACCTTGGTGGCCGCCACCGGTTATTTAGCCGCCAAAACAGTCCTGGTCTTGCTTTTATTTTCTTATAATTTTGCCGGCATTGGCGGAGTTTTCTACCACTGGATTCGCTCAAGCGGCGTTGGTGAAATTACTTATGTTTCCGGCTCAATTTTCCGCATTTTTTTCCAATCGCAAATTTATGTCTTAATCGGCTTTTTTATTGTCCTAGCTGTTGTAATTGGTCAGAAAAAAATGGCTGAAAAGAAAAACTATTTTTTTGTCGGCGCTTATTTATATTTAACCGGTCTGGCAATCATTATCAGCCAGTCAAGAAGCTTTTGGGTCGGGGGATTGGCGGCCGCTTTACTGCTTTTATTTTTCAGCTGGTGGCGATTTAATTTTCGGCTGAAAAAAACCGCTATTTTAATGGCTGCCCTGGGGATAATGGTCATCTCTCAAATTTTTCTGATTCAGCTTTTGACCGGAAACTTAAGCGGCAATCTGGTGGCCAGCCGCTTCAATAATTTGGAAAGTGAAGCGGCCGGCATCAGCCGCTTAAACCAGCTTAGACCCTTAACCGACAACATTTTCCAGCGGCTGATCTTTGGCTATGGCTTTGGTAAAACTTTGACTTATATCAGCAGTGATCCGCGGATTTTGCAGACTCATCCGGGCGGAGTTTATACCACTTTTGCTTTTGAATGGGGTTATTTTGACATTTGGCTCAAATTGGGTTTAGTCGGCCTTTTGGCTTATGCCTTTTTAATCTACCAACTGGTGATGATCGCCC
>Ga0209541_10008603_pt1 | contig 16769 bp, 18 predicted proteins | sample RifCSPlowO2_01_FD_184027 | JGI IMG/M metagenome (GOLD analysis project Ga0209541, IMG submission 184027) | Groundwater microbial communities from Rifle, Colorado - Rifle CSP2_plank lowO2_0.1 (SPAdes) (version 2) | ecosystem: Environmental > Aquatic > Deep subsurface > Groundwater | place...
GACGATAAGGTTACAGTATCGGGGTGCATATCCGCAAACGAAAAGCAGTTTAGGACGCAGGATATTCTGCAACGAGACGCCTATAAACATCAGCAAGACCAGCTGAAACATTAATTCCCTTGCCCTCTCCTCTTTCTGTTGGGAGTATGATTCGTGTTAGACTCATACGGCGTGTTGCGTCATCACGAGAGAAGAATGGTTTGCCTAAACGCGCAAATGGATGAACACGCGGCTGCGGGTCTTTAGAATCTAATAAGTCGCCGGTCTTGTGCTCAAGATTACGACATACGATGATCGGAGGTATACCCTCGCGCGTGCAGACTGAGTAAACTAGTCCAGTTCCGCCATGCCCGCGTTTTTCTAGATATCTTATCGCAACAGTCTCCCAAGGTGTGCCAACAAGCTCACGCACATTTCCTACTGGTACGAAACCGAGCTCTTTCTGGAAGCGCGCGTCTATCTTGTCAAGCGCTTCTGTAATAGAGCCGTAGAGCCTGTCTTCTGCAGGCGATTCTGGTGCGCTGGTGCGTTCGTCCTGTCTGAGCACGGCAAATTGCGCCCAGTCAAGTGGATGCGCAAGTGCCTTAAGCAACGCAGGAGAAAATAATGTTTCATGCATGAGTGCCTTGCAATTAAGCTCGTAGTGACCCTTTCTTTTGACAAAATGAGTCATGAACATATCTGTCAGCATGCGATGTTGTGCGAGCTGAAGCGCATTACAGTCGCTGGGAGACCTGAAGAAGTTAAACGTGAAAGGCAAGCTTGGATGTGCGAGTGTGCTAGTACGACTAAGATATATCTTGCGTGCTTCTGGAGTTAGACCTGTGATGTTTTTATCGCTTGGGGCGCGACTTGCAACGTCGGTGGCGAGCGCGATTTCAAGTGCTGCCATGTGGACGCACTCTGCTGTAACTGACTTCTTTTTATAGGAGTTCCAACGCGAATCTTCGCAACCGCATTCGCCATATGGAAATCCAATTGCTATCTCCCGATTTGCCGACGGATGATGTAGAGCAACATGATGATAGTCAACTTTATCTGGATCGTCTGTTCCGTAAGATCTGGATTTTACGTCCCCCTTAAATGCGGCTCCCAGATGCCTAACCCCCTTTAAGGCAAGGCGGTCATCAGATTTAGGCTGGCGGCTATGGTTGAGAAAGGCTTCGCGTTCACGTTCATTGCCTATGCCTTTCTTTAATCTCTCTTCAGTTTCTGCCACGTTTTCACCATTACGTCTGACCCAATCGCGAATGCGCGCGCGAATTTCTCCTGGCCGCTCAAGTTGAATCTGAGCAAGGGCAAAAGCCATGGGAGTTACGAAGAGATTATGGTTTCCCGGCATCTGAAGCATGAGACCATACGTGCGAGGAAGTATCTCTCCTGTTGCTCTTCTTGTGTTGTGAGTTACCATGCCGCGAGAGGTTGAGGACAATTTATAAAGTTTTCCGCATAATGTTTATTAACTCAAGAGATTTTTGAGAGAGATGAATGCAGAGGGGGTGATTCAGAGCGAGGCATTTATCAAATGGTTTGCCGAGCTGAACAACAAAGATGTCAGCGTGGCTGGCGGGAAGGGAGCTAGTTTAGCAGAGATGTATAATCACGGGTTTCCTATACCGCCGGGATTTATGATAACTGCGCAGGCCTATGTTTATTTTATTGAAAAGACTGGTCTTGCTAACCAGATACACGCCCAGTTGCATAAGCTGAATATTGAAGATACAACACGTTTGAATGAAGCTTCTCAAAAGATACGCGCGCTCATTGATAATGCTCAGATGCCGCGCGAGCTGGAGCTGGCGATTATAGAGGCATATGATATTCTTGACGTGCAAAAACATGAAATGTATAAGGCGAAATCGGGCGCGCTTGACATCCTGCGAACGAGCCATGAACCTCCGTTTGTTGCGGTGCGTTCAAGCGCCACGACAGAAGATTTGGCTGATGCGAGTTTTGCGGGACAGCAGGATTCATTTCTTGCGGTAAAAGGCAAGGCACAGCTTATTCAGAAAGTTAAATGCTGTTTCTCCTCGCTGTTTACTGCGCGGGCTATTTATTACCGACAAAAGAAAGGATTTGACCATACAACTGCACAACTTGCAGTTGTGGTGCAAAAGATGATAAACTCGCAGAAATCTGGAGTTATTTTTTCTAAAAATCCGCTTAAGAATGACAGTACAGTTGTAATTGAAGCAGTCTGGGGGTTGGGAGAAGGCATTGTATCTGGGCGCATTTTGCCTGACCACTATAAAGTCGACGCGAATACAGAAGCGCAAGAAATAAAAGTGGCGGACAAGAAAGTGGCTATGATTCGCACATCTTCTGGTGCAGTTGAAGAAGTAAAGTTGACGCCTGAGCGTTCGTCGCAGCAGGTGCTTTCAGGATACGAAATTAAACGGCTGGCACAATATGCATTACAGCTTGAGGAGCATTATGGCAAGCCGCAGGATATTGAATTTGCGATTGATCGGGAGATTTATATTGTGCAGTCCAGACCAATCACGACTAAAGTGCGCGAAGACACGCGAGAGATTAGTGGAAATGTACTATTATCTGGAATGGCTGCTTCTCCCGGAGTTGGCTCAGGAACAGTGCGCATTGTGCACGATTTGAATGAGCTTGATAAAGTGCAGCAGGGAGATGTTCTTGTTACAGAGATGACGAATCCAGACATGGTTGTGAGCATGCAGCGCGCCGCAGGCATTGTTACTAACGAAGGTGGTTTGACATCGCACGCGGCGATTGTGTCGCGCGAGATGGGAATCCCGTGCATCGTCGGAACGCGAAATGCTACGACGACACTCAAGGAGGGGCAGATTGTTACGGTTGATGGTTTTACTGGGAGAGTGATTGAGGGTTATGCTGAAGAAAAGAAAGTCGAGATTAACCCGATTGTTCCTACTCGCACAAAAATTAAAGTTATTGTTGATTTGCCTGATTATGCGCAGCGCGCGGCTCTCTCTGGTGCGAAGAGCGTTGGTCTTGTCCGGCTTGAAGGAATTATTGCTATGGGCGGAAAACATCCTGCATGGTATATCAAGAGCAATAAACTGCACGATTATATTGCCTCGCTTTCTTCGGGTTTGAAGAAAATCGCCGCTCCGTTTGAAGAAATATGGGTGCGCACTTCTGATATTCGGAGCGATGAATACAAGCATCTTGAGGGTGCGCCGCAGATTGTTGAATCTAACCCTATGCTGGGAAATCATGGTGCGCGGTTTAGCGTGCGCAATATTGATTTGCTTGCGGCAGAATTCCAGGCAATCAAGGAAGTGGCTGACGAGTTCCCGCATAAGATTATTGGAATTATGATGCCTCAGATTATCTCTGTCGAGGAAGTGAATGCCGCGAAACAGGTTGCGCAGGGCGTGCATATGCCAAGCAATACGAAGATTGGAATAATGGTTGAGACGCCGGCGGCTGTGCAGATTATCAACGAGTTATGCGAAGCAGGAATTGCATTCGTGAGTTTTGGAACAAATGACCTGACGCAGTTTACTCTTGCTATTGACCGCAATAATCCGAGCATCCAGGAGCTGTATAATGAAATGCATCCTGCTGTGCTGCACTCGCTTTCGTATGTGATACGGCGATGCAAAAAGTATGGCGTGGAGACGAGCATTTGCGGACAAGCAGGCTCACGACCGGAAATGGCGCGTTTTCTTGTCGGAGAGGGCATTAATAGCATCTCATGCAATGCAGATGCAGCACGTTTAGTGTCCGAGAATGTTGCGGCAGTTGAAGCTTCTCATGGAACATCTTCTGAATCTTCGATGGCGGTGCGCAGACCTGCAGGCAAAGAACAACACAATGAAGCACGCAGGCAGACTTCCAGTCTGCATAGTGTTCCGCATGTATCGCACACGTCAATGGAAACAGCAGAGGCGCGTACGAGCGAAGAGGAGCTTATTCTCAGGGCGCTTGAGGACACGACCGGGGAATATAACCCGGGAGCGAGCGCGGCGAGCGATGTGCCTTCGCTGAATGATGCTATTCCTATTGACTCTGAGCATTTTAACTTGCTTAAGGAAGATAAAATCGTGGATGTTTTTTAGATTGGGAAACATAAATTGAGTAGAGACGAGAGGTTATTTTCTATCAGGCTCTCGATTTAGAAAGCAGAGACAGATGATTTTATAAAGCACATATTGCATGTTTTTTTATGACGAGCTTGGAAGAACAAGTAAGGCAGAGAATACAGCAAGCAAGAGATAGACGTATCTTTGCAAGGCTCGAGAAGATTCTTTGTTCTAAAGCTATACGCACTATGGGAGAAATAATAACTTCAAAATGTAAAATTACGCTGCCTGATGCGTCAGTTTATACTAACTGGATAGAATATTTTGAAAGAGGTGCACTTCACATTGGTAGATATATGATATCATCTGAAACTTCAAATGGGGTTTATGTTGAATATAAAGAAATACGTGTTTTTGATGGACGGGGCGAAGATTGGATTGTAACCTATATCCCTGGAAAGTGGGAGGAAGAACTCGATATATTATATGGAAAGGTTGAGAGAATCGAAGAGCCCTTGATAGCTCAGGCATTGCTAGAGAAGCAAAAAGAATTGAGAGGTAGATTTGGATTGTAGGGGGTCTTTATTGAGGCGGAAGTGCCGTGAAGGTTTCTAAACAATTGTATGAATTAAGGTGACCACAAAATGCGAGTATTTATAAATGTGGGCACCTTAGATAAGATATGTATGTAGAAAAGAGAAAAATAAGAAAAGACAGAAAATATTATTTAGTTCATTCCTATAGAGATAAAGGACAAGTTAAGAAGACAAGAAAATATTTAGGTCTTAATTTATCAGCTGAAGAACTTGAAAAGAGAAAACAAGAAACTAAGGGGATAATTTTAGAGCTTATTGAAGAATTTAATACTGAAGTATTCAAATTCTCGCTTACTAAGAAACAGATAGAAACGCTCAATGATTATAACGACCAATTAAAGATTCGCCATCTTGAGCATTTTGACTGGAGGAGGTTTACCGAACAATTTACCTACAATACTAATGCTATCGAGGGTTCAACTGTTCAATTAGATGATATTCCTCAAATTTTAAAAAAGAGTAATGTTCAAGACCCTGAAGAGATTGAAACTAAGGGCGTTGCAAAGGCAGTAGATTTCATCAGACGCGCCAAAGAAGACATATCGCGGGACTTAATAAAAAAAATTCATAAGCTGTGTTTTGAGGGAACAAAACATTTTGCCGGAGAATTTAGAAAAGTTGAAGTTGTAATAAAAAACTCAAGAGGAGAGATTGTGCACGTTGGCGCTCCTGTGTCGGGGTTGCAAGAAAAGTTGGAAGAATTAGTTAATTGGTATCAAAAAAATAAATTCAAGTTCAAACCTCTTGTGCTGGCCGCAATTATACATAACCAATTTGAGCACATTCACCCGTTTCAAGACGGTAACGGCAGGGTTGGCAGATTATTGCTAAATTACGTCTTACTGAATAATAAGTATCCTCCGATAAATATTTTGCTTGAAGATAGACAAGAATATTATCATTCCCTGCAAGAATACTCTAAAAACGATAATCTCAAACCGACTTTGATTTTTTTAATAAAACAATACAAAAAGACTCTGAAACAGGTGTCCACAAAAGATAAATATTGATTTTTGTGGTCACCTAAATTTAAGCTCACAGAAGTTTTCTTGACGCTTCGCTAGATTTATTTGTGTTACTCCGTGTAAGTTACTACAATAGAAAGGTTTAAATACCCCCTATACTGACAGAAGATATGACAAATCATCTTAAGACGTTTAAGGAAACGCAAGGAAAACTGGAAGCTATTTTACAGAGCGACCAGCCTGACAAATCACATGGACATTCTAATGCTGTATTGAACTGGAGAAATGGTGCGGCTGCGCTTGCGAGAGAGTTAGGTCAAGTAGTTGCCTTTGATGATACAATGCCTGATGCTGCAGTTGCCCGAATTTATAATGCTGCTGCAACAGAATATGACCAACGAGCCGGGGGTTATTGGGGCGAGCACAAAAGAGCAATCGTGGGTGAGCTTGCTGATGGCAAACTTGCCAAGCTTGTTCTCGGAATGCCTCATGCAAAGACCAATTCAGACACTCGTAATGAGATTGTTAATACCATCACTAATTACGTTGAGATGGCTGCGATTATTCAATCTTTCTCTGAAAAGACTCCGTTGCCGGGAACCGATAAAACAGCTACACATAAGGACGTACTCGCACGCATTGTACCGTACATTGAGAGCCATATAGGAAAACGATACGACGCTGAAGCTAAAGAAAAAGACCCTACGGCGAAGTATGTTAATGAAGACACTCAAAAATTGGTAAGGGGTGCGATTCTTAACCTTGTATCTACGAGCGAACGCGGTGCTCTTGTGACTGCACAAATGATGCTAAACGAATACAAGAAAGAATATGAGAAAGCCTTGCCTAACAATGCAAAGAAAGCAAGTTTTGTACGCACAAGCTTGCTTAATGCGCAAGATCAAGGAATAGCTCGTAAATTAGCTTATCACGCGGCTATAGCAGAAAATTAATTTTTATTAGAATTTTTCGCGTCAATAAGGTCGTTGATGAGCGAGGTCATTCGCTTCATGAACTCTTCGGCACGGACCTGCCAGATGTCAATATCTGCGCCCTTGATGCGTGTGACTTGGCCGTGTGCAATGTTTTTATACAGTGCAAAAATATCCCTGTACCAGCCGACGAGCTCCATCTTGAGCAGTCCTTTATCGACGAAAGTTTCCTTGAGCAATGCAGATACGTGCTCTGGCGAGGGAGGCAACTGGCCTGCAGTCATGAGTGCTGCCTGTGCAGAGTCTACCATTGTCCAATAAACACCTTCCATTGCGCCGATTTCAGCAGCCATGCTGCGCGCCAGATGCGCGGGTGCCCGTTGAAGCGCGGTGTAAACTGCTTCTGGTGTCGCGTGAATCTTGCCCTGCAAGAGGAGAACTTTCAATGGGTTGAAGAATCCACCAGTATCGAGCAATGCTTCGCCATAGCGGAGAATGTTCAGGATAACAGGATCGCCATAGAGCATATCGTGCCACCAGGTCGTGAGTTTAACTGTGTTGATGTGCAACTCGCGTGCGAATTGATGGCGCGCGACAAGTTTGCCTAATTCTTCCCTATACCATGCAACCAGTTCTAAATCCCAGTTGACTGAAGCGTCGTCGATGACAATGATGATATCAATGTCTGAAGAAGGCTTTGCAGTATTTTTTGCCTGCGAACCGAATAAAATAATTGCTTTTACCATTGCGTCAAACTTTTTCTGCACGTCAATGGCAAAGTTCATGGCGATGTCGCGCTCATTTCTTAAGGAAGGCTGGGGGCGCGGACTTTTAGGGCTTGTATGCATGTGATGATGTGCTGAATGATGCGTTGCTTTAGGTTTGGATTTCATGATGACCTCTTTATTACCTGCAGGTAACGATATAATTGTTTTTAAACATTTACTCGCTCGGTGTGCCTGAGAGACGGCTGCGCGTGCCTGCTACTTGCCCGCCGAGTTCGGCAGGAAGCGAGGAAAATCCTGCACCGTAAGTTGAGAAGTTGATATCTGGAAGTATGCGGCCATAGCCAGAAAAATACGGAGATGAGCCGCCTCGTGTGGAATTCCAATAAGAGGCCATTTTCATTGGATATATGGCAGAACCGAAGGCTTCGAGTGTTTCTGCGAATGGCGTGACGTTGTTGAAGTTCCTGAACCAGCTGCCTGTCTCGACAATTTGTTTTATTTGCTTGAACTTTTCTTTAAATTGTTTTCTCAGAATCTCTTCGTGCTTCTTGATTGGAACGTTGCCCATGCCCATAGGCAACTCGGTATGCTCGAGGCCGAAGTTGTCTGAAAGATGTATGTGCTTGACGTAGGGCGCGACTTTTTCAGTTTGTTCGAGGATTTGTTCATCCTTGGCGCCGTGCTTGCGCATCATATTAATGTGCCCGACGTCCCAAGTGACGCCGATAAGATTTTCAGCTTGTTTTTTGGCTTCGGATTCTGAAATGCCCTTTTCTTTTGCGCGGTCTATGAACTTTCTTTGCGATTCTTTAACAAGCTCGCGCAAGTCCTGACCGCTGCTCAAGCCCATGCCTACAGGCGGGTTCTCGACGCTGATGATGGGAGCTTTGTTTCCGAACTTTTCATAGGCATCAAAAGCTACGTTTGAAAATGTGTCAGAGGCCTTATCAATTGCGAATTCGCGCAGGGGCTTTACTGTTCTGGGCGGGGCAATCGAGCGCAGGACATTAACGCCCCGCACTATCTCTTTGCTGAACTTGTCAAGATTCTCAGGGTTTTCGATAGTCTTCAGTTGAGGCGCGATTTCTTCCTTGAACTTATTCAGCTTCTTTAGTGCGTCTTCTGCTTCTGCGCGTTTATTTGCGTCCTTGCTTTGCACATTGCGTTCTGCAGCATCATAGGCAGAATCGTATAAGTTGCGCAAATCGCGGTAGGCGTCGCGCAGGTACACATCGCCGTGCACAATGTTCTGCATTCTCTCAATAAGAAGATTGCCAAATTCGTTATTGCCTGCTGCTTTTTTGATTTCGTCTTCCTTGCCTTCAAGATGGAGCTTGTAAAGTTGAAGGAGATTTTCTTTTTGCGTGGAATCCTGGTCAGAACCGTCAGATTTCTTTTGCAGAGCACCTTCTATAATGCCTTCGCCCTGATAAGCATGAAATGCAATGCCCTGCAGTTGCTTGAACCAAGCATCTTCATTTTGTTTTTCAATTGATTTATACGGGTCTGGCGTTTGCCCTGTGAAGTGCTCTTTTTTGGGAACATCCACATGCATGAACCGACCGCCGTGCTCATCGACAACCATGACTTCCTTAAGAACAGCATTGCCGAACTTGTCGTATTCGTATGTTTCTGTTTCGGGCAGGCCATTGCTCGCGTGGAATGTGACTACAGTGTTCTTTCCCAAATCGTGGGCGCGCTCAACTGCGGAAAACATCTGCCTTTGAGCATGCATGCGTTGTGACTCATCCCAGCCCTGACGTGAGACGCCTGTTGGTTCGACTAAAGGGCCGTGAAATGTTAAATCTACGCCAGCGAGTTTTTTCAAGCGCGCGATTTCCTTGAATTGCTGTTTGGGAATGTTGTCCATTAAGTCCATTTGCGCTTGGCCGCCAGACAAACTTACTCCTGATACCTCAATGGTCCTTGCGCCTGTGCTTATTTTCTTTGAGACTGCATCTATTTGATTTGCTGTTTGGGGGTTAGAAGGAAAACCAAACGTACCCGAAGGCAGATTATAGCCCACAAATGGACTTAATGAAGCAGAATTTTCGCTGTACTTTGGCTCAAGACCATAACGCGCACCCTCATAAAATGCCGGATAGCTCACCATAATTCATGAAATGCGCGATGATATTTATATCTATGTTTCCCAGGCGTAGCGTTTCTTCTTGGGCTGCTGCTCGCCAGAAGAAGTGTAATAGCGTCGGTCGTCCATGAAAGGGGCTTCGCGCAATTGAGAAGCTGGAGCGAATTCTTCTGCTTTTTGATGGAGTATGCGGGTAGAACTGTTCTCTGGGAGAGAAGCAGTTGGGCGCGGTCGGTTAGAACGCTGTGCTGCTGCAACCATAGGGTCCTGATAAGCTACCTGCATGTCGCCCTCGCGCCGCGGCGTGTAAGTTGCTGGTCTTGAACTTGAATCTGTCTGACGGAAAGACTGGGTGCGGGCTGTCTCTTCTTCTCTGGAAGGAAGCGGTCTCGCGAGAACATCGAAATCTGTTTTGAGCGAGGGAGTTTCAGCATCAGAGGACACTGAAAAATCAGTATGTTCGTCCTCAACGTCATCTTCCAGATGCGATTCTGTTCTCTCTTTAATTGGCTTGAGCTCCCGGATTCTGGAAGCGATTACCCTGATTTTCACCTTTTTTGCCATGATTGTTAATGTCTTAGGGAGATAAAATACTTTCGGTTGACCTGTTTCTGCACATTCCGAAGTCTTGTCTTTAAATTATTTCCCGAGTTGTAGTTTTACCTGCTCTGGACATACCTAAAATCTCTATGGTTTTCATGTTTCTAATCTATTCTATTGTCTTACGAATGTTTTTAAAAGTTGTCTTAAACATTCCTGAGAAGTGTGGTTTAAACATTTGTGACATAAGGCGCTATGCCGAGAGTTAAGAGAGGGGGCAGTTTGTCTTCTGGCTTAGTTCTGCAAGACTCATAACATTTCCGCGCGAACCATCTGCAAAGACCCAGGTCGGATAGCCCTCGATGCCTGCCGCTGCACAGATGGACAATTGCGAATTCCCATCGGAAGTTGAACACTCAATGTAAGGAAGATACCTTACTGATGTGCCAAAGAGTTCTTTTTGTTCATTACAACGCGGGCACCAGAACGCGCCATAGAACTTAGCTCCTGAGTCTGTAATGCATTGCGCAAAATCGTCGTACTGGCTTGGCGTGAGCAAACTGCCGAAACTCCACCAAAGAAACGCGATGACTGCCAAGCCAGCAAGAATCCAAAGCAAGTAGTTTGGCTTGCGAGCAACGCGAACAGCATCAGGATGTTTAAAGGCGCGGTGTTGTGCAAGTGCTTCGGTTGTAGGAAATTCTTTATCGCAGGCAACACAGAGATGTGACATAGCATATAGAGAAATAACTCCTATATAAAATATTGTGATTGAATAGTTTTCGGACTAAACTTTCCCCAGATTGTTTGTTCCAATATCGGACTTCGAGAATGTTTATGTGAGTTCTGCGTCAATCGCAGTCTTGAACGCGCCATATGGTTGTGCGCCTGAGAGAAGCTTGCCGTTCACGAAGAACGCAGGCGTTCCACTAACGCCTATGGAAGCCCCATACGATTCGTCAGCTTGAACTTCATCAGCAAATTCATTGTTATCAAAGCATAAATTGAATTGTGCAGCATTCGCACCCATTTCAGCAGCCCATTTCTTGTAATTTTCATCGCTTAAACTTGCTTGATTATCGAAGAGTTTGTCATGATACTTGAAAAACTCTGCGTCGCTTCCGCCTTTTACTTTCTCAAAGCAACGTGCAGCTCGAGCAGCAGGTTCAGCATTAGGATGAAAACTGAGGGGGAAGTCCATATAAACAAGTTTAACTTTTCCTGTTTTAATATATTCTGTATCAATTTGCTTCAGAGTTTGATACGCGCGTTCACAAAATGGGCATTGATAATCAGAAAACTCAACAATCGTCACAGGAGCGCTTGCATTTCCTTTTACAGGCGCATTCGCAATTTTATCCGCATTAATCTTAACTGGCGCATTAGGTGCGGCAGGGCTCTTAACTACGTTGCCTGTAACACCGCCCTGATTAAAGACTAGGATTACAATTGCAGCAATGACGATACCTGCCAAAAAGAAGGTTGCATATTTCCAGTTGCCAGAACTCGAGGTACTCGGGGGTGTTAGAGTTGTTGGATTCATTTAAGTTGCCTCTTTAGGGTTATATATTTCAAACAAGGACGTGCGGCATTAATAAATCTTTGCAGGATTGGTGAAGAAAGCAAATAAGAGTACTACAGAAAAGACCCGTGCTACCCGCATATTTTTATAGCTCGCTTTTCTTAATCAAACATGCCAATCATTGCAGACTTTTTGATGAAACTAGTGTTAATTAGCGATATTGCTCTTGTTGCGCTAATGCTTGATGCGCTTGCAGTCAAGATAAAGCTAAAGAAACGATTGTTTTCAGCATGGGAATTTTTAGGAAAGAATGCCTTGTGGTTTGGTCTGCTGGTAAGTTTAGTGAGCATGCTCGTCAGCCTGTACTACTCTGACATTCTTAAGTTTGAACCGTGTGTGCTGTGCTGGTATCAACGAATTGCTATGTACCCTCAGGTTGCGCTTTTTGCTGTGGCGTTATGGAAACGCGAACCGTTCAGAGTATGGACATATAGCGCGGTGCTGTCGGTGATTGGTGCACTTATTGCAGGATTCCAGTATTATGGTCAGATGGTTGCGAATCCCGTGGTGAGTTTGCCATGCCAAGTTCTTGAGTACTCGACTTCGTGCGCCTCAACATTTGCGCCAGTGTTTGGATATATTACGATTCCGATGATGGCTCTTACTGGCTTTGTAATGTTGCTTGCCTTGAAGGCGTTAAGCGAATATACGTTCGAAAGAAAAGAAAGCAAGTAAAAACCAGTTTCACCCCAACACTTAAATAGGATATTTTGATAGAGCACATATGAAAATGGAGATGAAGCAGGTCGCGCTTATTGTGCTGATGGGAATTATTGCTGGGCTTGCTGGGGCGTGGTTGTTTGAGGTGCTTGATAGCGATTCTAAAGAGGAACTGATTAAAAATTATTATGAAACTGAGAATGCAGTTATCGTGAGCCCTCACTCGCTGCGCAAGATGATGACGCTAGGAGAAGACAATTTCATTCTGGTTGATTTGCGTAGTGAAGAAGAATATAACATCTCGCATATCGCAGGCGCAATAAATATCCCAGCCTATAAAGATAAAGACAATTCTGACTATGGGGCTGTTGAGCGCATTGTGTCAAGTTTTGAGAATTTGCCTAATGGCAGAGATATAATAATCTATTGTTATAGCAAACCGTGCATGACTGGACGCAAAGTTGGAAAAATTCTCGCCGAAAGAGGCGTTTATGTAAAGCACCTCGGCATTGGATGGAATGAATGGAAATATGACTGGACAGGATGGAATCATGAGCACGAATGGAATATCACAGGCGTCGAAGATTATATTATTTCTGGACCAGAGCCAGGCAGCGCGAGTGGCGTGAATAAGTCTGCTGTTTGTCCTATCGGGGGAAGTGTGGGATGTTAACATGAATTTACAAAAGTTTATTGCAGAATTGAGCGGTGCACGTGTTGAAGGCGAGTTAATTAAGACGTTTTTCATTTCATTGATAAGCTCACTTGCTGTTCTCGTTTTGGCGTGGGTCGTGCGGCTGCGCTTCATCGAAGGATTCTGGTCGGACTATGGGCTGCTTACAGGATATGCAGTACTCACGTATGCTTTGCTCGTGCCAGCCATGAGGCAGATTCGCGCTTATGGGCAGTTTGCGTGCATGACCGGCATGATGATTGGCATGACGCTCGGCATGATGGCCGGATTTCTAACTGGTTTTTATCTGGGCGCTACAAACGGTATGTTCGTAGGCGCGGTGTTTGGCATGATTGTTGGAATCAGTGTCGGCACTTGGACCGGCGGATGCTGCTGCGGCATAATGGGCTATATGGAAGGCATTATGGCAGGATTCATGGGGGGAATTATGGGCGCGATGACTTCGGTCATGATGCTTAACGACCACTTGCGAGCAGCCGCGCTAATTGTGACGGGCATCAGCGCGTTCATTATCATAAGTCTGAACGTGCTGGTGCATCAGGAAATGGAAAAAGAGTCGCGCCAAAATCATGAGGGTCAATCCCGCACAATCATCTTAAGCGCAGCACTTACTGCAGCCACAATCTGGATTATGGTCTTTGGACCGAGGAGCGGATTATTCGGGTAACATGAAATCACACATCAGTTGGGCAGTTGTTATCGTGCTGATTATAGCCATAGGAGGAATTTTCATGCTTACAGGTCAACGAGACAAAGATACAGGCACTGCCGTGAATGGGACCGCGCAGAAAGTCACGATAGGCATGAAGAACGGCAATTACTATCCTAACACTCTTACAGTAAACGCTGGTCAGCCTGTTGAACTTGCCTTGGATTCAAGTGTTACAGGATGCTTTCGGTCATTTACTATACGAGAATTAGGTATAAGCAAGTATGTAAAAACTCCTGCAGATACAATTACATTTACTCTGCCCCGCGCCGGCACGTACGCCTTTGCCTGCTCAATGGGCATGGGTTACGGGACGCTGATTGTTGAATAATAGTCTTTGAGCAGATGAACATCAAAATTATAGAAAGGGAGATTAGTCCGCATCTTTTCATCCAACCCAGGCTATCCGAATGTTAAGGGCTTACCACAAAATAAAATGAGAAAATAAATCTAAACGAAAGTTATCTCCTATAACTGATAAATATTAAACTTCAGGATTATGTATGAAATTTAATACTTTATTTTAGGTTCTCCCTAAATAAGATTTAAAAGCTTTTTATTGCGAGGATAATGGGACACAAAATATAATAAAAAGAAAAAAGAAAAAAGAAAACGCACGTTTAGTTACGTGCAAGACTGAACACGTGTTTGATTGCTACCACAATAGTGGAAGGAACAAAAACAGCAAGTAGAGTCTGGAGGATGTTATACAGAACGGGAAGCCCGCTCATAACGTCCTTACCGAGAGCACTCGCGATGATAAGCGAGACTCCTGCCAGCAGGAACGGTGAGGATTCTCTCTCTGAAATGTTGAGAAAACCCACAATCAACCCGATTAGGATAAGTGCTGACATCCAGGTCGAATTGACAATTCCCAATGCGCCCAGTATTATAGCTAGGAGGACTCCAATCAAAAAGGCCCATCGACCGACAGTGTTCATAGATTTAGCAGCCATGTATACATACCTCCTTTCATCTCTGAATTGTCGAGGCAAAAGCCCTTTAAATACCTTTTCTAAAAAATTCCGATAGCTATAAAAAGCCTTTTTGCTGAACGCAACCATGTTAACAAAAATGGTGCAGGAAATCACAGATAAAAATGAGCTTGCGCCTGTGGAAAAAACAAAGGAGGTGCTGATTGAACAGCGCGAACACATCAATCAGCAAATTGCACGCATCGAAACACATGAAGTTGTTCTTGACATCAATACGCTGGGCGTTAGGCTTGCTGATGCAGCCAATGCGCTCTCTGTATTGCAGATCGAGCTCAATCGTGCATGGCTAAGAATGCAGCAGATGCACGAAGACGTTCTGCGTATAAAACAGAAGTTGGATAAAAGCTAAAAACCCTCCTTATTCTATCACATCAAGCCCAGATGGCACAATGGTACTGCGCGAGTCTCGAGAACTCGTTTCCTTCGGGATCTCCCGGTTCGATTCCGGGTCTGGGCGTAATATCCCAGAACAATCAGATTTCTGAACAAGAGGCAAGTTTTTAAAGGAAAACACACACTAAAAGAACATGCATAAAAAGATAGCGTTGATAGCATTTGGACTTCTCCTGATGCTGCCATTTGTAGCCGCCCAAGACACCACAATTACAATCAACACACATCCGACAACTTGGGTAATGGTGCGCGCGTTTCAGGCAGGCAACAATCTCAATCTGCTCAATTCATTCCTAGACACCCAAGTCGATGAAACTGGAAACGTCACGTTCATTCTTTCCTCGAACGAAACTGATCTTAACCTAGAAGTATACGTTAAGCTCGTAAAAAACGGTCCAGCATTCATCTATAAAAAATATGAAAACATTGAAGCAGGGAAGCCGTTCACAGCGACAGTTATGAAAGGCGTTGCGACTGAAGTCACGACAGCAAATGAAAATGCATCAAATACAGAATCAGCAAATGAGACAGTTACAGGGGCGACAGCAAATGAAAATGCATCAAATACAGAATCAGCAAATGAAACTGTTCCAATCACAGGCGATACGATTATGGAATCAGGCACAAGCGTCCTAAAAAATTATTACGTCTGGATTGCAATTCTTGCGGCAGGATTGATTGTAGGCGGCCTGCTCTTTGCCAGACAACGCATGCGAAACCCAACCTCAAGCGGCCCGACACAAGCAAGCTCAAACCAAAAAGTACAATCCCCAGAGCAACAACTTAGCTCAGACACGCTTGATAGTCTGCGCGATGAGCTGCAAGCCACCAAAGCTAAACTTCAACAGGCAAACAACCAAATGAGCAAAGTCCAGAATAAAGAACGCGTGCGTGATCTCGAACAGCACATCAAAGAGGAAGAAGCCGAACTTCTCCGCCTGAAGAAAGAAGAATACGACAGCCCGTAGCCACTAAAAAACTAAGAACAAACTAAAGTCCTGCGTTAAAGATATTTGTTTATTAAAATCCTCAATTTATCTGCTTTCTCAATTAATTCTCGGCTCTCTAATTTCCTGATTTCGTAAAGGGTTACAAATTCCCGATAGAGTTCGGGTTTATTCAATATTTCAACTAATTGTTCTTTTATCCATTTATCATAAGCTATTGGCCACACTTTATTCTTTATGAATAACGCTTGAAGAAATTCGCGCGTTGCGTCATAAAGTCTCTTAAAAGCTTGAAAATACAAACCTCTTTCAACATAAAGAGAAATATGGTCTAAGTTGTTAAGCATGAACTTTTTCACTTCTTCCAGCCTATCTTTTCTAAAACCTTCACCATAATAAGGAACGTATTCTTTCTTTAGCCGCTCAAAATAATAATTTCTATCAAATAAAATAGCCGAATAAAAATATATGTTTCCTATCGACAATTCATATTCATCTGGTCCAGAAGTCCAACCTCGCGCTATTGGTTTTATTTTGCCATTTGTAACTTCCAAGTCTATATGCGAATATTTTCCTACATTTAATAATTCAATAAACACCTTGTCTTTTTTGTAAATCTCCTTGAATCTATTCGCAATATTTTTAACATCTGTTTTTGTTTTTACGATGATGCAAATATCCAAGCAAGAATCTTTTGAGGCTTTTCCTCTTGCACAAGAACCAATGAGCAATATGCCCATTACACTTTTTTCTTGGCTAAAGATTTCAACTAGTCTTTTTGCGGCTTTTTCGTGTTGAATAGTTGGATAGCATTTCATAAACCAAGTTAATTAAAATGATTTTATTAAGCTATAGTAAGGGACATTAATATTTCCTCAAGATTTAAATAGTAAAATGTTTACATATTCATGGAGGTGAAC
>Ga0209541_10008606_pt1 | contig 16763 bp, 15 predicted proteins | sample RifCSPlowO2_01_FD_184027 | JGI IMG/M metagenome (GOLD analysis project Ga0209541, IMG submission 184027) | Groundwater microbial communities from Rifle, Colorado - Rifle CSP2_plank lowO2_0.1 (SPAdes) (version 2) | ecosystem: Environmental > Aquatic > Deep subsurface > Groundwater | place...
AAATGCGACAATCTTTTAGTGATTAACCAAGAATATACTGGAGAAGAAGATGTAGAATGGTTCGGGATAAAAAGAAAAGTTAAGTTCATTCCACTTTGGAAATGGCTCCTCATTTAGTATGGCGTTCTTCAATTGAAGCACCCCAAGATCACGTTTGAGAATGGAGACGTGATTATCACGCTGGGATAGAAGAGTTTATATATAAGACAAATCTTGTATATCTTGAGAATAAGATTGGAGGAAACATGCAAGCATCTATTGAAATGGGAACAGTAAGTTCAAGGGGTCAGATAGCAATACCCTCGTCTATGCGCAAAAAAATGAAGCTGCGAGAAGGAGAAAAAGTGCTGTTTGTGATCAGCGATGACGCATTAATCATAAAAAAAGTATTGCCGGAAACATTTGCAGAAATTACGAAGCCATTGAAAGAAGCTGCTATTAAGGCAGGCTTAAAAGAAGAAGATGTTCCAGCAATGATCCAAAGATTTCGTGCAAAAAAAAGAGAATGAAAGTCACTGTTGACACAAATATTCTTATTTCTGGAACCCTCTGGTCTGGAGATTCTGATAGGATACTAACATTAGCTGAAGAAAATAAGATTAGATTAATTTTGTCAGAGGAAATCATCGAAGAGTATAAAGAAGTACTCGAATATGAAGAGATTAAAGAAAAGATAAAAATTAAAAAATTGCAGATAAAAAGATCAATAGAAAAAATAAAATCAATAGCAGATATAGTTACGCCACAAAGAAAAGTAGATATAATAAAAGATGATCCAGATGATAATCGAATTTTAGAATGCGCGGATACAGGAAAAGTTTCATGTATTATCACACAAGACAATCATCTCTTGAAGATAAAAGAATTTGAGGGGATAAAAATTTGTACTCCTCGAGAATTTTTAAAAGAGTACAATAAACAAAAAGATCCTACTGACGAAAAAACTTAAATAGAACTGAACTTCACAAATTAAATTCATTGGAGACATAAACGCAGAAACTCTCTTTATTACAGATGCCTATCTTCTATTCTTAACCATGGACAGCGCGATCAACAACGCCACTGGCAGCCCAAAAATAACCTTTGAGAATGGAGATGCAGCCATATATATGGGCCAGAAATGAATCATTTTTTGTCACCCCAGAACGCCTCCGCCAGTATATATCCTTTTTTTGGTTTGTATTTATCTAGAAAACTGGCATAGGATCTAGAAAATATTGTTATTTTGAGGTGTGATTTAATTTCTCTTGCCCCTAAGACTCGTTAATGTTACAAATGCCAGAGAAAAGTATATAAATACCCCCCATCCATTATCTTTATTTCAAACCAAAGGGGGAAATAATATGAATACTGAAAAAACAAGTTTTTTCAAACGCCATTTTGCTCTCATTGCCATTCTCATTTTGGCAGTAGCGCTTGTCGGCGCCATCAGCTATATTCTCTTGGGAAAAATACAAGCTAACCGACAAATTCAGCTTCAACAAATTGCGCAACAAGGCATGAATTATGGGCTACAACAAACCATTGTTTCCCTGTTCCAGCAGACAGACAACTGCCAAGTTGCAAATATCTACCTTGAGAATGTCACCAGACAAGTGATTGATATAGCTTGTTTGCAACAGCCAAGAGGATAACTTTTTCTCCTTATCACCACAAAGGTTATAAGGATTCTTTTTTTCTACCTTGTGGTGAAGTTTATGCAAAAAGAAGATCGAACGGGCTATGGTTCTCTTCTTGAATATCTCTTTCTTCCCCTCTTACTGCTTATTCTTCTTTTGTCTACTCTTGCCGCTGAGGCTGACCCTTTCACTTGTTCTTTTACTACCGGCTGCACTGCTACTTCTTTGCTCTACGCACAAAACGATACCGGCGGAGCAACGAATTCACATTCACAAAATCTTTCTTTTATAACTTATGATAACAGCTTATGTTGCGATGCTAATAGCACTGGTGCTGCAAATAGCACCACTTTCCTTATGGATTGCGCTAACGGTGCTGCTTTTTTAGACTTAGAGAATGAAACGAGTGCACATGTTCAAGTAGCAAACTATACTGGGCCGCAAGCAGTCTATAACTATTCTGTATGTCTAGGAGCTGCCTCTGGCAGTGTTGCTTGCGATTACTTTCTCACTTCTTGTCCGTCAGACTATACTTGTCTCGCCAGCATTGCCTCAAGCAATCTGACCAACAATAATGAAACTGACGCCCATATAGGCCCCTGCGCGTCTTATGCACTTCAGATCTGCTGTAACTTAAGTATTCCCAACACCGCACCACCTTCGCCGACATTATTGGATCCTCCAGATCAGAATGAAACCCTAAACAGGACCCCCACTTTTGTTTGGAGCAGTGTCACTGATGCAGATGGAGATGCTGTTACCTATGTACTCAATATTACCTGTTATGCTCTTGCAGGCGGCAGCTGCCCTGATGGCAGTGATGACAGAATTATCAATGTAAGCACCAACAGCACCATTCCTGCAGCAGAACTTCAATATTTCATCGATGATGGTTATTACTATAATTGGACTGCGCTAGCCACTGACGGTATGAATGACAGCAACTGGGCTTCACCAGCTTTTACTTTAAATGTTAGTGTTTTGGTGGATATCACTTTGAATAACAGCTATGTTTCTTTCGGCAGCCTTTCCCTGGGACAATCTGCGCAATCTTCTGAATGCACTAGCGGAGAACCAGATCCTTGCTCGTTTATTCTTGTTAACCGAGGCAACGCAGACATTGAACTTAATCTCTCTGAAAACAGCACTAGCTCTTTGTTTATCTCTGCTCCTGCACCGACGAGTAATTACCTGTTCAAAGGATCCAATGCTTCGGAGGGAGGAGCATTTAACTGGAGCAGCTCCATCACCCTATTCACCCAAGTACCTAGAACAGAAAACCTTACAGTGTTCAAAGGACTGAATCATACTGCTGATGCAAATCAAAACAGAGGAGTTGTTGATATTAATGTTACTATCCCTGCTGATGAATCACCAGGCTATAAAGAATCCACTCTTGAATTTATAGGATATTATAGGAGTCCTTTCTAATGCGACCGCACATGCTTCAACGACTGTCTCTCCTGCTTTTCTTTCTTTTCTTGTTCTTTCCTGTAGTCTCCTCTGCTCTCGGCGTCACTCCAGGCAAAACGCTTCTCGATTTTTTCCCCAACTTACAGATTACCAAAGAGCTGACAGTGATCAATAGCGAAGAGAGAACATTGTCTCTTTCTTTGGAAACTACTGGTGATCTTGCTCCTTATCTTACTCTCTCCAAACACAGCGCAACACTTCTCCCCGGAACATCTCTTGTTGTTCCTTATACTGTGCATCTTCCAGAGAAATTTTCTGAACCTGGAGAAATTGCAGGTATGATTATTTTACGAGAAACACTACCAGGTCACCACACTGGAAATCCCGGCGATGTGCGCATCGGAGCACTTACCAGCGTCGGGTCTGTTGTCCAAGTTTCCGTTCCTTATACTGGAAGAACTCTTGAAGCATCGTTTTATATTCCTCCTATCCCCCCTTATGCCCCAGTAGATTTTTTAGCTCAGGTGAAAAATGTCGGCGATGCCTATCTTAGTTCTGTTCGCGTGCAGGTTGCTCTCTCCACTCCTGATGGCAAATCTGTCACAACACTTTCATCGGAGAAACTTCCTCTGTTAGCACCCCATAAAAGGAGAGACTTTGTTCTTCATTGGGATCCTCACGTTTTCTATGGAGAATATCATGCGATTGTCACTTTTTTTTACGGCAATAGAAAGCAGGAACTTGAAACTGACTTTTCTGTAGGCTCCTTCACAGTGGATATGATTGATCTTCGCGTTGAGGATTTTGTATTTAGCTCACAAGCACGTCTCGTTGCAACTCTTTTTAACGCCGGCGATGAAGACACTTCTGTCACCACTCAATTGATCCTGCGGAACGAAGAAGGACGTACAGTTTTTTCCCCCCACTCGCAAACTCTTTCTGTTGCATCTCGTCAACAACAAGAAATCTCTTATTCTTGGAATCTAGAGAACACTCCTGTCGGCCGCTATAAGGGCATCCTCACTCTAACTGTTGGAGAGACAACACTAGAAAGACCTTTTTATATTCTCATGACAGAGAATGGAATTTCCGCTGCATTTACTCCCTTAAACTCCTTGACTGGAAAGACTGTTTCTTTCGGACCAACTCACGGCAACTATTCTCTTTCCACCTCATCTCTTTTTCTTTATCTTTTCCTCCTAATTGCAGCCAACATCATTTTATTTTCTTTCCTTCGCTTGCGTGGACGACAAAAAACTGCTTGGAGAAATGCTAGAAAAAGAAGCTAAGGAAGTTTTTTATACTAGTAACTTTCTTTTTCTAGAGATGCCTATGCACATTTCACAAAAAACAGTAGCCTTTTTGCTCTGCCTGACCATTGTCACAGTTTTAGGCAGCTTTATCACACTTCTCGAAAAACTAGGAACTAATTCTGCGCTCACGGGATTTGCAACATTTGATACTGGCGTTGTGAATGTCACTATTCAATCCACCGTGGATATTAATCTCGCTGTTGACAATGTAGACTTTGGCTCCGGCACCATCAATACTATTGGATTGAATACTTCCTTGAATACTTCAGATACTGCGTGGGGTGGAGGAAACAATCCTAACGGATTCTCCGATCCGGGACCTTTCCAAGTGAGAAATGATGGTAATGTTGATGTGAATATTTCTGTGAACAGCAGCAACACTGCGTCCAGCTTTATTGGCGGAACTAATCCCGGCTATTATTTCGTCGCAAGTCCTGTCGGCACTGATGATGGCTGTGTTGCGAATATGACTAATAATGCAACTCCTCGAGGATTCAGCTCCAGCACCTTAGAAATCTGCCAAAACTTGACTTTTGGCGATGCTGCAGACACTTTGAATATCAGTATTTTTGTTGACATCCCTTCAGATGCTGCTACTGGATTAAAAACAGACAGCGGCTTTCAAGTACATGCTGAGAGAACTGTCTAAACCCTTGCAAATGGAAATCTTTATATAATCGCTATTCATTAAACCAATCATGTTAAAAAAAGAAGTTGAGAGGGAAGCTTTAGCTCTCGCACTGGTCGTCATTATTCTTACCTCACTCTTTGGCACTTGGGCGATTATGCATACCATTGATGAAAAGCAAGAACCGCAAGTCATAGACAATTATCAAGAAGGAGCAAAAATTTCCTTAGTCATTTTGCCAATTCAGACATCTCCTCTTTCAGAAAATACCAGCCATGAAGGTGTTTTAGATTGAGAATCACAGATCAAACACTCTTGGTGCTTCTCATCATTGCATTACTAGTAACTTTTGGAAGCATTATTATCATTCTCGAAAAACTAGGAACTAATTCTGCGCTCGCGGGATTTGCAACATTTGATACTGGCGTTGTGAATGTCACTATTCAATCCACCGTGGATATTAATTTAATAGTTGAGAATGTTGATTTTGGTAGCGGCACTATATTTACAGGAGGCATTAATACTTCGCTCAATACTTCAGATATTGATTGGGGCGGAGGCAGCAATCCGAATGGATTTTCCAATCCCGGACCGTTCCAAGTGAGAAATGATGGTAATGTTGATGTGGACATTTCTGTGAACAGCAGCAACACTGCGTCCAGCTTTATTGGCGGAACTAATCCCGGCTATTATTTTGTTGGATCACATGTCGGAGCAGACGAAGGCTGCGGCGGTTTTGACGGACTCAACATTACGAATAATGCTACCCTCCTTTCATTCAGCACTACTGATCAACAAATCTGCAACAATTTGACGTATGGAGATACAGCAGATACTCTCAATATTAGCATCTTTATTGATATTCCTTCTGATGCTGCTACTGGATTAAAAACAGACAGCGGCTTTCAAGTACATGCTGAGCAAAATTGATTGTTTTTTCAACCGACATCTTTAAAATAAGAGAAATTTCTTAATCACCAATGAAAAAAGAGGTATTCTCTCTCTTAGTTGCTATGGTATTTCTTTTTTTCCTGCCTTCTCTGTCTGCTATAGGTATTTCTCCATCAAGCATGGATATAGCTTTTGAACCAAACCTTCATAAGGAATTTACCCTTAATCTCGTAAACTCTGGAGAAAGGCCCCTTAATGCAACATTTCAGCTGGGAGGAGATCTTGCTCCTTATTTCAAACTAGACGAGGGATTTTTTGTCATCCCTCCCCAGAGTGTCAGGGCGTATCATATAGTCATGAATTTACCAAGAGAGATTAAAAGACCTGGAAGGCATATTGTTTCTGTCAACGCCGTTCAAGGCCTGTTTAATACTGGAAAAGAAACTAAAGGCATTGGCGCTCTTGTTTCCGTTCAAGGAGAGATTGTTGTTCAGGTCCCTTATCCAGGAAAATATGCTGAAGTGGAATTAGAGATCATAGACATCAATGAAAAAGAAACTAGCACTGCTACAATCAATGTCATTAATTATGGACTTGATGATATTCGATATGCAACGGCAACCCTTACTCTTTTTAATAATGACGGCACTCCCCTTGACACATTACAATCATCAACGCTTTCCATTCCTTCCAGACAAAGTGATTATTTTACTCTTCTCATAGACTCTACAGAATACGGACCAGGCATTTATCCTGTCACTGCTTTTGTCGATTATGACTCTCTTAGAACAGATTCTATTTCTCGAGAATTACGCATAGGCACGCTTTATGCAAATATCACCAACCACACCAAAGAAATTTTTGCCGGCAAAATAACTTTGTTTGAAGTTCATCTACAGAACCGATGGAATAACAAACTGGAAAACGTCTATGTTGGACTCACCTTCTTCAAAGAAGGCATTCCCTTACAGCAAGTATTACGAACCCCATCCCTAGAAATCCAACCCTGGCAAGAAGCAACTGCTTCTGCTTTCTTTGATGCCACCACTTTAGAACAAGGAGCATATGAAGTGGAGATCACTGCTTATTATCATGGAAAAACTACTGTTCTGCGCAGTCCTCTAACGATTAAAAAACCAGTTACCTTTTCCTTGACTATGGTCTTAGTAGCTGTCATTTTCCTCATGCTTCTTATAGACCTCATTCTCTGGATCATACATAAGAGGAATCGGGACGATGCATAAAGCAACACTACGCTTTCTGACACTTTCTTTAGTGTTCTTCTTCTTAGTCATAGGCATAACTATTCTTTTTTACTATACACTTCATCCTTTGACAAAGCAAACCATACCTCTAGACATCTTCGTTGGAGACTATACGGGCATCAATCTCGACTCTGATGCCATTCATTTTGGCACTGTTCAACCTGGATCTCTTGCCCAAAGATCTGTCTATCTGTATGCAGGCTCTTATGATTCTGAGATTGCTCTTATTGTTGATGGCATTTCTTTCATCTTTCCAGAGAACAAAACTCTTTACCTACATAAAGGAGAAGGAGAAGCTGTTCGCCTTTTTGCAGCAACTAATGCCAACACTCCAAAAAAAAAGTATGAAGGAACGTTAACCATCCTGACGAAAAAAATATGAACTCTTCCAAGAAAAAAAAGACAAACATCTTGCAGCCTCAATTCTTTTCTCTAGTAGCATTTCTCCTTCTGTTTGGCTTCTTCGCCTATTCTTTTTTCCAATCTTATTCTCCTCTTAGTGGCGCTGAAGTTTTCTCCGGAACTGTTAACCTAAACATTCTTGGATCAAACCCCTCAACAGGGGGTGAAGAGGCCGCATCCAGGGCCCATGGTCGAGGATCCTTGCTTTCTCTGGAACTAGAGGTCATCCCCAAAGAAATTACTATAACTCTTCAACAATTCCACGGAAATATTCTAGAACTTCTTTTTCGCAATCGCAGCGGAGACAAAACATTCTCTTTTGTCTTATCTTCTGATGTTCCTATTCTTCGTTTGGGCGAGACTCGCATCACCTTGTCTCCGGGAGCAGAGAAAAAGATTTCTGTCCAAGTAGATTCTTCACAAACAGGCATCTTCATTGGCAGACTTTCTGCCGAAGGAAACTTTGTCTTTAAACAACTTCCTGTGCTTGTCAATATTTTTTCCCAAGGCCCTTATCAAGTCACAGCAGCTCTTCCAGCAATGTATCAGCACATTTCATCCACGCAAGATATTTCTGCAGAGATTATTTTTAGTCCTTTATCCGGAGATTCTCTTGATGTTACTTATCTTATCAAGAATGAAGAAAACATTCCTGTTCTTGAAGAGCATGAAACACTCGCAGCAACGCAGACAACTCTTTCTTTCCAAAAAACTTTTGATCTACCCTTACTATTACCTTTGGGACGCTATTACCTCATTGTTTCCGCAAATTACCGCGGTGTTCCTGCCGAAGATGTTACTTTCTTTGATGTTGTTGAAAACATTCCATCAGAAAAAGAATATCCTCTCGCCATTTACCATCAAAACCCCTTGATCTTTTTTATCATTGTACTCGCAATCTTGCTTCTTCATATTTTGATGACCTGGCGCAAAGAAAAATACATTTAAACTTTAAGGCTTACTACTTTGCTAATCCCATTAGTCTGCATAGAAACACCGTAGATCTGTTCAGCTTCGGAAATAATAGCATCATTGTGAGAAATAATGATGTATTGCGCGTTTGCAGCATATTTACCCACTAGTTTTGACAACAATTCAGAATTCCTTTTATCGAGAGCTGCATCCACCTCATCCATGAGATAGAATGACGCCGGGTTATAATCTTGAATAGCGAAAATAAATGACAATGCAGCCAATGTTTTCTCTCCACCAGACAAAGACTTGATGTCCAAGAACTTGTTGCCAGCCAAACGAACACGAATCTCCACACCCGCAGACAAAGGATCTTCTTCGTTCTCCAAGGTGAGAAGCGCTTCTCCTTTCGCAGACAATGAAGAGAAGATCTGAGTGAAGTTCTTTGAGATTTCCTTATAAGTCTCCAGAAAGAGATCTTTCTTCTTCGTTTCGATCTCATACATCATCTGCAAGACATCTTCCTTTTCAGACCTGAGCTTGTCTATTTTCTTCAATAACTCGTCGTATTCCTTCAATAATCCTTCATAGACTTCTAGTGCACGTAGATTGATGTTCCCCATGTCCTGCATGTGCTTTTCGAACTTACTAATTTCCTCTTTGAGCTTGTCCAAGGAGATATGCTGCCGCAATTCAACACCTTTGAATTCTTCATATTCCTTGTCTAGAGCTTCTTTTTCCGCCACTACTTTAGCACGGTTGATATTCACTTCATTGATCTTATTCTGTATTTCCCGAATCTTCATGTCTTCCACTGTTGAGTCAGCTTCTGTCTTCGAAATCTCTTCAGAGAGCTTATTTCTTCTTAGGAAGAGGTTCTTGTATTCTTTCTGGAACTTCAATGCTTTTTCTTCATGCTCCTGCAACGCTTTCTGCTGCTGCTTTAATTGTGATTCGAGAGCATCTGCTTCCTTGGTGAACTCTTGGATTTCCTTGTCATGCTGCTTGACGATTTTTAATGTCTTTTCCTCTTCTGGCTTGTAGATGCCTGAAATTTGCATGTCTATGTTCTTGATTTCTGTCTGGAACTGCACCATCTCTTCGCGAGTTTTTTGTCTTCGCTCTTCCATATTTGTCAAAGAAGAGGCTACCTGCGGATTGGATAATCCTTTCATGCCGTTCATAAATCGTTCCCTTTCTTTTTTCAAACCTTCTAATTCTGTTTGCATACTTGCAATTTCTTTTGTCAAAGAGTCTACTACTGAGAATACTTTGTCTTTTGCAGCTTTCTCACGCTCTTGGTATAATTTATCCACGTCCAAAGAACCGATAGAAGCTTCCACCTTGATCATTTCCCCTTCCATCTCACTCTTGAGTTTACGCAAACGTTCAATTCTCTGTTCGAGTTCATCACGACGCTCTTCCAAAGTTGTCTTGAGCTTTTCCTGATGCTCCATCTCTTTTTGAGACTTTCCTAATCCTTCTGTGACTTCTTTCTGCTGGAAGCCAACACCTTGCGTTTTCGCTCTGTAGCCTCCAATCATGGCTCCCGAGACTTCCATTAAATCTCCCTCTAATGTGACCATGCGCCCTTTTCCAATACCGATACGACGCGCAGTCTCCACATCATCAACAACGTATGTTGAACCGAAGACAAAAGAGAAGACATCCTTGAATTTCTTATCATAGGCGACTAAGTCCAAAGCACTGCCTTGCACGCCTTTTCCAGTGAGGGGAGTACCTTCAGCACGAGCTCTTACCTTGTTCAATGGCAAGAATGTTGCGATACCTGCTCTAGCTTCTTTCAACATGGTTATACATTCTGCCGCCACTCTATCATCTTCAACCACTATACTGCGAATACGAGGACCTGCAGCAACTTCCAAAGCTTTGCTATATTTTTCTGATACTTTTCCTAACTGTGAAACTATGCCATAGATTTTAGGATTGTTCAGGCTGAGAATTTTTTTAACAGCACCATCATCTAATAGAGAACTCTTGAGGCCTGCTTCCCTTGCCTGCATGGTGAACATCTGTTCTTGCGATCGCTGTAATTTTTCTTTGACATCTTTTAACTGCGTTGCCAAGACACTGTCTTCCTGCAGAGCTTTTTGCAATTCTGCGGACACTTTTTCCAATTCTTTTCTCTGCTTGCCAATATCCATGCCCTTGCCAAGCTTGGTTAATTTTCCTATCTGCTCATCCAACTGCTGGATTTCTGCTTCCAATTGGAATTTCTTGCGCAATGCATCCTGCTGTTCTTCTGTTTGCTTTTGGATTTGTTCTTCTAACTTTCTGACCTTGTCTTCTATCTTGTCTAATCCCTCTGTTGTTCCGCCGACTCCATACTTCTCCTTGAAACGCTGAATATCCTCGACTAAACGCGATTCTTTTACCTTAGCTTCTTCTATCTTCTTGTTAATAGTGCCACGAGACTGCTCTAACTGCTCAATGGTCTTCTTGAGGTCATCCAGGCTACTTTTGAGCTGTTTTTTACGCTCTTCGATCTTAGTAAGTTCATTCTTACAAGTATGCAAACGCTCTGTTTGCTTGACGAGATTTGTCCTGATTGTTTCTACTTCTTTCTGGACAGCAATAGCATCTTTCTCACCTTTCTGCTCAATTTCATTTCCTATCTCCTGCAATTCCTTCTTCTTGTCTGCGACACTTTTCTTCAACTCTTCAACTTTTTTTGTGAATTTATCTTGCTGCGCTTGATGATCTGTGATCTTCTTTTCTACATCCTCTACTTTTTTCTTTTTCTCTTCCAGCTGCATATTGATGAATGTTGCCTTGTTAGATTTGATATTTTTTTCCAGATCTTTGTACTTGAACGCTTGATCACGATCTTTCTTTAATTCACGGAGATTTGCCTCACGCTCAGTCATGATAATAGTAGCCTCGTTTAATCTTTCTTCCACTTTTGTTAATTCATTGATTGCCTTTTGTTTTTTATCTTCATAGACTGAGATGCCGGAAATTTCCTCGATGACTTGACGACGCTCTTCTGTCTTCATCTCCATGAAATGGACGATATCTCCCTGCAATATAATATTGTGCCCGTCAGGATCTATTTTCGCAATTGCGAGCAAGTCTACTACTTGCTGACGCGTGTGCACTTCATCATTAATCTTGTAAATAGACTGGCCGTTCTGGCGAACAATACGACTGACTTTGATCTCTTCTGCTTCCACGGGAAATTCTTTTTTCTCGTTATCAAACACAATGGATACTTCTGCTTCCTTCATAGGACTGCCTTTTTTACCACCGTTGTAAATAAGGTTTGCAGATTTCTCTACCCGCATGCCTTTTGCAGACATTTTTCCGAGAACAAAACAAAGACCGTCGATCACGTTTGAATTATGCAAAAACATACCGTTAGCAACGAAATTATGATGCCCTTCAATAGCAAGATCATAAACATACTTTGCACCTTCGACTTTTTCTATGGAAACTATTTTGTCCCAATAAATGTCAGAATATAGTAAATTAGTAAGCACTTTTATGATCTGCAGAGCTTGCATTACTCGTGTTTGGATAGTTTCTTTGATAAAATTGTGATATTTCTGCAAGTTTTCTGCATGTGCCTGGAATGTTCCTTTTTCCCAATGAGTCACAATCATGTTTCTAGAAACACCAACATATTGTGCAGCTTCAGTTGTTGAAAGCTCTAGAGTTTTTCTTGCTGTAGCTAAGGTTGCTTGATGAAGATGTAATTTTTTATATGTTTTTGTCATAAGACTTAAACGATTTTCAAAAATAGAAAGAATTTCATTCACCCCTTGACGAGTAGGACAGCAACGATTTTCTATATACGCTGCAAATTTTGGATGTTGCTTTCTCAGTGGTTTATATCTAATATTCAGCAGTTCTTTACATTGTCGAATAAGTAAATTTACTTCTTGAGGCAAAAGATCATGATTTGGATTCTCTTGGTAGTAATTATTCTCAAAATGTTTTAACATCTTTTCTAATCTTTCTCGTTTATAGGAACATTTGAATGTAATATTTTGATAGAATTTTGTAAGATTGCCTATGTTATTAATATGGAGATAGTAGTAAGGTCTTTTGGTCTTCTTTTCAGTATTTGCTGCATATTTCATTTTTTTCTTTTTCATACTATGAATACCAAATCGCAGCAATAACATTTGGATATCATCAACTAATAGCTCATTTTTTGAACTATATTCTATTTCATTACCATCTTCACTCACATATCCATCTGTGTCGAATAAACCACCTAAAAGAGCTTTAATCACTTCATTTGAAGAAATTAACAATTCTTGAGGTATATTTTTATGGAGATTTGTAAGAATTTTACCTCGGAAGAGACGTTGGAAAAAATTAACATGCTCTTTTTTGTATATGTATGTTCTTAAATCTTTTTCTTGTGCATCTTTATATGTTTTAAAGTTATTAAAATAAAATATCTTACTATAAATTCTTTTGAAATCTTCAATAATATCAGTGTTACTATTAGTGAGCTCTATACTTTTATTAATATGACCATCTCCAATTAAATACCCTATAAGACGTGCAAAGTCTTTAGTGATTAATTTATTCTCGAATTTAACTTGCTTTCCATCGATTTGTAAAGAACGCGGTGTCACAATAACATCTTCACAGGTAAGATTTTCAACTATTTCTGAACACACTTTTCCATTCTTAAAAGTCATAACTGGATGGCAACCTGTAGTTGTGGAACTTTTTCCAGATTGTGTAGTTATTTTATATAAATTGGATTCTCCCTCACGTTTAATAAACGCTTGAATTGGACGCTTTTCTATCTGCATTGTTTCTTTATTTAATGCAAAAATATACAAGCTATCTTGATTTTCATAGGTATAAACACCATCATCTAATTTTATATGAGTTTTATTTTTTTTGAGATGTTCTTCTACTAACTCACCTATCTTTTTTTGAGAGCCATCACTCATTAGAATTCGTGTGTCGTATTTTGTTGATTTTCCCGATCCATTCGGACCTAGAATGCAGTTAAACCCCTTTCCGAACTCTAAATCGAGAGGTTTAGCGAAGCTCTTGAAACCCCTAAAATGGAGCTTTTTGATGATAGTCATTTACCTTAAAATGGTCACTCAGAGCTTTATAAACATTTTTGTCGACATTTAGGGACGAAAACTAATATCTTGGCTGAGAACTAATTCGCACTTCATCAATTATTCCCTTGAAATATTCTGTAGCACCAGTTGTTGGCTGAGGACGCGCGCCGATGCCAAGATCATCTGATGAAGCCAGCATAGTGAAGCTCATTGGATATGACATCGCTACATTTCCATCTATAAATGTCTGCACTGTAGTGCCATTATATTGAATTGCGACATGATGCCATTGATCTAGAGTAAGAGGACCTCCCCCATCACAAAAACCTGAGCCATGACAAGTTGGAAACGCCGCAGGCATACCGCCCAATGAAAATGCTATATGATTTTGAAAAATTTGATCACCAATGCCGAAAACATATTGGTTATCTTTGCCAATAATCTCGTCAACGAGAGTATCTTGATTTGTTCCTTGAACCTTTATCCAGGCTTCCAAAGTAATCTGCTGTGTGTCAAAACTCGCATGATCTGGAACACGAACATACTTGTTATTTCCATCAAACTGCAAGGCTCTTCCCCTATATCCCTTGACGGATTGAGCACCAAGAACTTGACCATCATTGTTGTTTCTTGAACCATCTTTTACCGTATTGCCTCTTTCATTTAATCGCCAATAAGCAATGGTATTCCCGTCTAGAGCCCAGAGAGCAGGAGAGCAGGCACTTACCACAATTACCGTTAGAAGAAAGATACCTATCAAGTTTTTCATAGATTTTTCAAACACTAGGTCTATAAAAGCGTTTCTTCTAGAACTCGCCGAGCTTTTTCTGCGCTTTGTTCCTGCTATGGTTCTGCCAAGAGACCCAGGACTTCCTGAAGATTTCCGGATGCTTCTCCCAGTTTTCCTTGAGAAATTTCTGCGTTATCTTGTTTGAAGTATATCCAGGACCAATATTTCCATATTTCCTCTCTAATTTTGCAATGATCTTGTCACGAGTCACTTTCGCCAGAATCGATGCTGCACCGACAATCTTATGATTGACATCCGCTTTGTGTTCACAAATTACTTCTACTTCTTTCATGTTTAACTTCTCTCTCACATAGTTTGTGTACTTGGGAATGTTCGGACTAGGGCAGTCCAGAATAACACGATCAGGTTTTAAGGCTCTGATAATCTCTGTAGACTTAATCGCTTCCAACCAGTTAAGATTCAATTCTTCAGAAAAAATTGCTTCGTCGATTTCTTGTGGCTCTATAATCAAAATTTTATATTTGCAGATTTCTTGAATCTTTGGAAATAATTCTTCGCGTTTTTTGGATGTAAGTAATTTAGAATCTTTTACACCTAGCTTGTCTAATTTTGATAGATATATTTCATTCATCATCACGCCAGCCATCACTAAAGGACCTATAACTGGACCCCTACCACTTTCGTCTACGCCCGCGATTAAAACCATATTTCTCTAGTGGTTGGAATATTTATAAACTGTACGATACCCTTATAACACCTACTTCCCACAATATACTATGAAATTCCTCATTATTGGAGATTTACACGGCAATCGACCTAAACTTTACTTTAAAGGGTTTGATGCTATCATAGCACCAGGAGACTTTTGTTCTGACGCCTTACGCACCGCCATGTTTCAAGCATTGCAATTGCGACTGAAAGACCCAAAATCAAAAACCATGTGGTGGGATCTTATCGGCAAACGAAGGGCAGAAGGGATGATCAAAAAGTCATTGGCAGACGGACGAAAGATTCTAGAATATCTCAATACTCTCGGCGTTCCTGTCTACGTGCTGCCTGGCAATTGGGACTGGACAAAAGATCCTGAAAGCAAATTTCCTTTCCTGCGGCAAGACCATTGGAAATATTTGATCAAGGGACTGAACAACATCCATAATCTTCATTTACAATTTTTGGACATAGGCAAACACCAGATCATAGGTCATGGCATTACTTCTGGACCTGAATATCCGCAGCATGAAGAAGAACTAGCGCGCTTCACCAGAGCACAACTAGCGCAGAAGAAAAAGAAGTATACTCTCCTGTACAATCAAGTTAATCGTCTTTTTAAGAAAGCTACCAAGCCAGTTATTTTCTTAACGCATAACGTTCCTTTTAATACACCTATAGACGCGATCACTGATGTCAGATCTCCAAGATATGGAATTCACTTTGGTTCGCTTCTAGCCCGGGAAATGATTGACAAACATCAGCCGCTGGTCTGCATTGGAGCACATATGCATGAGCATTTCACATCTCATCAGATGGACAAAACTGTAGCTATTAATGCTGGATTTGGCTCTAATGTCAATGTGTGGCTGGATGTTAAAGGAAATAAGATCAAGCACTTAGAGTTTAAGAGAAGATAACTAAATTTTTTAATCCCAGAAATGTATTTTACCAACAAAATTCAGTTGTACTCTAAATGTTTAACTGTAACAGTGTGCCAATAAGGATAACCTCTCTTGTCTTCTTTTCTTAGGCCACCCCGTTCCACTAAAAAGTCAACCCATTCTTGATCACCTAAAAACTCAACTCGGAACGGGACGTCGCGTTTAGCTGATGTAAATGCTACTTTTGCTCCAAACTTCTTAGCTGCTTCTTGAAATGCTTCTTCTCCGACTGAGGAATGAGAGATAATAACATGACCTCCTTTTGTTAAATGTTGAGGACTGTCACGAACAACTTCTTCCAAGAGTTGAGTTCCTTCAAAGAGTGGATTCAATGGTCTTTTTGGTCTTGGCGCAGAAGGAGTTGCTGGAATCGCACTTGCTAGAATAACATCATATTTACAAGTCAACCCTTGAAATCCATCTTTAACAAGATAAGTTACTTCAACCTCTCTGTCAAATACTCTCTTAGGATCACAAGGCATGAGCACAGTGATAGGATCAAATGCATCAAACTGCGCGGTTCTTTTTTTATTTAAGCCTTGAACAGTCATTATAGCATAAGGATTAATATCTGAAAATGCAATTCTTTCGACTCCTGGATTTCTGTCTACCGCATACATTCCAGCCATACCAGTACCACAGGCAATATCTAGAACGTTTTTTGCTCTTTCTAGATGTGCATCCGTACGTTGACCTTGGAGATGAACTAAAGTATCAATAGCGGCCGGCCATGTATTTTGTAGCTTTCCCCAAACATTTCCTGTTCCATCGTGACCTCCTCCCCGGCCTAAAGGCCCGACCTTCGGTCGGCTCCTCCGCTTCGCTACGGAGCGGGGCTTCTGAGGTGAACCTGGGCT
>Ga0209541_10008607_pt1 | contig 16762 bp, 19 predicted proteins | sample RifCSPlowO2_01_FD_184027 | JGI IMG/M metagenome (GOLD analysis project Ga0209541, IMG submission 184027) | Groundwater microbial communities from Rifle, Colorado - Rifle CSP2_plank lowO2_0.1 (SPAdes) (version 2) | ecosystem: Environmental > Aquatic > Deep subsurface > Groundwater | place...
GCTAAACTAGTGAAAAAAAATAATATGAGGTTCAAATTAGTATCTAAATTCAAGCCCATGGGCGACCAGCCCCAGGCGATTGAAAAATTAGTGAAAAATTTAAAAGCCAGAGTAAAAGACCAGGTGCTTTTGGGCGTGACGGGTTCTGGCAAAACCTTTACCATGGCCAAGGTCATTGAAAAAATCCAGAAGCCGGTTTTGATAATTTCCCCCAACAAAACCCTGGCTGCCCAGCTTTACCAGGAATTCAAGGAGTTCTTTCCCGGCAATGCCGTCCATTACTTTGTTTCTTATTACGATTATTACCAGCCCGAGGCCTATATCCCCCAGACAGATATATATATAGAAAAAGACGCCAAAATCAACGAGGAAATCGACCGCCTGAGACATGCGACGACCCAAGACTTGCTGACCAGAAACGACGTTATAGTCGTGGCCTCGGTTTCCTGCATTTACAACATCGGTTCGCCGGAGATTTACCAACAAGTTTCTTTAGATATGAAACAGGGGCAGAAGATGAAAAGAAAGGATTTTTTGCTCCACTTAACTTCCTTGCAATACCAGAGAAACGACATCGATTTTAAACCCGGGACTTTCCGGGTCAGGGGGGATATCGTGGAAGTTTATCTGGTTACGGGAGAAAAAATTTTAAAAATAGAATTTTCGGGAGATAAAATAATAAGCCCGGATTGCAGAATATTCCCGGCCAAGTTCTGGACGGCTCCCCAGAAAAAGCTGGGCATCGCTTTGGAAAATATAAAACTGGAACTGCAGGGACAATTAAAAAAACTGAAGAAAGAAAAAAAATTGCTGGAAGGCCAACGGCTTGAGCAAAGAACCAATTACGACCTGGAAATGATGAAAGAAACGGGCTTTTGCCATGGCATTGAAAATTATTCACGCCATCTGGAGTTCCGAAAAGCCGGGGAGCCGCCTTATACCCTTTTGGATTATTTTTCAGAAGATTTTATTGTATTTATCGATGAATCGCATTTAACGATATCCCAATTAAACGCCATGGCGGTCCAGGACAGAATAAGAAAAAATACTTTAATAGAATACGGATTCCGCCTGCCATCGGCAATCGATAATCGGCCCTTAAGATTTAATGAGTTTAAAAATAAAATAAGCCGGGCAATATATGTTTCCGCCACGCCCAATGAATATGAAAAACAAAAATCAGGGAAAACCCATATTGTTGAACAGCTTATAAGGCCGACCGGCCTATTGGAGCCCGCCATTGAAATTCGCTCCACAAAAGACCAGGTTAAAAATTTAATAAAGGAAATAAAAAACAGAAGAGCTTTGGGCCAAAGGATTTTGGTGATTACGTTGACCAAACGGCTGGCCGAGGCCCTATCCGACCGCCTGGCGGAAGAAGGGATTAAAAACCAGTGGCTCCATTCGGAAGTAAAAACTTTGGAAAGGCCCAAGATTCTGAAAGAATTCAGGGAAGGAAAATACGACGTCTTAGTCGGTATTAATCTTTTGAGGGAGGGTCTGGACTTGCCGGAAGTGGCCTTGGTGGCAATTTTAGATGCCGACAAAGAAGGATTTTTAAGGTCGGAAACCACCTTGATCCAAACAATGGGCCGGGCTTCAAGACACCTTGAGGGCGCGGTGATATTGTACGCTGACAAAATCACCCTTTCCATAAAAAAAGCGGCGGAGGAAATTGGAAGAAGGAGAAAAATCCAGGAGGACTACAATAAAAAACACGGAATTTCGCCAAAAGCCATTATAAAAGCAATCAGAGATTGGCCGTTTACGGCTAAAGAAAAGGAAATCGCCTCTGAGTTTTGGACCATTCAAGACAAAAAACTGCTGGAAAAAGAAATGGCAATAGCCGCCCGCAATCTTGATTTTGAAAGAGCAGCCGAAATCCGGGACTTGCTAAAAAAATTAAAGTAAGGTAATGTACGGCTATGGCAATTACGAAATCGGCAAAAAAGGCCTTAAGACAAGCCGTGAGACGGGAGGCCCAAAATTCAATTTACAGGAATAAAATAAAAAAACTCTTAAAGGAAGTTAAGGGTTTTATTCTGGCCAAAAAGTCCGACGAAGCGAAAAAAATTATGCCCCAGGTTTTTAAAATTCTGGACAAAGGGGCGAAAGTCGGAATAATCAAAAAAAATAACGCTGACAGAAAAAAATCGCGCCTCGCCAAAGCCCTGGCTAAATCCCTGAAATAAGCATGTCCAGGGCTGTTTGCGGTTCGGTCTTCCCGGTTTTAATATTTAAATCTGCCTGGAATATCCTCTGGTAGATTTTTTTTATTTCAGAAAGCGTAAATCTTTGGCACAATTCGTAACTTTTTCTCACCACAAAAGGATGGAGGCCGGCCTTTTGGGAGATTAAATGATACTGCGTTCTTTTTTCCAGAAGATCTTTAATCAGCAAAAGATTGCGAAACTGGAAATTTATCATTGAAAGAAGATAAGGCGCGGAGTCGCCGTCTTCCAGGTGACTATGAAGCAATCCCAGTGCCTGTTTTTTATTTTTCCTGGCGATGGCGTCAATTGTTTTGAATATATCCCCCTCAATCTCGCTGTTTACCATCTGTTCTACATCTTTCAATCCGATCTCCTGGCCCTTCTCTTTTATTTTGAATGCGGCCAATTTTATAATTTCGTTGGAAAGACGCCAAAGATCATTTCCGCAGAAAATTACCAGCTGTTTTAAGGCTTCTTTTTTAATCTTAATCCCGTACTTCTGAAATTCTCTTTTGGCGAAGGACAATAATTGTAAACCGGAAAGGGGTTTGAATTCTTGGGATTTGGAATTTTTTTCCAAGAATTTAAAAAACGACTTCCGGGAATCGGCTTTTCCGTCTTCAAAAAAAACAATAGTGTTTGCCTTATCTTTTAACAAATTTTCTTTGTAATCCAAAAGCGGCTTTTCAAATTCGGGGCTTAAAAGAGCTCCTTTTAAAATAATGAGCTTTTTTTCTTTGAACATTGAAACTGTTTCCAACTCTCGCTTTAAGTCCTCAAATCCCCCTGCGCTCTGATAATCTATGGTGACTAAATTAAGCCCGCTTTTATGGATTTTTTTATATTCTTGGATAATCTCATGCAACTTCTGTTTTGACCTGAAAGTATCCTCGCCGTAAAGAAAAATTAGCATAATTTTTACCCTGAGTTTATCGAATGGGTTGGCAGACGGGGCAGAAATGTGCCGACCTTCCGCCGACTTTTACTTTTTTAATTCCCGTACCGCAGACAGGACATTTTTGTTTTTGGTAAACCCTGTGGTATTTAGTATAATTGCCCCTCTTGCCGTAAGTATCAAGATAATCTTTAACTGACGAGCCCCCTTGTTTAATCGCGGCTTTTAAAATTTTTTTAATATTCTGAAAAATTTTTCTGATATCTTTGCCGCTTAATGTTTTTACGCGACGCAACGGGTTTATCCGCGAAGCGAATAAAATTTCGTCCGAATATATATTGCCGATGCCGGCAATGAATTTCTGGTCCATAAGCAGCGGCTTGATTTTGACATTGGGTCTTTTTCCCAGAATATTTTTAAGCATCGCCAGACTGATATCCGGCGCTTCGGGCCCGAAGCTCTTTTCTATTTCTCGCGTATTTTTAACCTTTTTCCACCAGCCGAATTTACGCGCATCGTTAAAAATCAACTGTGAGCCGTCGTCAAAATTAAAAACCTTGCGAGTATGCTGCGAAGGTTTTCCGTTAAAAATCAACTGGCCGGTCAGCATTAAGTGAAAAATCAAACTCGTACCGTCATCAAAATCAAGCATTAAAACCTTGGCCCTTCGGCGAACGCCAGTAATTTCCCGACCCCTTAATTTCTTGCCAATAATTTTTTTAAATAACTGGCGGCGGATTGTTTCCACTTCCGGCAATTCCGGCATAAATTATTTTAGAATATTTTTTACCTTTTCAATAATTTCGCCGGGAGTAAAATGAGCTTTAATCAAATAATCAACCGCGCCCAGCTTCAATCCTTTTTCCACGTCTTCTTTTTGGCCGAGATTAGAAAGGATAATCACGGGGATGGAAGCTGTGCTTTGGTCTCCTTTCATTTTTAACAACACCTCAAATCCGTCAATGCCGGGCAAAATCAAATCAAGCAAAACGACGGCGGGCTTTAACTCTTTTATCTTTTTAATTCCCTCTTCCCCGTCAACCGCCCCCTCAACGCTAAAACCCTCCTTAATGAGTTTTTGAGAAATCAATTCTCTTAAAAATTTATCGTCTTCAACTACAAGTATGGCATTGGGCATATTATTCTAAATAAAAAATGTTAATCTCCTATTTGTTTTTTCACTTTTTGCATTATTTCCTGAAGATTAAAATCGGTCTTTATCAGCCAATCCTTGGCCCCCAATTTTTTAATTTTATCTATTTCCACCGGCTGGCCGGAGTTAGAAATGACTATCACGGGAATTTTTCTCAAGGCATTATCTTTTTGCATTTCGGCCAATACCTGCAGGCCATCCATTTTCGGCATCAAAATATCAAGCAAAACTAAATCGGGTCTTAACTCGCGCACGAGATTCAGACCCCTTTCACCGTCATTCGCCAGAGATACTTCATAGCCAGAAACGGTAAGCTTTTTCAATAGCAAATCGGCTAAAAGCTCTTCATCTTCTACTAGCAGAATTTTCTTGGGCATAATCTCATTTTAACACAAATTTATTCAAAAATCTTCTTTTCCAGTATCAGCAAAAGGGCGGAAAAGATTAAAAATAAGCCCAAAATTATTATAAAAAATACCATTTCGGCATTAAAAAACCGGCTATCATTCAGGCCCATTTTTTCTATTCCCCATTCTTTCCATTCCTTGGCGATAAAATAAAAAATCCCGATCACAATAAAAACGGTGCTTAAATTTTTGAATGTTTTAAATCGAATTTCCAAATATTTTTGCAAATAAGGCGCGGACAAGTAAAAAATCAGGGACAAAGGTAAGGCCAAGGCGAGGGCAAATCCCAGCGCGCTAAAGTATCCCATAGCCGGTCCCTCCAGGGGCGGAATGCTCCATCTGTAAAGCAAGGGATAATATTTGGGCAAATTAATTCCAACCAGATTTCCGAAAATTAGAATAAAAATTGCCGACATCAGGAAAAAATTCAAGGAGGCAAAAATCCTGCAAGGTTTCGTTAACAAATTTTGTTCCGATTTTATTGGGTTATCCATATAGAATGCTAAATTGTTTTATAAAAACTTAAAAGAAACCCGACGCAAGCGCTAAAAAGAGTTATTAAAAATAAAACAAAAAGCAAATTGATAAAAGATTGCTTTATCGGTTTTTCGGATTCTCCGATTCTGAAAAAATAATAAAACCCGAGCAAAACCAAAGCAATAAAAAATCCAATTGCCGCAACATATTCTTTAATCTCAAAAAGGCCCGTCAACCAGGGTAATTTTATATCAAAATATTCCGCCCGGACTTTTATTCTGAAAACGGGATAAATCAACAGGCCTAAAACAAAAGTTAAAACATAGGCCCAAATACCGACTAAACTGGCCTTCAGCCCTGAACTCCAATCAATTTTTGCCCGTCTAATAATTAAATAAACTCCGAACGCCAAGGCAAAAAGAGATACTATGCCGAGTCCGCCGTGGAGGCCTTTCAAAATTGTGGCGTAATTTTCTAAAAAAAGTGGGGGTGTCATCGGACTAAAATTCCTAAAATTACATGAACTAAAACGAAAAATATCGTTATCCAAGTAAATTTTCCGTGATAAAAGCAAAGGGGCTTGGGCTCTTCGGGCACTTCGGTTTTAGTCAGCAAACCCACGTATTTTTTCGTCCAGGGCATGGCAAAACAAGTAAAAAAATTCAAAAATAAAAATCCGGCCGCCAGCCAACCGGTCAAACGCGCTAAAATTTCCAAAATTTCCGAAGACATGATTAAAATTCTTTTAAAAACTCGGCGAACTCCTCTTTTACCGGCAAAGAGAAAGAAAAAGTCGTCCCCTTGCCTTCTTCCGACTCAAACCAGATTTTTCCGCCGTGAGCTTCAATAATATTTTTGGTAATAAACAGGCCCAAACCCGAACCGTCGGTTTCCACTTTGATAACATTGGATCCCCGAAAAAACTTGCTGAAAATTCTCTTTTTTTGGTCTTCGGGGATGCCGACTCCCGTATCTTTTACAACGACCCCTAATTCATTTCTACCATAATTTAAAGAAACCGTCACTCTCCCTCCGGAAGACGTATAGTTTATGGCATTATCAACAAGATTTTGAACGGCTATCCTTATTTTGTCGACATCTGCCATGGCCTTAGGCATCTTATCTCGGGGTTTATTAAACTCCAAAATAATATTCTTTCTTTTTGCCTCTTCTTGATAAGACCTCACCACGAATTGCACAATGGGCTCAATTTCGGTAAAAACCGGCTTAAAAAGATACCTCCCCTCCTCAATTCTTGTCACGTCTAAAAGGTCATTAATCAGCTCCACCATCCTTTCGTTGCTTTGATAGGTTTTTCGAATAATTTCTACTTGTTCCGGAGAAAGCTGTCCCAGGTCTCCGTCGATCAGCATTTTCAGAGCCCACTTAATCGCCGACAAGGGAGTTCTCAATTGGTGGGCGGCTAAAGAAACGAATTCCGTTTTCATCTTCTCAATTGTCTTTTCCCTGGTAACGTCGTGCAAAACAAGCAAAGTGCCCGTTCTTTCCTGACCGCTGGTTATCGGGATTGTGCTTGCTTCCAAAACCAAATCTTCTCTTATTTTAGCTTCTTGTCTGAAAATTTCTGACGGCTCTTGACCGATTAAAGAGATAACGGGAGCCATCATCGGAAAAGCAGCAAGTTCTAAAAATAATCTGCCTACGACATCTCCGCCCTTTATATTAAAAAATTTCTCCGCCTGAGGATTAATCAAAGAAAGCTTATTTTCTTTGTCAAAAACTAACAAGCCGTCGCTAAAATTAGTGATTATGGACAGAGTTTTGTCTTTTTCCTCTTCGGCTCTCATTCTTTCTGCCTCAACATCTTTCGTTCTTTGGGCAACTTTGTTCTCCAGGCTTCCTGCTAATTCTTTTAATTCCCTGGTCCTGGCCTGAACTCTTATTTCTAAAACGGTTTTCGCCTCCTCTAAAGCGGCGTTTGAGGCCTGGATCTGGTCTAACATTTTGTTAAAGGCGTTGGAGAACTCTTCTATCTCGTCTTTTGTTTTTATGTCCGCTCGCACGGAGAAATTCCCCTTTTCAATTTCTTCGGTTGCCAAATGAAGTTTTTTAATGGGTCTTACCAAACGACTGGCGATGAATAAACTGACAAAGACGGCAAAAATTATTCCCAAAAAAACAAAAAGCACTGCTATCTTTTGGATTCCCATAATCGGTAAAAAGGCCTGTCCTATCGGCTCTTGGATGATCAACCCCCCCCACCCTAATGCAGAAAAATGAGCATGGGTCATTAAAGACTCTACCTCTTTTTCATTTTTCCCTTGGGCGGTAAGAATAAAAGATTGGGCTGAATGAGGTATCTCTTCTATCTTGGCGAGAAGACGAGAAACGTCTATCCTCTCTTTTGCCAACTTATCATCCGGATGGACAAAAATTTTATGGTCTTCGTCAACAAAATAAAGATACCCCTCTTTGCCGATTTTTTTTTGGATTAATTCCTGGAAAATCCTTTCTAAATTTACTTCTACCGTTAAAACTCCCAGGATTTCTCCGGGTCCGGCTCCCGCAATAGTCAAAAAGCGCTGTTCTGTTTTGGTAAGCCTTTCAAATTCTCTGGCCGTTTTCGGAAAAGTAAGGGGAATGGCCAAAGTAATTCTTGGTTTTCCCTCGGTTGAAAAATATAATTCGCTTTGATATTCTTCCGGTATTCTATAAGTGGTAGAGACGAATTTTGCCTCTCTGCTTCTGTCTGTTAATTCCTCCTGGGGAATCTCGTCAGAAGGATTAAGCTTGATAATTTCTTTTCCTCGCCGATTAAGAATGCTTATTTCCGCTAAATCCTTATCTTGAAGCGCCAGGCGGCGCAACTGCAAAAGAACATCCTCTTTTCTTTCGCCAAATTCGGTAAAAATTAAAATGTCTGACAATTCCGAATAAACGATTAAGAGGCGAGTTTTCTCTTCAATAAGGCCTTCTATATACTGAATCGTTGTTTCGGCTAAGTTTCTCTGTTTTGTGAATATTTCTTCCTTCAAATTTTGGCGGGAAGAAAAATACCAAAGTAAATTTGTAATTGCCAAGCTGAAAACCACCATCAATATGAATGGAGTCAGAATTTTCCTGGAAATAGTAGCTCTCATTTTTAAGGAAGACAAACTTTTGCCAATTCTTCCTTGGAAATCGTGTAGGCGTGAACGTCGATGTGGGGCTTTTCATACCCGGGGTGGCCATAGGGAGTTTTAAAATCAAGACTGGCGTGCTGAATGGGTATTCCTATCAATTCAAAACCCGGAACCAAATCCACTACTTTAAGATCCGAGAAACTAATTTCTCCGGCATTTAATTTTCCGATTTGCTCTCCAACTTGCTTGCCCATTTTCTCTAAATAGTCCATACGGATATGGTATTCAATGCCAATGACTTCGCCAGTCTGGTCAAGCAAATAACTCGGGCCCTGGATATCAGCTTCCGGGTCGTGGTCTTTAATCAATCCACGATGAGCTCCGTGCTGGGGGATACAGGGCGTTAACTCAATAGTGTCGGCCGGCAAAACGTATTTTAACGGTTCTGGCGCAACTTCTCTGATTACTATCCGCGGGAAAAAGAAAAAGGCCGCGAGAAAACCCGCTGCTAAAACGCCGACTGCCGCGATTAAAGTGTTTTTGGACATATTTTTTATTGTTTATTAACCAGAATCTTTCGACCTTTTATTGTTTTTATAATATTTTACCACAGCTTTAAGTTGCCACCAAGACTGGGCCGGTTTTCGGGTAATCTTTTGATCAGGCTGTAAAATCCGAAATTTTCAAAAAGAGCCCTAACCTCTTCTTTGTCGTAATCAGCCCAGCGGCATTTTTCCAAGTTAAAGTCTATGGGCGCTTTTTTTTCAATTTTTGCCAAATCGCGGGATAGAAATGCCTGCTCTTTATATTCCAATAGGAGCTCTTTTATCCTCGTTTTCAATTTTTTCACTTTAACCGAGTTTTCTCCAATCTCTTCGTACAAATTATCGATATCGCCGAATTCTAAAATTAGTTCCGTGGCGGTTTTATCTCCGATGCCTTTGACTCCGGGGATATTATCGGAAGGATCTCCCCGCAGAGCTTTAAAATCCGATATTTGGCCGGCAACAAGCCCGTTAAATTTTTCTTTGGTCAGTTGTTCGTTGTATAAAACCGTATCTTTTACTCCTTTTCTCAGGGCAAAAACTTTTGTTTTTGAATCAACCAGCTGGAGAGCGTCGGCATCTCCGCTTAGAATAATTGTCTTAACGGGAGATAGGGCAGCAATAGTCCCGATAATATCATCTGCCTCAAATCCCTCTTTTTCAAAAACGGGGACGTTAAAGGCCCTTAAAATTTCTTTGACTGCGGAAATTTGCGGATAAAGATCTTCGGGCGCTTTCGGCCTCGTGGCTTTATACTCCTGGAATTTTTTATGGCGGAAAGTGGGGCCCTTAACGTCAAAACAGGCGGCCACGTAAACGGGTTTAAATTCCTTTACGGCTTTCAAAAAAACCAGCAAAAATCCGTAAACGGCGTTAACCAATTCTCCGGATTTTGCGGTTAATGGCGGCAGGGCATGATAAGCCCGGTGAATGACGGAATTGGAATCAATAATAAGAAGCTGTTTTTCGCTTGCCATGTTTATTATTCTATCACTATTCTCCTTTTGTTTCCCCCGAGGTGCTCAAATTTAATCCACAACGTATCTTTCGGGATAATTTTTTTAATCTTATCCGCCCACTCAATCGCTACGATATTCTTGGGATTATTAATAATTTTTTCAAACCCTAAGTCTAAAATGTCTTTTTGTTTTTGGATGCGATAACAATCAAAGTGGTAAAAATTTTTAAATCTTTTCATAATGACAAAAGTGGGGCTGTTTATTTTTTCTTTAATTCCCATCTCCTGGGCAAAGCCCTGTAAAAAAGTAGTTTTGCCTCCGCCTAAATTTCCCGTTAAGGCTAAAACGCGCGCTTTTTTTTTCAAGGGCGCCTTTAAAATTTCTTCGGCCAAAAGCTTGGCTATTTTTTGCGTTTCTTCGGTTGACTTACTGATAAACATAAGATACTCTGACTTAATGGTAGCAGAAATTTCAAAAAAAATTACCGGAGAGATATCTATCGCCCCGGCGGTGACGGAAAAAATAAAAAATATTTTAGATTTTAAAAAAGAGGCGGGGATCGCGCTCAAAAAAGATATCACCGAGGCCCTGGAAGCGATTTTGGGAGGCGGCATAGGCCTGGGCGCTTCGGACATCCATATTGAACCGGGAGAAGAACAAGTGAAATTAAGGATAAGATTTGACGGAATTTTACAGGACGTCTTGCTTCTGCCAAAAGATATTTACGGGAATATCCTTTCCAGAATAAAATTGCTTTCCGGCATCAAATTGAATATCGCAGATCGGCCCCAAGACGGCCGGTTTTCTATTATTACAGGGGATCTCGCCATTGAGGTCAGGGTTTCTGCCCTGCCTGCGGAATACGGCGAAACAATTGTTTTAAGAATTTTAAATCCCAAGTCCTTAGTGTCCCTTAAGGACCTGGGCTTACGGGAAGACCTTTTAAAAATTTTCCGCCAGGAAATCAAAAAACCGAACGGGATGATTATCGTGACCGGGCCCACGGGTTCGGGAAAAACCACCACGCTTTACGCTTTTTTAAAAGAAATCCAATCCCCGGAAATTAAAATCATCACTATTGAAGACCCGATTGAATATCATTTATCGGGCATTTCCCAAACCCAAACAGCGCAGGAGAAAGGATATGACTTTGCTTCCGGACTCCGATCAATCGTCAGGCAAGACCCCGACGTCATCCTGGTCGGCGAAATCAGAGACCTGGAAACTGCCGACATCGGCCTGCAGGCGGCTTTGACCGGCCACTTGGTTTTGACCACCCTGCATACCAACGACGCCGCCGGCACAGTGGCAAGATTAGTCAACTTAGGAGTAAAACCAGCCGACATCGGCCCGGCTTTGAATATAGCCATCGCCCAACGGCTGGTAAGAAAGGTCTGCTTAAAATGCGTAAAATTTGAAAAACCTACAGTTGACCAGTTAAATAAAATAAAAAAAGAATTAAAGGGCGTTTCGAAAAAAATTAAAATTCCTAAAATCGGGCCTGGAACAAAAATCCCGAAAGCCATTGGCTGCCCGTACTGCAACCTTAATGGCTATCGGGGAAGAATCGGCCTCTTTGAAGCATTTTTAATAGATGATGAAATGGAAAAATTCATTTTTAAAAATCCCTCTATCGCCGAGCTTAAGGAAAAAGCCCAGAAATCCGGCATGGCGACCATGAAGCAGGACGGATTCATTAAAATTCTTGAGGGAATTACCACTATTGAGGAAGTGGCAAGGGTAACCGGTGAATAACCCTTCGGCAAGCTCAGGGCAAGCAAAAGCAGTCCTAAGGTTGGGGGTCACAAGGTGTTAAAACGCAAGTTTAGAACCTTTTAGAGGAGTAGCCCAGCTTGCACCAGGCTATCCGTCAAAAAAGACTCCCGACCCCCAGCCTTAAGACTGCTAGAATCATATCTTACCAGATTATGTTAAATTTGTCAAGCGAGCCCCGTTTTACGGGGCGAAGCTTAAAGATGAGGCTACGCCTCATCGCTATTATTTTTTTTCTCGCCGCTTCCACCATTTCCGCCGCTAATGCTTGTATAGACATTAATACTGCCCCGCAAGAGGAGCTGGAAAAAATTAAGCATATCGGCGAATCCCGCGCAAAACAAATTATAATGTTGCGGGAAGAGAAATTATTCTCTTCTGTCGACGACCTAGACCGCGTAGTCGGCATCGGCCCTGCCAGGATCGCCGATATTAAGGCGCAAGGCCTAGCCTGCGTTGAAGTCATTCTTCAACAAGAACTTCAGCTATCCAAAACAACCGCTCCATTATTGGAGATCGTCGAATCAATTACCTATCCTTCTGGCATAATTTTTAGCGAAATACTGCCCTCGCCTAAGGGTGCCGACGAAACTGAAGAATGGATTGAAATTTTTAATAAAAATAATTTTGAAATTGACTTATCCGGCTGGCAAATAATGGATAAAGCCGGCAAAACAAGCGCCTATGCGATTCCCGCCGGAATAAAAATATCGGCAATGGAATTTTTGGTCCTTTGGCGCCAAGAAACAAAAATTATTTTGAATAATGATGGCGACGGGCTTGATTTAACCAACCCTGGCGGAGAAATTACCGATTCTGTCAGTTATAAAAAGACAACCCTCGGCCAATCATACGGCTTGATAAATTCAAACTGGGTTTGGAGCGAGAATCCGACTCCGGGAGCGGTTAATATAATTCCCGCCAAGTCTTCCGCCTTTGCTAAAGCTACGGCGGACAAGTCGGCGGGCGAAGTCGGACTGGCGGCAGTTTCAGAGCCCATAACTGAAGGGCAAAACCGGCGCAATTTTTATCCTTTGGCCGCCTTTACTCTTGCTATTTTATCAGGATTTGTTATCCTACTGCTGAAACATGTCAGGACATAGCCACGCAAAAACCATCAAGCATCAGAAAAATTTAACTGACCAGAAAAGAGGCCAGATGTTTTCTAAAATGGCCAAGGTAATTTCGGTTGCGGTGAAAGAAGGCGGATCAAATCCGGAAATAAACAACAAATTAAGGGTGGTGATGGAGCAGGCAAAGCAGTTTAATATGCCCAAAGACAATATTGAAAGGGCCATAAAACAGGCCGAAGGAGGCGAAGCTGCTGGCAATTTGATTGAAATGATTTTTGAGGCCTATGGGCCGGGCGGCGTAGCCATTATTATTGAAGCCATCACTGATAATAAAAATCGTGCATTAGGAGAAGTAAAACAGGTGTTGAGTCAATTCGGCGGCAAATTGGTTGGGGAAGGAGGAGTACGCTGGCTCTTTGAAAGAAAAATTAATACAGAAGAACCTGGTTCATTGGAATGGGTGGCTAAACAAGATATTGAAGTATCAGAAAAAGATAGAGAGACCTGCGAAAAACTTTTTGAGGCCTTAGATGAAACAGACAGCGTCCAGGAAATTTACTCCAACATCAAGATATAATCCGAATGTTCTGAATTTGTATCCGAATGATACGAATATTTGTAGTATTCGGATAACCATTCGTAGAATTCGCATTATAATTTATGCCGAAAGAAGCGCTTATCAGAAAAAAGGCGGTCGCGATACTGACCAGCTCAAAATGGGTTTCCTGGTATGCCCCTAAGGTAAAATTTCACGAAACTGACATTTTCGGAGTTTTTGATTTAATCTGCTGGGAAAAATCGAGCAAAAACCTGAAATTCATCCAATTAACCACCTTGCCAAATTTATCGGCCCGCCGGAAAAAAATCCAGGGTTTTTTTAAAAAAAACCGAATAACAAAAAGGGGCGTCGAAGTGGAAATTTGGGCCTGGAACAACCGCCAAAAAAACTTTAAAATAGAATTGATATAAGGGCGAGCTCGTGCTCTTGACAGCACCTTTGGGAAATATATAATACTTTTTAGTTAAGACCCAAAAGGTCGATAATTTAATGAAAATTAAGCAAAATTATTTATGATTCTGAACAGAAAAATCGTTCTATTCGCTGACGAAGAAGGAACCCCGGAAACCCCGGAAGGCGAAGAAACAGAAGAGATTGAGTAGATATTAGCCCCGCCAGAACATGTTCTGGCGGGGTTTCGTTTAGATAATTCTCGCAAACTTCCTTTTTCCAACCTGCAAAACCTGGCCTTTTTTTATTTTAACCGTTTTCTGCCAATCTTCCTGAATTTGACCGTCAATCTTCACCCCCCTTTGGAGAATCAATCTTTTAGCCTCGGATTTTGACGCAGTTAACTTTGTTCTGACTAACATATCGAGAACGCCTAAAGTTTTTTCTTTTATTATAATTTCAGGAATTTTTAAGGGCAACCCGCCTTCTTTAAAAACCTTACCAAATTCTTTTTCCGCCAAATCCGCCGCTTTCTTATTATAACAGATAGTTATAATTTCTTTGGCTAGTTTAATTTTTGCCTCCATCGGACTTGTTTTAGGGAAAGATAAATTAGTCAATAGTTCAAACCCCGAAAGAAGCATCTTGTCGGGCCAAGACATAATTTTGCCAAACATCTCTTTCGGGCTATCGTCTAAGGCCACAAAATTGCCCTCTGTTTTCCCCATTTTTTTGCCCGACGGGTCGGTTAATAATTTTAAGGCCATTACAAATTTTTCCTTGTTTTTCATTTTTTTCATCAGATCCCTGCCTCGCATCATATTAAAAGTCTGGTCGTTGCCCCCGATTTCCAAATCAACATCCATAGTAACGCTGTCGTAGGCCTGAAACACGGGGTAGACGAATTCGTGTAAAAGAACATCCCGGCCTTCTTTAATGCGATTTTGGAACATGTCTCTTTCTAAAAGCCGGGCAACAGTGAAGCGGGAAAAAATCTCGAGTAAATCTGACGGCCTTAATTTATTAGTCCATTTCTCGTTGTATAAAAATTTGATATTAGATTTTTCCAAATCCAAGATTTTGCCAATCTGCTTTTTATAATTTTTAGCGTTTTCTGAAGCTTGCTTCCTGGTCAGCGATTTTCTGACTGCCAATTTATCGGTCGGATCTCCAATCATTGCCGTAAAATCGCCGATTAAAACAATAACCTCGTGCCCTAAATCCTGAAATTGGCGCAATTTTCTTAAAACTGCTAAGTGACCGAGGTGTAATTTCCCCGTCGGGTCTATGCCGTTGTAAAGCCGCATTTTTTTGCCGGATAACAAAACGCTCTCCAACGCTTCGCGACTCGGATATATTTTCTCCACCCCCCTAGTCAAAACCTCTCTGATTTTTTCGGGATTGGTATTTACCATTATTTTATTTTAAGATAGAACTATTGAATTGTAAACCTATGATTAGGCTATTTTTAAAAGTTTCGGGTCTGGGAATTTTACTCTTGATTTTCGGGTCTTTCTTCTTGTTTTTTTATTACACTAAAGATTTTCCCCGGCCCGAATTATTCCAGGAAAGACGACTTGCCCAGTCAACTAAAATTTTTGACCGGACTGGCGAAATCCTTCTTTATGAAGTTTATGGAGAAGAAAAAAGAACCTGGGTTCAGCTTGCTGATGTTCCTGAATATTTAAAACAGGCCGTTATCGCTGCGGAAGACGCTAATTTTTATCACAGCTTCGGGGTTGATTTAAAAGGGATAGCCAGGGCTATTTTAGCCGACTTAAAGCTTAAAAGTCCTGTTTTTGGCGCCTCTACCATACCCCAGCAATTAATCAGGTCTACTTTTCTATCTGCCGACAAAACCGCGGAAAGGAAATTAAGGGAAATTATTTTGGCCTTAGAGTTGAGCAGAAGATATCCCAAAAACCAGATATTGGAATGGTATTTGAACCAGGTCCCTTTCGGCCAAAACGCTTACGGCGCCCAAGCCGCCAGCCAGACGTATTTTGGAAAATCTGTTTCTGAAATTTCTTTGTCCGAGGCCGCAACTTTAGCTGCTTTAATAAAATCGCCTTATTATCTTTCCCCTTACGGGGAAAATAAAGACGGACTATTGGCCAGAAAAGATTATATTTTAGACAGGATGGCAGCTGAACATTTTTTAGACCCGGCAGCAGCAGAGCAGGAAAAGAAAAAAGAGATTGTTTTTATTGAAAAACTCGCCTCATTAAAAGCTCCTTATTTTACTTTATGGGTAAAACAGCAGCTGGAAAACCAGTTCAGCGAAGAACTTTTACAACAAGGAGGATTGAAAGTTTTTACTTCTCTCGATTGGGACATGCAAAAAATAGCCGAGGAAACCGTTAAAGAGGGAGTCGAAATTAATGTAATTTATAATGCCCATAATGCGGGAATGGTGGCGATTTCTCCTGCTAATGGCGAAGTTCTGGCAATGACGGTCGGAAAGGGCGATTACAACGCCGAGCCCTTCCCGGAAGGATGCGAGCCGGGAGTTAATTGCCTATTTGACCCGAGATTTAACGTAGTCGTGGGGACCAAAGACAATCCAGGACGCCAACCAGGATCGGCCTTCAAACCTTTTATTTATGCCACGGCTTTAAAAAAAGGGCATAACGATAAAACTGTCGTGGTTGATGAATTTACTAATTTTGGCGTCTGGGGGGATAAAGAATATATGCCCCAGAACTACGATAACAGGTTCAGGGGCCCGGTTACTTTAAGACAATCCCTAGCCCAATCTTTGAATATCCCCTCAATTAAAACCCTTCTTTATCTAGCCGGTTTGGATGACAGCGTTAAAACTGCGCAAGATTTGGGCATTACCACCCTGACTCCGCCTTTTGGTCCTGCGATTGTTTTGGGCGGATGGGAAGTAAAACTGATAGATATGACCTCGGCTTACGGGGTCTTCGCCTCGGGCGGATTAAAGGTAGACCCTGTCGCCATTTTAAAAATTGAAGACAAGGATGGAAATGTTATTTTTGAAAATAAAAAAACTCCCAAAAGGGTGCTGGAAAAAAATGCCGCGAATTTAATCAATGATATTTTATCGGATAACGATGCCAGAGCCCCGATATTCGGGCCGAGGTCAAATATGTATTTTGAAAATTGGCAGGTAGCCGCTAAAACCGGCACTACCGATAATTTCAGGGACACCTGGATAATCGGCTATACTCCATCAATCACCGTGGGTATTTGGGCTGGCAATAATAATAAT
>Ga0209541_10008609_pt1 | contig 16762 bp, 20 predicted proteins | sample RifCSPlowO2_01_FD_184027 | JGI IMG/M metagenome (GOLD analysis project Ga0209541, IMG submission 184027) | Groundwater microbial communities from Rifle, Colorado - Rifle CSP2_plank lowO2_0.1 (SPAdes) (version 2) | ecosystem: Environmental > Aquatic > Deep subsurface > Groundwater | place...
GAAAGCGATAAGATAAATGTTGCAACTGTGAGCTGGGACGTTCCTTTTAGAGTTGCTAATTTTATTTTTATCTGGGATAAGGAATATAGAATTAATGAAATATATGAGACCGATTCTGAGCTGATTGATAAATTTAAAGGTGCGGGTGAAGAAATTGAGATACAAGAATATAATGAAGGCATTGATTGTAAAGGTGCTAAAAAAGGAATTAAAACTATTTATTATAGTGATACAGGAGAGGGACAAGTTTGCTTCAATGGTAGTAATGATCCTATAAAATTCTTTGGAGAAGCTATGATGGTTGGGGCTGTTTTGTCTGATAAAGATAATTATCTTTGCATTAAAGATGCAATAAACATGAAGTTAGAGATTATGAGGAAAGTTTTCGAGAATAAGAAAAATAATCTTGTTGGAAGCAATAAATTTTGCAATGAGGATTATAGCATTCTTGTAAACAGGATTCCCACTAATGTTGATGACTTAGATTATTCTGGCTTTAAATTATTGAAGGATAGAAATACTGATCTTATAGTTAAGGGGTGTGCAAGTGTATTTTAAAAATAAGAAAGGGCAATTGGAAATAAGCATAACGATGATGGTGCTTGTAGTCTTCATAGTTTTAATGCTATTGAGCTTAATATTATATTTTAGATTTACTTATACTGAGATTGAAGAAACAAGAGAGGATATTTTAGATCAAAAATATAGCAGTTTGCTGAGTACAATTATTGGATTACCAGAATTTAGATGCAGTAAAAATAATGCTGATGAAGAATGTCTCGATGCTTCAAAGCTGCATGAATTTGATAAACTACTTTCGGATAAACATTTGGATAATTATTATAGAAATTTATTTGGAAACGTTAATGGGATTTGGGTGGAGATAATTGATTCTGGACTTGCAAATAATACAAAAAAAGATTATTCTGATGCGCCGATGTCTCAAATTTATGGCGAAAAAAAATCTAAGGGATTGATTTACAGCGCCCCTGTTTCAGTTTATTATCCTGATTATAAAAGATATAAAATCGGAGTGTTAAAAATCCAAGGTGAATTATGAAACGAGGGCAGGCTGAAATTATTGGACTTGTTGTAGTGGTGTTGCTGCTTGTATTTGCACTGATTTTTTTTGTAAAAACTAAATCTGTTGATGAAGATACTGAAACTAAACTGATAAGGACAACTATTAGAGCAAACAGTGCATTGAATGCTATAATGAAAGTTCATATTCAAAATAAGCAGATGAAAGATTTGATAAGTGACTGTTATGAACAATCCATAAATGTCTGCGAAAATATACGAGATTATCTCAATGTGAATTTAGACAAAATTTTCGATTCTGGATATTATTTTGCACTTCAAGATTTTGGCGGCAACGTTCATGTTGATAATAGCGATTCTATAAATCTCGTTTCCATGGAATTTGGTAATGGTAAGAATTGTAGACAGGGAATAGAAGCTAGCCCGTTTATTGTGAAAGGTCGAGGCAAAATTGTTCTCAAGGTTTGTACTTAGTAAGTAAGTTACTAAGTAAGTTACTAAGAAACATTTAAATATTAATGAATCTCTGTATGTCTGATGAAAAAATATCTCCTTCTTATTGAAGACGAGAAACTTTGGGAGAAATTCAAAGAGTCTATTGACAATGACATTAATACTGAGATTATTGAAATGATCAAAAAGAAGGTGAAAGAAAAATGATGCCCCTAAATAAAAGAGGGCAGATGACCTTGTTTATTATAGCTGGAATTGTAATCTTATTTGTTGCCTTTTACATCGGGTATTTACAGAATGAAAGCTTAAGATTGAGGGTTGAAAAAGAATTGTTCAAGACTGAAGTTGTTCCGGAGCAAGCGAAAAGTGTTGTAAGCTACGTCAATACATGCATCGGAGAGATTTTGGATGACGGACTTGATCTGATTGCTTATCAAGGAGGATATGTCGAGATACCTGAGGAAATAAAAATTAATCCTAGAAAATACTTGCAAGCAGATCCTGTAAGCAAAGTTCCTTATTGGATTTATGGGAATAATAAAGATGTTCCAACTATTAGCGAAATGGAAAATCAACTTGAAGATTATATCGATAGAAGATTTGGCAATGAATGCGATTTTACTGACTTTTCTGATTATATTTTTACAGGAAAGGATATTGAAAGCGATGTTCTTATTTTCGAGAATAGCGTCAGTGCTAAAATAGACTCAAATATGGATGTTAATATAAAAGAAAATGACTACTCTTTGGAAGACTATGTTTCTATTGAAAGAGAATCTAACTTGAGGTTTTTGTATGATGTTGCTGTAGATGTTGTAAATAGAGAAATAGAAAACTCTCCAATAGAATTTGTAACGATGAATTTGATTTCTACATTTGCAAGCGACAAAAGCATTCCTCCTGTTGCCGGCTTTGATTTTAGCTGTAATCCTAAAAAGTGGACTGTTGATAAAACTGCAAAGGATGTTCAGGGTTATTTAAGCGACAGGTTGAGATATATACAGATTGAGAATACTGAAGTTGATGTGCTTGAAGCATATTATAAAAACTTGCTGATTACGAATGTTTTTTCAGACAGCAAAGACGTATATGTTGATTTTGAATACATTCCTGGATGGCCTTTTTTAATAGAGATCTATCCGAATGAAGGAAAGTTGCTAAAGCCTACCACAATAAAATTTGGACTTCCATTCTTGCCACTGCTTTGCTTGAATACTTATGATTTCAGATACAGCTTAGTATTTCCGCTCATGGTTGTTCTGGAAAAAGACGGAGAGTTATTTAGATTCCCTATTGAAGTATTTATTGTTGATAATTACGGCGCCAGGCAAATCAGTGGCGGAGTTGAGGACTTTGACTTTGAAGAAGGGAAAGAAATTACTTTCTGCGATGAGGAGCAGAGACTGAGCGAGCCTGTAAAAATAGTGACTTTTGATGCATTGAATCAAAATGCCTTGGAAGATGTCGAAGTGAATTACCAGTGTGGCGTTTTTGACTGCTTGATAGGCAACACTAAATTAAAAAATTCTGAATCAGCTTTAGACGAGAAATTCCCTCTTTGCTACAATGGGAAAATTAGGTTGAATAGAGAATATTATTTGGAACAAGTTCAGGAGATAACTACTTTAGGCCAAGGCAGGCAGATAATCGTAGTGGAGATGAAGCCTTTTGTCGAGAGAGAAATTGAAGTCAAGATTGTTGAGGTTGATGGAAGTGTAAGGAACATGAGAAGTGAGGAGGAAGCGAGCGTACAATTTAATCTTGTTGATAAGGAATTTGGTGGCTTTAAAAATCAAAGAGCAGTTGTAATTAGTGGGATAGAAAAAGAAAATCTTGAGTTTGCTCCTGAGGAAGAATATGAGGTAACTGCTAATCTTGTTTTGAACCAGAAATTATTTTTGAGAGGGGCAATTGTGAAAGGACAGGAAATAGATGGACAAGAAATTGAAAGTATATTGCTTGGAGGAGCTAAATTTAATCAATACATAACTGAAGAAGATTTAGGGAAGAAAAAAGTTATTGTTTATGTTGTGTCTGAGGGGATTCCTGAAACCGTTTTAGGATACTTTGATGCATCTGACCTAGATGTTTTAACTGCGAAATATGGAAACTTGATGAGGCTTGAATATGAATAAAACTATTAATAAAATAATCTCTGTATTTTTAATTCTCTTAATTATTGGTTTGAGCTTCAGTACTTCGAATGTTTTTGCACAATCTTCTTTTGATGAGAAGGCTTTTTATGATGCTGATGGCGACGGTGTTTGCAACTGGAAGAGTGGAGATGAAAATTATCAAGGGAAAGAAGAAGTTGCTGGAAGGCATTGCAAGGTTACTACTTATGGAGATTTATGCCCCGGAACTATTGGAAGTGCGGGACATTATGGGAAAGAAGATAGCGGATGCTCTAATGATCAATTAAACAGAATAAGAGATTACTGGAGTGTCTCTCCTGGTGAGTTGAAGCCTGGATTTTTGAAAGTGAACTGGCTTACTGACAGTAAAAATGGAGCTAGAGCATATCAACAAATCTCTTTGCATGAAAATTTTAGAACTGCCGGGGAGGAGATTAAGCTGAGGGAAATCACAAATAATTTAGATTGCAATGATAAAGGCGTTGTTTTTCAAGGAGGAAAAATTATTAGAGAAGATAGCGGAGATTTTGTTTCTGCAAGATTATTACCGACTGAAAATCCTGAAAATCCAAATAGGATTATTGAATTAAAGGTTCATCAATTAAGAGAGGGAAGCGGAAGAGGAGAGGTCAGAACAAAAGAAGTTAGTGATGCTGGAGGGATAGATGAGATAAGAACTAGTTGTACTATTCGCACTTATTCATGCAGGAATGTTGTTGAAGGAGAGGAGAAAAGATGCATCAATTTATATCCTCCTGAAACCGATGTGGTCGAGATTAGAATCCCTATTGATTCCGTGGTTGTTAGGCCTGAGGCTTTCTTAGATAGGGGGATTGGATTATCTCAGGATATATTAGATCTTACTAATAAATTGATTCCTAAGGTCAATAAGTTATATACTTTTACCTTGAAATGGTGTGGCATCTCTCTTGGAATTGTGAGTGCTGCAAAATTATTTGGATTCTTAAGCGGGTTTTCTGATTTGGCTGAGCTGATATGGTATGGTCCTGAGGAGCTGAGAGGAATAAGTTTTACTCGACCAGGATTGACAGGAAAAAATGATCCTAGTGGAGCTCCAATTAGAAAGGAAAAACAATATAACAGTTTCATAATCAGCGGGAGAAGTATGTGTGCTGCTGCTGTTTGCCCTAATGATTGGTGTAGACTTGGAAATGTTGATATTGGCGGCGGAAAATCTTTTGTTGGAAGTTTAGGTAAGACTGAGAAAGGAAGGCAAAGAAATATTCAGGATAGTTTAATATTAAGTGTTGGATGCGGATGTGTCAGCGGAATTCTTGCTAAATTATATCAGTTAAGAGCAATTGCTGACTCTTGGAATTCCTGCCTGAAACAGGCTAAAGCTGGAGAGCAGTTTAAGGGAAGCTGCGATAGAATTTTGAGCAATGGGATTTGTACTTTTGTATTTGATGAATTGGCTGCTTTTAAAGGAGTTAATTTAATGAGTCTTGCTTATGAGAAGGTATTGCATCCTATTGAAAAAGAAATAAGTGATGCTTTTGGAATGAAGGAAAGGGCTAATGAAAATATAGATAGATTTGGTGACTTTGCAACTTCGGAAGTGAAAGCTATAGGAGAAGCATATGGCGTCGGTGTTGTTGGCTATGGTGACTTGCCTATTGGAAGATCTATTTGCTCATTAGCTATTTATGGAAGATTGCCGACTGTTGATGTTTACAGCAGGTTTGATATTGATAAGCCCGTAATTAAGACTAGCGCTAATGTTAATTGGGATTCTGCCCAAGTTATAATCGGACCTGATAATCAGCCTTTGTATGAGTACAGCGTCGAGTGGATGGTAGTTTCTGGAAGAGCTAATTTAAGATATGAAGTTTATTTGAAGACTTTTGATGGTGCAAAAAGCCAGAGACTTGATAAGGGAAGCGGAAGGCTTGCCAGATTGGGAGATTATGATTCTGACTATGTGCAGTTTGTTGACAGCGTCCAGTATGCCGAAGCTTGTGTTGAAATTCCTGACGAGTTTTTAGGGCCTAAGTGCTTTGCTCCTGGAACTGGAAGCAGCATTGGAATCACTGGAGACTTTTTTGGGTTTAGTGCTGTAGATGATGACGATAAAGACGGGTTGCCTAATGAGTGGGAGACCAGACATGGATTTGATCCTAAAAACTGGGACAGTGACAGAGATGGAATCAACGATGGTAAAGAGGATAGCGATAATGATGGAGTGAGCAATTATAATGAGTATAAAGCTGGAACCGATCCTAAAAGAGCTAGAGTAAAAGAAGATGGGACTTATGTCGAGACTGAATGCATTGCGGCATTTAGAAATGATTTCATTTTGGAGAAAGTTGTTTACAATCCTGGAGAGATGATAAAAGTGGATGGTTTAGATGTTGCAGCTGATTCAGCTCAGGAGAATAAAGATAATATTGCGTTGAAAGTTGAGATTACCCAGCAAAGAGGAGATTTTAGAAAGAATATTTATTTTCCATTGAAAGACATTATCGGGAAGAAAACAATTGATATCTGGGAAATTCCGACTTATGGTAATGAAGTTCCTGATAAAGGATTGTATGATGTCAGATTTAGCTTAATTAAATGGACTTCAAGCCTTCTAGGAAAGGCAGATGTTTGCGTTGATTTTTCTGGAAAAATCAGTAATTCTGTTAAAGGGATGCAGATGCATATTGGTTCTGTTGAAGGATGCTTTGATCCAGATGGAAACAATGTACATACTAGAAGTATTTGCATAGATACGGATAATTTTCCGAAAGGAGATTATGATAGCTGTGGTAGCGATGGAAGCGTAGTTGAATTTATTTGCAGCCAAGACAAGTGTGTTCAAGATGTTAATGCTAGGTGCTCTGAATTTGAGATTTGCAGCGAAGGAAGATGTGTATTGAAAGCCAGCTATAACAATGAAATTTGTTTTGAGAAGGATAATATTAACCCGTACTTAGATAAATGCGATGCTAAAGATAATACTAAAATAATTAAATATAAATTAGTGAATGATAAATGCACTGAGGAAATAACCAGTTGCAGAGAAGGTGGGATTTGTAAAATTAAGACAATTAAATTTGATAAGACTAATATAGTTGGAAGAAATGAATTGATTGGAAAAAGTGTTAGCGTTGGTTATTGTGTAGAAACTGTTCCTGGAGTTCCTGAAGGATTTACTATTTTTAATCCTGGAAAATTTCCAACAGATGAACAAGCAAAAGAGAGAGTTACGGCAACAGCAAAGAATTTGAATCTTTATACCCCTTCTTTAGGAATATGGGGGTTAATCGAGAGCAGAAGCAAAGATAATGGTGTCGACATGGATCTTATTCTTGCCTTAATAACTACTGAATCTCAGGGAGTTCAGTCTTCAACATCCGATGCAGGTGCTGTTGGAATAATGCAGATTGTTCCAAGTGAATACCCTGCATTAGATACTAATAAGCTTCGGAGTGATAATTTTTATAATATAGGAGCAGGAATCAGAATACTTGCGTTAAAAGAAAAACTTAGTGATGAGGATTATATGAAAACTATAAATGCATGTAAGGAACCTCAAAGAAAAACTAAATACGTAAAGTATCTTACATCGAATAAATGGGATTCAGCCTTAAGACTATATAATGGCGGAGGATGTAATTGTCCTAATTGCGATGATGACTTTGTAGAGAAAGTGAATAAATATTATAGTATATGGAGAACAACTTTGAAACCAATTGCGTAAGATGAATTTTTTAAATCTATTTTTGGAAAGTGTGAAGAAACTGAAAAGCAAGAAGATTTTTGCTTTATTTGGAATCGAATTTCTTTTCTTTTTATTATTGATGCTTCTTGCTTTAGTAACTGTGACTTCTGTTGCTGAAGATGTTAATCAATTAAGAAATTTTCAGCAGGAATTTACTGTTGACGAAAACGTCAGTGTAAATTACTTGTATAATAATCTAATCTCACTATCTAATATAGTAGATGATATTTTTCGGGTTGCAATTATAGCTTTTTCAATTTTATTTTTCTTAAGTGGTTTTTTTAACGGCATTTTATGGAAAGGGAGCGTTAATCTGATACATGAGAAACCATTGTTTAAAGATTACAATGTGAAATACCTTCTTAATTTCTTTCTACTAACTTTTATTTGGTTTGCTGTTTTTGCTGGAGCTTTCTATCTGCTTTATCAGTATGGATTTAGCTATGGCATTTTTGCTATAATCCTGATTTTATTTTTTTATTTTGCCTGGATTAGTTTTGGCTATTATGCACTTGATAAAAAACTGATTAATTCTTTTATCAGAGGATTTGTTTTTGCAGTAAAGAAATTTTATATTTTTGTACCTGCCTTTTTGCTGCTTGCAATTATTTTATTTTTAGGCTCTTATCTTTTTGGATTGTTTAATAATTTATTTGTTTCTTTTTTGGCGAGTGTGTTTTTAACGCTTATTTTTGCCTGGTTCAGAATTTTTTTGATATTGATTTGCGGGAGACAGGATTCGAACCTGTGAAGGCACTAAGCCACTAGGTTTCTTACAATGACCTAAGCTTGGCTTTCTTTTTTAATTTGAATCTAGCCCGTTTGGCCACTCCGGCACTCCCGCAATCTCACTTTTAGGAAAAGTGAGGACAAAAATATAGAGAATTAGCTGTTTTAAAAAGTTATTTCTTTTTGATTTCAAGATAATCTTTTCTTGATATCTTGAAATTTCTTGCATTTTCTATTTGACTGTCAATTAATATCTTTTGTTGCTTACTCCAAATTTTATCCGGGTTGTTCTTGACAAAGTCTGCCCAGTACTCTACAAAATTCATCCTTTCCTGCTTATTATCCTTATCTGTTTTTAGTTTTTGCATTTTCTATTAATCTTTTATATTCTTCTACTTTATTATAATTTATGTTTTTTTTAAATAGCGTTTCTATGTGCTTAGAGTCTTCCAAATCCTTGTCTGACTTTAGATAATATTTTTTGAAAGCAATCTGCCTTTCTAATGAAGATATTTTTAATTCTCCTAATGTAGTTTTTACTATTATTGAATCTTTAAATGCTTCTTTGTCTAATAAATTTTTTGCAAGTTTTATCTTGAAATTGGGAATTGTCTGGTCTTTGATTGCAACCCTTATTGGAAGCCCATCTTTTAGATAACTGTATATTTCATTCACATCATCACTATTCAAGCACCAGTATTTTCTTTCTATATCTTGATATAATTTTATGAAACTTTCTTTGGTAATCTCCTCAATAAAAATATCTATATCCTCTGTTCCTCTTGCCCTTCCGAATAAAAGAGAGACATAACCGCTTATTATGACGTAATTTGTGTGTTTTTTAAGAATTTTTATGAAATCTAAGACAAATTTATCCAACTCATTTAATTCCTTGTCTATCTTTATTGTATTTTTATTCAGAAACTTCATCAAAACAGTTTAGAAGTAAAATTATAAAAAGTTATTTCTTTTTCTGCCAGGCGTATTTTCTTAATCTTGAGGATTTTCCATAACCACAGTAAGAGCATCTTTTTTCCCTAATGTGATAGCTGTGTTTTCCGCATCTTCTACATCTAATATGCGTTTTCTTCCCTGATTTTTTCCCCATTGAATGGGTGCCTTTTGTCATCTTACTCCGAAGGTGAAATTAGAATTATTGTGTCTCCGCGGATAAACGCCGAACCAAATTTCCTTTTCAGTTCATTATCCTGATATTCTTCTGCTCCATCTAGTACTATATTAATATGAATATCGAATGCCCTCAGTGTCCCCCGAATCTGCTTTCCGTTTTTTAATTCTAGGATTATTTTTTTGTCTCTTGCTTTATTTAATGTGTCTAGTGGCCTTGAGCTTGTTTCCATCATTTAATTTCCTCCATCCTTGATTGTATTTAAATGTTGCTAATTCTCTTGTTTGAGAATCTTTAAAAACATATCTTAAATTATTTCATTGTTGTATTGTCTATTTTTGTGTTTATGAAAATATAATTCGAGGGAAGTTTTTATAAGAAACCGCGGGTGTCTTATCAGCGAAGCGGTTAAAAAAAGATTAAATTACCGTAAGTTTTATAAGCTTCTTTTTTTCCCATTTTATTTTATGAAAAGCCAGTTTAGATCGAAGAGAAAGGCTAGTGGTGGAAGATATAAAAATACTAGAAAGAAGAAGTTAAGGGAGGTTGGAAGAGATCCGCTATATACTTCTATCGGAAAAAAGAGAGTTAAAGAATATAGGGAAACTGGTGGAAATATAAAGAAAAGCCTTGTTGTGGCTGAAGAAGCTAATGTCTTTGATGGAAGCAAGCATAAGAAAGTAAAGATTCTAAGCGTTATCGGGAATAATGCAAACAGGCACTTTGTCAGGAGAAATATAATAACCAAAGGAGCTGTGATTAAAACTGAAATCGGTGATGCCAAAGTTGTTAATAGGCCTGGACAAGAGGGACATATAAATGCGGTCTTGCTAAAATAATCATTATCTATTTGTAGTGAATTAAAATTTTCAAGAATAGGAATGTTTATATACCACTTTTTCTTTCTATTTATATAGTTTGTTATATTTGAATGGGGGGTTCGTATAATGGCTGTAAGCTATGTGAAGAAGTGTCCTGAATGCGGTGGCATTAATCTTGTTCTTGATAAAGAGAGGGGAGAAGTTCATTGCAAAGACTGTGGATTAGTAATTGAAGAAAAGATGGTTGATTTTGGGCAGGAATGGAGAGAATTTGATCACGAGCAGTCTACTTCTAGGAGAAGAACCGGCGGCCCTATGACCTATACTAAATTCGATCGCGGTTTGGGCACTGATGTCGGAAAGAAAAGTGATATTTATCAATTAGGAGGGAAGGAAAGAAATAGGTTTTTCAGATTAAGAAAGTGGCAGTACAGGATTTCTACTGCTATTGAAAGAAATTTGAAACTAGCACTGGCTGAACTGAAAAGAGTTTCGAGTTATTTGAAACTGCCTAAAGCTGTTGAAGAAGAATCAGCTAGGATTTATACTCTTGCTGTTCAGAGAGGGTTAGTCCGAGGAAGATCAATGGAGTCTGTTGTTGCTGGCGCTTTGTATGCTGCCTGCAGAAGACATGAAGTCCCGAGAACACTTGATGAATTAAGCGAAGCAAGCGGAATTGATAAAAAAGAAATTGGAAGAACTTATAGGTTTGTTACAAGAGAATTAGGAATTAGAATCTTGCCAAGCAATCCTGTTGACTATCTTGCCAGGTTTGCATCTGCCTTGAAATTAAATGCTGAGACACAAACAAGGGCTGTTGAAATACTTGAGAAAGCGCAGAATTCTGAGCTGACTTCTGGAAGAGGTCCTACAGGAATTGCTGCTGCTTCTTTATACGTCGCTGCTTTAATGAACAATGAAAAGAGAACTCAGAGAGAGGTTGCTGATGTTGCTGGAGTTACTGAAGTTACAATCAGAAATAGATACAAGGAATTATTAAAGAAATTAAAACTTGATGAGAAAGTTAAGAAGAAAGTCGGGAGAGGATGATAAATAGGAGAGAGTCATAATATTAAATATGACCCTGAAGTTTTAGATTTTTTATATTATAGAAATGAAGAGGGGTTGAAAGATGCTTACTGTGATCTGGAAAGAACTGAAGACCCAATTGAGATAAAAGCCCTCGAGATATATATTCTTGCCGCTGAAAAAACAAAGAGGCTGTATAAATTAGATTATATTAATCAGGTAAAATGAGCGAAAAATACTGCTTTTTGACGAGAGAGGAAATTTGTAATGGGCATTATACAAATTATGATACTTTATTTACCATTCAAGCAAAAAATGAGTCTGATAAGGATGCATGGATGAGAAAAATTAGATGCTATGCACAGAAAATTGATGGATATTATGTTGTTGTCAGCGAGGACGAAGTTAAAACAAGCACTGGAACAAATACTGAATTTTCTATATTAAAAGTAGAACGTGATAAGAAAAAGGTAGAGAACTATTGCTTGGAGCAGAGCAGGAAATTAGCTGAAACCATTGCTGATTCTTTGAAATGTGGGTTTAATGATTATACTCTAGAAAAAATTGTTCAACATTAATTACTTTTAAAATGGGAAAGATTTCTGAGGCAATTAAAAGTGGGAGGATAGAAGTAAATAATAATTATGAGAGATGCGGGGATAAGCCGATTTTAATTAAGACTAAAAATGTAATCGAGGTTGAAAGATGGAAAGAGAACCATTTGGAATTGGATAAGAAGGGATATTTCTTATTTGAAGTTGAAGATGGATGGATTTATGCCGGCTTCGTCGAAGATAAAAATATAATGACTAAGATTTTTAGAGGTAAAAGAGCAATTGATTTGTTTAAATTTATTTTGAAAAAGAATTTGATAAGCTCGAAAGATCATGCTGCGTATATTGGGTATGAATTAGGAAAGGCTGAAGAGTGCTTGAAGGAAGATAAAAAATATGTGCAGAGCTAGATACTTATCTGCATAAAATCCTCTGCCAGAATCGTGTTCTTGAAAATCTTTCTTGCTTCGGTTTCTAACTGCTTAATATCATTATAGCGCTGTGAGAAATGGGTTAGGATTAATTTTTTTGCATTTGCCTGTTTTGCCATTTTTGCTGCTAATTCTGCGGTCAAGTGCTTTCTTTTTATAACAAACTTTTCTAGATCCTTGCTCCATGTAGATTCCGTTATTAATATATCTGAGTTTCTTGCAATTTTGACTGCACTTTTTGTTGGTGCTGTGTCCATGATTATTGTGATTTTCTTTCCTGGGATTATATTTGTTGCTTTGCTTGCCAGAATTTTTTTCCCTTTGTAGACTATATTTTTTCCCTTTTGCAAATCTCCTAATAATGGATGTTGGATTAAATTAAATTTTTTCAAATAACTCAAATTAATTTTTCTCCTGTCTTTTTCTTTGAATGAATATGCCAAACATGGAATGATATGATTCAATGGGGTTGATTCTAATGCGAAACTATTTTTATAAAAAATTCCCGAAGATAATTCTTTAACTTTGTACTTTATTTTTTCCTGCATAATAATTCCGGATAATAAATTTTTCAGATATCTTTTTGAGCCTTTTGGGCCGTAGATTTCTAATGTGTTCCTGTAATTATGGGCTGCTAAATTCTGTATTAATCCTGGGATTCCTAGAGTATGATCACCATGCCAGTGTGTAATCAGTAATTTTGTAATCTTGCTTGGCTTTATTCCTGCTATTCTTAACTGGCGCTGAGTTCCTTCACCACAATCTATTAATATTCCTTGGTCTTTGTAGCTAATTAAAATAGAGTTGTGATTTCTTTCTTTTGTTGGTATCATTGCAGATGTTCCCAAGAATATTATATTTATCATGAGATATATGTTGCCGAAAGGGTTTTAAATACCTTTTCATAGAACTATTTTATGAGCAGGAAGCAGAAGAAAACTGAAGAGATTAAGAATGAAGAGACTAGTATAAAGAAATTCAAGGCTGTTTTTTCTAAGGAAAGAGTTTTGGCTGATAAATCCGATGAGGCTGTTGACCTGTATAATAAAAGCAGGTATGGAGAGTATGTCGAGGATAAAATACAGTACAGCATGGTTGAGGCATTGCATTTGCTCGAGAGGAAAAGGCTGACATTGAAAGATGATAATGGGAAAACAATTAAGATTGATGCTTTCAGAAAAAAATGCGAGAAGATTGAGAAGAATTTTTGGATACGATATTGTGTTTTTAGAGATTTGAGACAGAGGGGATACATTGTGAAAACTGCTCTGAAATTTGGAGCTGATTTTAGAGTTTATGATAAAGGGATTAAGCCAGGGGATGACCATGCTAAATGGATCGTTTATCCTTTACATGAAACTGAGACCCTGACTTTGTACGAGTTTTCTGCCAAAAATAGAGTAGCCCATAGCACTAGAAAAACTTTACTGCTTGCTGTTGTCGACGATGAAGGGGATGTCAGCTATTGGAATTCTAGCTGGGTGAAACCGTGAATAAGAGAACTATTTAAATAAGTGCCTGAAAGATAATTTATGACGAGAAGATATTCAGTTGATTTTGTATTATAATAAAATAAAAAAATAAGTTATTATAAACTTATCTCAATCTTTTTCTTCTCTAAATTAGGGTGCACTTTTAATTTTGTTTTTGGATTGTTCAGACTGAAAGTTTTTGTTAAGTCTTTTGGAAACGTCATTCCCCAGCTATGTCCTATCTTTATTGGATGTTTTATATACTCTGATTCCAGATTTCTGGATTCTATTTTAGAAATTGCTTTCATTGCTAAATCCTCTGTAAATATTTTTTCTTTGCATTTTGGACATTGCCTAGCTTCGAACTTTATTCCATTATACCCTATATAGGTCTTTCTCATTGGCGTATTGCAACTTATACACAATCTTTCACTTGCCATTTCATTCCCTACCTTTTTCAATAATTACGGTTTTAATTAAATACTTTTTATAATTTTCAAATATCTTTTCTTTGCATATGACATAAAATGATAAATTATCTTTGAAGTACTGGTTAAATGTCATATAGTTTGCTGACAGGTGCTTCCTTTTTGCCAACCTTCCCAGCCTAACAGTGCTAAATGTCCTTTCTTTTGCATTGTAATAATCCAGCCCAAATTTTTGTCCTCTTTCTAACATTCTGAAAAATGCATGAGATTCTATGTCTATAATTATCTTCATGACTCATTATAATCTACTTAAATAAATATATAAAACTTTTGGTTAAATTTTCTGTAAAACTATTTTTATGATTATAGAAAGATTTAAAAATGTGTAGGGTTACATGCGGACTAAAATACCTTCTGTCTTCTACTGTGACGTGATTAGTTGTTGTATAATATCTTCAAGCTATAAATTTTTATAAACTCTTCTGTCTTTTTTATTTTCATGGCTGAGAGTCTGGTTTCTAAAAAGGAAAGAGTTGTCGGAATTGTGAAGGCTTATGGCCCTTTATTACCTGTTACTCTTGCTAAAAAGCTTGACTTGAATATTACTTTTGCTTCTGCTATTTTGTCTGAGCTTGTTGATAATAAAACCTTAATGATTACCAGCGTTAAATCTGGAGGAAGCCCATTTTATTATATTCAAGGGCAGGAGAATAAACTTCAGGATTTGATGAAATATTTGAACGGGAAAGATAAGGACACTGCTGAGCTTTTGAAGAAAGAGAAGATTTTGAGAGACAGAGATTTAGATAATTTAAAGAGATTTGGATTGAGACAGATGAAGGATTTTGCCGTTCCTGTTAAAGTAACTGTGAATAATGAAACTGACTTGTTCTGGAAATGGTATTTAACAAATGACAAAGAAGTTAATGAATTGATTGGCAAATACTTAGAGAGCAAGCTCCCAAATAAATTTGAAAACAAAGAAGAAGTCAAGGTATCTGAAAAAGAAGTTAAAGTTGATGATGTAAAAAATGGAAAGGAAGAGCAGAAGAAGTTGCAGGAGATTTATAAGCAAGAAGATAAACAAGATGTAAAAATTAGAGATAAAGTCGAGATTAAAACTAAACTTGAAGCTGAGAAGCCGAAAATTGTTAAAGAAGAGAAAATAAAACAAGAAAAATCTGAAGAAGAAAGGACTGAGACCGAAGATGAAAATCATGATCCGCTTGGCAGATTCTTTGTTGACAATAAAATTGATATTATGGACCAGAAAATTATTCGAAAAAACAAGGAGGTAAATTACGTTGCCGGAGTTAATACTGAAGTCGGAAAGGGAATCTTCTTTTTAAAATATAAAGATAAAGTGAAAATTAATGAAGCAGACTTGAGCTTAGCGATGCATGAGGCTGGAAAGATCCCTTTAATATTTTTGGGCACCGGCGAATTGACAAAGAAAGCCAGGGAATTATTGGGAACTGAGTTTAAGGGTGTGATTTTTAAGAAGATATAGATAGATTTATAAACTTTAATGAGACTGTGTATCATTATGATAGAGGTAGAAACAAAAGTAAGAAAGTGGGGGAATTCTTTGGCTACAATAATTCCTAATGATGTTGTGGAGAAAGCTAATCTGAAAGAAGGAAATACTATCAAAATGTTTTTACCTTTGAGGAAAGTCAATTTAAAGCAGGAATTTGGCAGCTTGAAGAATTGGAAAAAACCTACTGAAAAGATAATGAAAGAAATAGATGAAGGATGGTAGCTTACTTTTTTGATACCTATGCTTTGATTGAAATTGAGAAAGGAAATAAGGATTATAAACCCTATACGAAAGCCGAGATTATTACGACTAAACTTAACTTGATTGAGTTTTATAACTCTCTTTTAGTCGATTTTAATCAGGGGGTAGCTGATAGAAAATTTGAAGTTTATGTTGATAATTGTGTTCCTGTGATGGATGAAGACATTAAGAATGGTGTAAAATTGAGGATACAAATGAGAAATAAAAATAAGCTATACAAATCTAGTTTTGTCGATTGCATTGGATACGTTCTTGCACTGCGATTTGGTGTTAAGTTTCTTACAGGGGATAATGCTTTCAAGGATTTAGATAATGTTGAATTTATGAAATAATTTTTGGAGTCACAGAAAAGTATAAAAGAAAACTAGTTTTTATATGTTATATGAATAAGCAAGGGATATTTGCACAGTATCATTATGAACAAGAGAGGGTTGTCGGGCACTCTGTCGATGGTACAGGCAGTAAGATTATTTTTGATTTGAAGCATGGAAATTTTTGGTAATGCTTTTGTCGTCGGTGAACTGAGAAAGTGAAATGGGAGGGTTTTTGTCAACAGAATTAAATTAGATCCTTATTAAAATGAGAGAATATATTTTTGTTTTTGGAAGAGAGCCCGAATTGAGCTTTTTGGAAACTGCGAGTTATTTTCAAAGTCGTGATGTAAATTATAAATTAGTTGAATGGAAAAATGAAATTGCTATTTTTTTACTTGAGGATATGGATTTTGAGTTGCTGATTAAAAGACTAGGCGGAACTGTGAAAATTGCAGAGGTGTTTGCCGAATATAAATATAGTGGTAGTGAAAATAAATTGAACTATGGGATTAGCGTTTATTCTGGAAATGGAACTAAGCTAAGAAATTTTCTGGAAAGCGAGTTTAAGAAAGAAAGAGTTAAGGCACTTTTTAGAAAACCAAGGGACAAGGTGTTTATGCCTAGCGAGATATTTGCGAAGAGTTTAACCGAGTTCGTTGTATATGGAAAACATTGTGCGAGGACGATAGCGGTTTTCA
>Ga0209541_10008610_pt1 | contig 16761 bp, 13 predicted proteins | sample RifCSPlowO2_01_FD_184027 | JGI IMG/M metagenome (GOLD analysis project Ga0209541, IMG submission 184027) | Groundwater microbial communities from Rifle, Colorado - Rifle CSP2_plank lowO2_0.1 (SPAdes) (version 2) | ecosystem: Environmental > Aquatic > Deep subsurface > Groundwater | place...
AAATTTATTAGAATCAAGAAGCAAGGGGGTGTCGTCCAACGGCAGGACTCTGGTCTCCAAAACCAGGTATTACGGTTCGAATCCGTACGCCCCCGCAGTCAACATTTTTTATCGAGAGACCGAGAGGCCTACGAAATCTTAAAAGTTTAAAATATTAATTTATCAACACTATGGTTAAAACAAAGGTTACTGCTGAAGAAATGGCCAAAGGACTTTCAATGTTTATTAAGAAATTTTCAAAACATTTTTACGAAGATTTTGGAATTAAGGCGCAAAGTATTTTGGGAATCAAGCTTGACGAGGCTCAATCAGTAACTTTGGCGCGAGAAATTTGGATGATTAATCTTTGGATTATTTCTAAAGTTTTGAGTCCTGATAAAAAAGTACTTGACGAGCTTCACGATATATATTTGTTTTCTTATGAGAATATGGCCCAAACAAAGCACGGGAAAAAGGAATTCCCAAAACGGGCAGAAAAAGAACTTCATGAACGTTATAAAAAATACTATGACGCTTGGGATGATAACTCTGGTGGAAATCAGATGGTGTTAGCAATGACGATGGTTGAATACATGCTGAATAAAGGACAGCCAGATAAGCGATTTGTTAATATTCTGCTGACGAGTGAGATAAATACGCATGTTCTTAGTGTGATGAAAGCAGTTCTTGATTTTAGAAAGGATTTTGAAATAGTTGATTAAGGATTTGTCGCCAAAGAAAAACTTAAAATCGTCCTTTCTGCTCTGGTTCAAGGTGAGGCGGGCGTAAAAAGGTGAGAGTGGGGAATTTAGCCCACCGAGCTCAGTCAGTTCGGTTTGGGTATTTTCGAAGAAACATCGCCATCAACTTTTTTTATAGAGAGATCGACTTCCCTAAGGGGCGTCGGTTTTTTAGTTTGACAAAATTGCTTAGTTCTGATAAACTCTACGCGTATAGCTTTATCAATGGCAACCTCAAACGGACAATCTAATATTGGTCGCAACATCAGAAAATACCGGATAAAACTTGGGCTTTCTCAAGATGTTCTATCAAAAAGAGCTGATTTAGCTTTTCACACAATTGCAAAGATTGAGTCTGGCTCTACGGGAGATCCAAGAATTGAAACTGTAAAAAAGATAGCTACCGTTTTTGGCGTATCGCTTGATGAGTTAATAAAATAAATCTATGACTTACTACCCTAAAAAATTTGATGCGAAAAGATATTGGGCAAATAAACCTTACTGTGTTGTCTGCAAGCAGCGCAAGGTTAAATACGGACAGATCTGCGGCGAATGCGAGAAGGAGGGTGGCTTTGATGAAAGTATGACGAAAATAAATATTGGGAAGGTTGAGGAGAAGGATTTAGTGTCAACTTTCACCGCGGAGGAACGTGAAAGAACGATAGCACCGGGACGACTTACTTCGCTTATCGGATATCTAAAAGATTGTGCTCAAGCAATAATGCGCTCGGTTGCGCTAACGGACATTACTTCCGGAGACATTTCATTCTTGCCACTAAAACCAGATGTTCTTGAGCAATTGGGTAATGGTCAGATCAAGATGAAAAGTAAAGAAGTGCTCGATATTCTTTATAAGGTTAATGCTCGCCCTACAGAGTTTGAAATTATTCTTGGCACCCTTTTTGTAAAAGGATTCAGAGGAAGCGGCAATCGAGCTAGTAAAATGAATGCACCGCTTCTTTTTCTTAAACTGGATGCTGAAAAAACAGAGGACGACAGTGTAATCTTTAGTCTCAAAGAGGACGATACGGTTCATCTTAATCAATCCCTCATAGCGAGTATAGCGAGCGTTGAAAACGAAGAAGAGCTGGAGGTTAGATTTCAGGACTTGTATTCGGCAATACCAGAGTGGCCGCTAACACTCGAATCAGTTAGGAAATTTTTTAATAGCTTAACTAACTACTTCCCGGAAATATTTAAAGAGAGTGGTGATTTTGAATCATTCACCGGATTTGATGAAAGGGACGCAAAACATGACGGATACCAAATATGCCCCGCACACTGTCTTATTCTGGCTCCGCGACAAGAGGCAGAAGGAACAATAGTAGAAGAACTGAATAAAATCCTTAAGGATACAAAGGGTCAAACTGCGCTTGATTCTCTTTTTCTTGAAAATGCAGTTGTCGGCGCGAACCCGGCCTCAGAGATTATTGATCAAACGTCTAGTGGTTTTACTGAAGAAAAATCAGATGAGGAGGGCTGGCATAATCTTTTTCCATTCGATCTTAGTGACACCCAAAAGAAAATTGTTTTGAACGCAAGGAAAAATAATCTCACCGTTGTTTCGGGTCCGCCGGGCACTGGTAAATCCTATACGATAGCGGCCATCATTCTCGATCACCTGCTTGGGGGTAAAAGGGTTTTATTTGTGTCGAGAATGGACAAGGCTGTCGATGTAGTTTCTTCATGGCTTGAAGAGTTCGTTGGCCTCTATTCCATTGCCCGTTCCGGTGCACGAAAAGCACAAAGGGCTTTAGCAGACAAACTTGATGCAATAACCGGCCCCAACAGCCCGGCACGGCCGTATGACAAGAAACAGATAGAATCTGTTTTCGAACAGTATGGGAAAGCACAGAAAAAGCTTTCTGAACTCGAAGAGGATTTTACGGAGGCCATTACCAATGAGCGAAGTTGGGCGGCAGTTAAAGAAAAAATAGGCGACATAAATAGTCGTCTCCATCTTGATTTTAAATCTGATGACCCCTCTATCAGCAAAATAAAAGCCATTCGGATTAAGGAAAAGATTAAGGGTGCCGACGCTCTCATAAGAAGCAAGGGGTTCTTTATACAAACGTGGTGGGGAAATATGACCATCAAGAATATTCGTGAGCGGTTGGGTGCTCCTGAGAATGCAACAGCACAAGATCTTGTTTTAATGGCTGAAAGAATCGCTAATGAAAGAAATCGGGAAGAGATAGAGAACGAGATTGCTAAGTTTGATGAAGTAGATCGAATCTGGTCAAAAATTTTGTCGCTCAAGAGTCAACTAAAAAAGTTGGCCCTAGACAATCTTAGGGCCAGTCTTTTAGGCAATCTGCATATTATCGTACATAACTATGAAAAGAGAATAGAGATCCGGAATTTCATCAAGTCGCTTCGAACTGCAAACATTCGCGAGAAGCTCGCGCTACTTTCCCAAGTAAAAACCGAAACCCTCCTTGCGGCATTTCCTTGTTGGTCGAGTACCACCTATCATCTTTCACAGATTTTGCCGGTACAACCCGGGATGTTCGATTTGGTTATTTTCGATGAGGCAAGCCAGTGTGACTTAGCTTCGGCCATACCCGCTCTTTATCGCGCCAATAGAGTTCTAGTAGTGGGTGATCCAAAACAACTTAAGCATGTTGTATTTCTTGGTCGGCAAGCAGAATATTCAGCTTTTGCGAAAAACAATGTTTCACCGGACATTCAAGCCAACTATCGTTTTTCTACGCATAGCTTATTTGATGTAGCGGAAAATCTCGTACCTCAAGCAAACTATTTTATGCTTGACGAACATTTCCGATCTGATCCCCACATCATTGGCTTTTCGAATAAGATGTTCTATGAGAATCAGATTAGAATAATGACTCATAAACCAAAAATGGGACTTACTGATCAAGAAGTGCCGATACAGCTCGATTATGTAAAGGGCCATAGAGTCGATGGGGCAGCGAACCCGAAAGAGATTGAGGAGATATTTAAAAATGTCAGGCAGCTAATTTCCCAATCTTCTCCCGATAAACCCACGATGATAGGAGTCTTATCACCATTTAGAGATCAGGTTAACGCGATAACGAAAGAATTGCCTAACCATATCTCACTGACTGAGCTAGAAAGACATAAGATCGTAGTAGGAACGGCCCACAGCCTGCAAGGGGACGAAAAAGATGTAATTATTCTCTCGCTTTCTATCGATCCAGGGTTTCATCACGGCACTTTGCACTTTTTAGAGAAGCCGAATGTTTTTAACGTCTCGATTACTAGAGCAAAAAAGAAGCTCATCGTTGTATCTTCCGTGAAGCCCGATGATCTTCCGAATGGCCTGCTGAAAGAGTTTCTTATTCATGCAACTCAAGCGCCTGTCGCCGATATTCCTGGCGGAATATTTGAATCAAAGTTTGAAGAACAGGTTGCGCAAGCGTTAGAACGATCCGATCTAAAAGTCTGGCCACAGTATCAAGCTGCTGGATTCTATATCGATCTTGTTGTAGGTGATGGAAAAAAGTGGATAGCGATTGAATGCGACGGCCCGGCCCATTTTAGAATGGAGAATCAGCAAAATTTTTATGATGTTTGGAGACAAGGGATACTTGAACGAGCTGGGTGGAGATTTGTGAGAATCTCATATCGTGAATGGGAAAGGGATTCGGATAAGCAGATAGAAAAAGTTAAACACGCCATTGCTTTATTGAGTATATAAAGAACCTATTATGACAACTATTATTTTTATATTTTTGGTTTTAAGCACACTCGGGATTGTTGGAGTTCTTTTATTGTTGCTCAGAAGAAAAGCTACCGATCCCAGTTTAGTAATAGAACAACTTCTCGAGGATTTCCGTGTAAAAAATGAAAGGGCTTTCAAAGAAGAAATGTCGACGAATCGTAAAGAGGTTGCTGAATCTGAAAAGAGACTAAGAGAGGAGCTTGCCGGCCTTTTTAAGGGCTTTGGCGACCCAGTTGAAAGAAGGATGACTGATTTCGCTAACACTCAAAATAAAAGTTTTGATAGTTTTTCAACGAAACTTGCTGAATTGATTGATAAAAACGATAGCAAGATGGAAAAAGTAAGAGAAATTGTTGAAAAAAAACTGGAATCTTTACAAAAATATAATAATGAGAAACTTGAGGCAATACGCGTAACTGTTGATGAAAAACTGCACGCCACTCTTGAAAAAAGGTTTGGTGAATCTTTCAAGGTTGTCAGTGATCGTCTGGAGGCAGTACACAAGGGGCTTGGTGAAATGCAAACGCTCGCTTTGGGCGTAGGTGATCTGAAAAAGGTGCTCAGCAATGTAAAGTCTAGGGGTACTTGGGGCGAGGCCCAGCTAAGTAATTTAATAGAGGAGATTCTTACCCCAGAACAATATGAAAAGAATGTTAAAACTAAAAAATCTAGCAGAGATAATGTTGAATATGCAGTCAAGTTGCCGGGAAATGATGACGATGTAAAGCAAGTTTGGCTACCAATCGATGCAAAGTTTCCGTTAGAGGATTATCAGCGCTTGGTTGAGGCCCAAGAGCAAGGCAATCTACCCTTGATCGAAGAGTTGAGTAAATCTCTTGAAATGCGGATTAAATCTGAAGCTAAAGATATACGGGATAAATATCTTGACCCACCATATACAACTGATTTTGGAATGCTGTTTGTGCCGATAGAAAGTTTGTACGCAGAGGTTTTGAGAAGGCCTGGTTTGTTTGAACAAATTCGGCGAGAATATAAAGTTATTATTGCTGGACCAACAACCACTCAAGTAATTCTGAACAGTCTCCAGATGGGCTTCAGAACACTAACCATTCAAAAACGATCTAGTGAGGTTTGGACATTGCTTGGCGCTGTAAAAACTGAATTTGGGAAATTTGGTGATTTGTTAGAAAAAACGCATAAGAAAATGCAGGAGGCAAGTAACACAATTGAGGGTGCGGTTACTAAAACTCGTACAATTGAAAAGAAATTAAATAAGGTACAAAATCTGCCCGTTGCCAAAGCAGATAAGTTAATTTTAGAACTACCGGATGGTGATGGTGTTGATTAATTAGTGTATTTGGATACCCCCCGAGCACTACTCGTTTATAGATACCATCTTGTTTTTCAAGATTAATTTGCTTCTAAATGACGATAGCAACTCGCGCTTTTCGATTACACTCCCTTCCTTAAGTAAATACTTGGCGTAGGTTTTTATATCGATATCTTCTGCTTCGGATTTTTCTTGCGCTCCCAGTACATTCCTGCGGAATTTATTATATCGCACGACCTCTTGCTCAAACTTTATTTGTACCCCCAACTCATTGATATCAATTTGGTCGATAATTTTCAGGAGCTGCGCTATCAAATCCTCTTCCCGTAAATAACCGCCCTTGCAATGCAGATCCCGGCTTCGGGTGCAGCCATAGTAAACATATCGGGCGGTTGTGCCGTCTTTAAGCTGTTTGAATTTCTCGTCCGCGGTTATGCCTGATCCGCAGTGACCGCATGTGATTAATTTGGTGAAGGCAAACTCCTTGCTCTCTCGCTGGATGCGATCACGCTTTAGTTGCTCGCGGGCTTTGTCGAATAGTTCTTTTGTAATAAGCGGTTCGTGCTTGCCGGTGTACCAATTGCCGCTACTAACTGGATATTCGAAGACGCCATAATAAAATGGGTTTTGTAGAATGGTATAAATATTGCTTAGGGATAGATTTTTGTTCCCCCGAGTATAGAAATTGAGGTCGTGTTTCAGCCAGTGATATATTTTCCGGCCGCTCCATTTTTCGTTGGCAATTTTTTCAAATACCTTTTTTATCATCGGCCCTCGTTCTGGATCAATTAGTACGTGGCATTTACGATCCATTCTTTTCTCATTGAGATATCCGGTCGGCGCAACTCCCGGCCGTAATCCCATTTCGGCCCGCGTCCGCAGGCCTCGTTTCACATTCACGCCCTTCTGATCATTTTCTAGTTTCGCTTGCGACCCCAGAATCATCAGGAGAAACTTCTCACTTGGCGAATTGATAAATTTTTGCCCGAATGTCCGAACTTCCAAAAGCAGCTTTTGATCCATTAGATCTACTAACGCTCCCAAATCTCCGGCATTACGGCTTAGACGGTCCGGCGCCCAAGTAAGAATGGCATTGAATTTCCCGGTGCGGATATCATTGAGGAGTTCATTGAAAATGGGCCGTTGACCGGTAGCTTTGGCTGAATGCGATTCCCGTTTGATCTCCACGATTTCCAATCCCTCTTTATCGGCTAGCTGCAGCATCTCCTTAGTTTGCGAATCAATGGAAAGTACCTGCCGCTCCTCGGATTCGGTGCTTTTCCTTGCGTAAAGGCAGTATTTGATTTTTACCTCGGGTTGCCCTTGTTTTGAATCCAAAGGACGCCCTGAAAACCTTGTAGTTTCCATCGTAAGCAAGGGATGACGCAGAACGCCGAGGAAGTCCAGACCCCCAGCGCCCCAAAGGACTTCGCAAGGTTCCGGATGTAAGTTAAGATGGTAATACAACTGAATAGCCGAAAGGCAGGACCTAACCTTCGTGATTTCACGGAGCACGGTTCTAAATTCCATCCCTGGTATTAAGCTCCTCGTCAGAGCACCAGGGATGGTCATATCTCGAAAGGGGTATGGGTCTCGTAAGAGATCGCTGGCGGGGAGCTTTGTGTTTCCGCCAGCTAACCAAAATGTCTGATCCCAAATATTCAAAAGCTGGCAGCGAAGCACTACTTTCCGGAGATTTCGGCGAGAGTTTCGTTGCTTATTTATTAGCCAAAAAGGGAATAACCGTCGCCCGCGCCGGTACTGTCGGTTTTGATTTGCTCGCAAGAGATCACAAAGGAAATATTTTAGCGAAAAATAAAATATCAGGTATTTCCGTAAAAACACGAATTTCTAAAAGAGCCAAACGTTATGTCCCAGGCGTTCCTTTGCGTTCCGCTCAAACTTTGGTAGCGGCTAAAAGATGGAACGCAGAGCCATATTTAGCAGTCGTTATCGGTAGTATTAATAATCGTTTGGATGTATTTATCATTCCTTTCAAAAAAGCCCTCACGCTTTCCGGCAAAATTGCTAAACATGATTATCTTGCCGCTGCGCAGCTTTATAAAAATAAATCCGTTATTAAATTATTTTGACGTTATGTCTAAAAAACTCTTTTTTCAACATCCGGAAGACAAAAGATTCTTTATAGACCTTCTTGCTGACGGAGATGAAAATAAATTTGATAAAAAATACCCAGCACTGTTTGATTTTCGAGACCCTAAAATTAAAAGACGGGAATTTAATAAAATTCGGAACGAGGTTTACAAGAAATTATCAGCTCGTTGCGGAGAAAAATGTCAATTGGAATGCCATCCCGATTGTAGCAAGATAAATAAATTTCATATCGATCATCGCATTCCGCTTTCTACCAACGAGCTGAATAAAAAATTGCGAAATATGAAGCGCGTAGATTGGCGGAAGGTGCCGGCGCAAAGTTTCGGATCGAATGATATCGAAAATCTCATAATTGCGTGCAGTCGATGTAATGCGTATAAAAAACATCGCATTATGAAAAGGTCGCCAAAAAAGATTCAATAAGCAATGAAGAAATTACTTATCCCGATCCTTTCCGTCCTCATAGTAGTTGCCGGCGCCGGCGGGTATTTTGTTGGTAAGTCGGCAGCCAAAAAAGAAATCTTGGCCGCTGAAGAAACTTATCGTAAAAGCGCAGATGGCGCAAAAGAGGTAGCTATTAAATATCTAAATGCCTTGAAATTTAGCGATATTCCAGAAGCCTACAGTTATACCTGTTCGGAATTCCAAAACAAGGTCACAGAAGAAAAGTTTGTAAGCCGATGGGAAAAGATAGATAAAGAGCTGACCAATGAAGGGACCGTCATACAAGATTTTCCGGTAACCGATGTAATTGTCAATGATGATCTTGCGAAAATCCGATTCAGCCAAGTCTTTTATAATCCGGTTACTAAGGAATTTAGTAAGCCTTCTCAAGCCGAGTTTCAGCTTATCTCTGGGCGGTGGTGTGCAATGCCGCCAACAGATGGTTACTAAAAGTAGCAGCCATAACAGAATAGCCCTTTTAAAGGAAATAGATACGTGGAACGCGGGGCGGGTCATGAACGGCACTGAGCACCAAGTTGGCGAATGCATCCGCCAAGTCATCGTGTTTCTCCACGCCGAAATGCACGATTTGCTGGATTAGCTGCTCCGCCCCTTCTCGGGGAAAAAGCACCTTGCCGGTTTTTATAAGGTTGGCAGTCATTACGAGGCGACTGCGCTTGTCTTGGCTACCGGGCCGCACCGTTTTTACGTTGTGAAGACCCTCGCTTTCCAGTTGTTGCGGAAGGGCTTTTTGGTATGCCACATCTTCGATAACGAACTGCGGGTAAGAGCCTCCTTTTTTGCTATAGCTTTCGTACAGCGTTTTACACATCTCAACGGTTTCGGGGAAGTTCATATGTTTGTTGATTATTTTTGGGAGAATGTAAATACGATATCCATCGGTAACTTCGTATAAAACGCCGAGTACCATAGCCGTGTAGTCCGCTGCATCGTTTTTGGAGATAGCAAGATCAACTCCGATCCTGACTTCTATGTGTGACGCATATCCGCTCTCAAATTCCATGGGAGGCGGGATTTCATCGTAGTATTGAATCCACTCCCGATGAATGGCCTGTTCTTCATCAGGAACGATGTTGAGCAGATATTCCCGCTGCCAGGCAAATTCATTGCCGATTTTCCTTTTTTCCGCGACGATCGCTTCAGGAGAAGGATATTTTCCCGGCCATAAAATTTCGCCAGCCCCGTTTATTAACGGATATGCTTTGAACGTTCCCGCGATCTCGCCGATCTCAATCCCTAACCTAAGGCGCATAATTACAGAATCCTCATGCAATAAATTGCCGACAACGATAATTTTTGTATCCGGGTCGCCGGCCGGGATCACATCGCCTAAAAGCCAATTATGGGTTTTATTCCTGCCCTCTCTTGTTTTCACCGATTGCAAATCTTCTATATCGTCGGCAACGATCAAATCCGGCCGATGTTGTATATGCCGCAAGCCGCGAATGCTTTGTTCGGTGGAAGCAGCAGTAATCCGGGCGTTGTATTTCGGGATAACTAAAGAATATCCACCCCACTCATCAGTTTCTTCTTCAAACGGACCCAAGTCTTGTAGTAAAAGTTTATTACGCTCCAGTTCTTGTTTAAGGTTAACTAAATGTTGCCGCGCTTGCCGCTGAGTTTGGCTCAAAATAATCACAAACTTCTTTTGCTGTTTTCCAAGAATCGCCCAAATCGGGTAGGACATAGTAAATATGGTTGATTTTCCCGATCCTCGAAAAGCAACTGCAACCACAATTCCGGCATTTTCATTCTCGGTTAAGCCAAACATTTCCTTATGAAATTCGGCGGTTGGATAGATAATGTAGTGGGCAAAATAACAGTGGGCGAACCAGTAATGACTGTCGGTAACCAGTTCTAGCCGGAAATTCTGATCCGATATCATTTTTTGGATTATTTCTTCCTGCGAAGGAATATTATTGTTGATTTGATTGTTCTCCATTTTCTTGTTTATTTTGTTGGTTATTAATTTGTTCCTCTAATTCTTCTTTTGGGGCAGGCATTGCCAATCGCAATGCCCGTTCCACTAATTGTTTTTCTTCTTCAGTCAATTCTTGGCGGAGATGTTCGATCCGGCCGCTGATTTCCAGACGATTGGTATAGCTGGGATGGTGATGCTTGAGCCACAGTTGTATAGCGGGAAAATTCCGGTCGCGGATAAGAGAGATGAGTTGAGATTCGCTCATATCGGTAATCAAAGCCTCGCCATCTCTTATCGCTTCATCAGCCGCTTTCAAAAATTCTTGATCTTCCTTTCGCCAACGATAGTAGGTAGCCCGACTGACTCCTGACTTTTCACAAGCGATTTGGATAATCGGGGTTTTCTTGAGTTGTTCGAGTATTAAGTTTTTAGATTCCCGCTTCATAGTTTTTTGGCTTTGAGGCCAGTTAGTTTTTCCCATCTCTTTTTTATGACTTCGGAATAGATTGGCGATTTTTCCATTAAGAAACAGCGTCGTTTCATTTTTTCAGCCGTGATCAATGTGGATCCGCTACCGCCGAAGGGCTCGACTACCAGGTCCCCGCGCTTAGTTAGGACTTTCATATAAGGGACCAAGATCTCCACTGGTTTGGTTCCGAAAATTATCCCTTGCCCGGAACTTTTAGCGTCCGCGGATTTATACTCAATAAAATCCGTCGGACAGATTTTCTTTCCCTTCTCGTAACCTTCCCAGTGTGGCTTACCGGCGGTGGCATAAAGCGCCGTCTCGTATTCGTTATCCAATAGCTCTCCCTCAGAGTTCGGACGCAGTTCTGATTTACCCGAAGAGCCAACCATCGCGATGTCGTGCTTATTGAAGAACTTATATTTCGCTGCAAATCCTTGCATTCGGTTCGGCAAATGCCAGACGATCATGTTGCGAACCTTCCAGTACTTTTCCATCTCGCCCCAAATAGTCCGGATGTTCTTCCAGTTTTCGTAAACGATGATGTGAAAATCCTCTTTGGCTATCTTAGATATATTTGCCATCCATTTTTCCGTGAAGTCCTCCGGAATTGAATCGGTTTCTAGGTATTTGCGATCACGCTTGTACCCAAATCCTTCGGTGGGTTTCCCATTTTTCTTTTTGCCCTTGAGGTAATCCAAAATATACGGCGGATCTGTTAACGCCAGTGATGCCTTTTCGTCACCCATGAGCTTCGTCATGTCGGCTTCAACGGTGGAGTCGCCGCACATAAGCCGGTGTGTGCCTAATTGCCAAACGTCGCCTTTCTTAATCAAGATTTTGGTGATGTTGAGTTTTCTCAATTCTTTTTGGAGATCAAAGATTTCCGGATTTTCGTCTTCGCCAAAAACTTCATCCAAGTCTTCGCTGGAGAATCCAACATCTTTAAGAAAGACTTCGCCGAAGTCGGCTAATAGATTCCAGTCAAATTCGCCGGTATTGCGATTTAAACGAATATTGAGCTCCTTTTCTTTTTCAATGTCGGGGATATTTATAAAGACGGCCGGCACCTCCTTAATGCCAAGTTCCTTTATAACTTCCAGTCGGAAATGACCGCCAATCACAATTCCTTTTCGGTTTGGGGCTGAATTAACCAATAGTGGATCAACGATGCCGAAACGGATTAAGCTCTCTTTTAATTGAGCTGCTTGTTCCTTAGACCAAGTCCTAGGATTGTAGGTCGCCGGCCGTAATTCGGTGGCCGGAACATATTGAACGCTCAGCTTGTTTTTTATTTTTTTGTCCATATTTTTATTAATTTTTGTTTTAATTGTTAATTTGAACTTTTTGTGAGTTTGGTCGTCGACCTCGACCAAACTCACCGATCCCATAGGGGAAACAAAAAAGCCCGAGATAATTTCAAAAACGCCCAATTAAGGGTTTAAAAATTATCTCGGGCTTCCCCCATAAGGGTTGCTTACACGGGTTACCGAGCGGCCTGTTGCCGCGTTAGCAAGTACGACGCAAGTAGGGTTTAAACCTAAATCCGCCAGCCAGCCTGATGTCTCGGGTCAGGGACTATTTGCCTATAAGCTATGAAGGTTCACTTACTTTGAGACTATTTCATAATAGCACACCCAAGTAATTCCAGCGATGGCAAGCTGTGGAAAACTGCGCTATAATATCCCTAACCAATTTTATTTCAGATGAAAAAACTATTATTCCAAAAGCTGTTTCATCTAAATTCACGCCTAGCGGCTGTTTTGTGGACTATTTTTATCACCCTATCTTTTTGGTTCGTTATTTTTGTGTTCAGCAACAGCACGTTAGATTTCTTTGCCGAACAGGGCATAATTTCACAGCTAACTTTTATAACAAAAGACATAGATACCGTGCGGTATTTATTAAGTTCCATTTTTCAAGGATTGGCTGCCCTTCTGGCGTTAGTTATTTCTATAATGTTTGTTGTTGCCCAATTTGTGGCATCCCATTATTCGTCCCGATTTATAAAATATCTTGTCAGAGAGAAATGGTTTGTGTGGAACATAAGTTTTTTCATAATAGTTTTGGTTATTAATCTCATTCTTCTTTCTTTTGTGAGTAAGATTACGGTTCAAATGATTCCCGCTGTAATTCTGCTAATTGATATGGTTTTAAGCGTAGGGGCGGTTATCGTAATAATGAATTTAGCCTTTTCTTTTACTAGAGCAATGGACCCTCATAATATTGCCAGGCGTCTATTAAAGAATTTAGAACTAAGGTTTGCTGATAAAGATTTTTTTAATGACCGAAGGAAAGCTGCGGATAGCGAAGTTATGATTCTAGTTGAGGCGTTTGTCATCAAGTCTGTTAAAGTCGGCGACAGCGATATTGCACGTAGGATGATCGGATCATTACTCGGAGAAATTGTAAAAAAATATCTTACCGTTGTCAGTTATAAAAATCTTGTTGCGTACGTCACGCCTTTTATCAAAAAGATTGCCATTATTGCAGCGCACGAGAGAGACGAGGCAGTTCTTAAACAAATAATTGCTGAATGCGAAGAATTGGAAAAAAGCACGCCTTTCCCTAAATTGACGCAGCAGGTCGGGATGTTTGACGTGTCTCTGGGGAGCTTAATTGCTAACGTTGGCGAAATAGCGGTAAATAATAAACTAACAGATTCTCTTGTTGATGTACTGGTCGCAATAAGCCGGCTCGCTGAAATTGTTATACCCCAGATATCTGTTGATAGCGAGAATTCAGAGTTTCGTATTCGTCCAGCTCTAAGAGAGGGTGCAAAATTTCCTAAAAATAATCCAGAACATTATCAGAATCGGCATGTATTTGAACAAGTCGAAAAAGTGTATGTAAAAAGCTTTAGCTCCCTTGCCTCGCTAGCCATTGGGGAAGGCCTTGAGGAGCAGGCGTCCTCGGCGATTAGATGGATGTCTCACACCGTGTACCCAATTATAAAATTAGATGGTGCACGACAGGAAGCAAAACTAGATTTGTTGCGCAGTATCGCTTTTGAATATGACAACCTAGCACGAGCTGCATTAGATAAGCGGGTTAATGTGTTTGAAGAAATCGGCGGAGGCATCGAAACATTTACGAGAGAGGCCGGCAATGTCGACGACTTTATTTTAAAATATTCTACCAAAACAATGTCGGATATCATACAACAGATGTTGGAAAAAGATATATTTCTAAATTCTATCCGGCGTGTATTTTGGGATTTCAGCCTGTTGTCCAGGTGGTTTCAAGAGCCCGAAACGAAGGGGGCTAATGACGTTATTTATAATTTTATATCTACCTGTGATAATTTGGTTAAATCAATAGACAAGAAATTGAAAGATGGCCATAACCCAGCATTGTTTGACCTTAGAAATCAGATCGCAGAAGAATTGTTAGGTTTGCGGCGAACCAGACCAAACAGTTTAAATAGAAAAACTACCGCAATGTTGGATAAACTACTTAAAAAATGGCCTAAAAAATTTATTGAAAGAATCGATAACAAATATGGCGCCAAAAGACGGAGGGATAAACAATTATCGGCATGAATTTAAGCGAATCCCAAATTAAAGAATTTCAGGAAATTTACGAAAAGGAGTACGGCAAAAAGCTTAGCTGGGAGGAAGCCAGTGAGGGTGCTTACAATTTGTCTAATCTAGCCGAACTTCTTTATAAATGTGCAGTTCAAGAACGCCAGCGCCAGTTAAAGCTAAAGGAAAATCCGAGTGGTTTTCACTTAGAAGGCAACGGCTACACCTGTTTTATTTGTAAAAATTCAGTTTCCAACGAACAAACTTGGTACGACAAATACGGAATCAAATGCCTCACCTGCAAAAAGGCGGTTGATAAAAAGATAATTCCGGCCTCAATCGCCAAAAATGAATACGGCTGGTATTCAAAATATGATTTAGAGAGCCGGTTCAATATAGGTCGCCACGCGCTGAACAGGTTTATTAAAAGCGGCGTTCTAAAACCTCGTATTATTCCAAACGAATCTGGCAAGCCGCACGAATACATATTTTTAATTAAGGATAATAAAGACGTTCTCCCGCCCAAGAAATTAACAGAGTCTCAATTAGTGAAGGAGGTAAAAGAAGATAGGAAGGAATGGGTTCACTCAGAGCCATGGTATAAGTTCGTTGATCCGCGCGTAGTGTTGAGGGGATATAAAATTATGGACTATTTACGAGTTACTAATAGTGAAAAAAAAGAAATCGCAAACACTCCAAATGAAAAATAATTTATTCGGCCTAATATTAAAAGGACTGGCAATGATCGGCCAGGGGTTATTATGGCTATTTAGTAATATATTTAAGATCGTTTCCAATATTAAAGAAACGAAGATGCCATCTAAAATACCGAGCGACAATGTCATTGAAAGAAAACAAGAAGTAGCGATATCTCCGAAAGTAGAGAATCCGGGACCTACCAATAACGGCTTTTTGATTTTTCCTATTCAGGGTAACTATACTGCAAATACCGGAAAGGTAAGTGCTATAATCGATCATTCAGGAACACCCATTGACCAGAATTTTCAGGGTACAAAGTGGTACCAGGATAATGGCGAGGTGCGAGCTTTTAATAATGAAGTTGGTAATTTTACAAAGTTTAAAGAGGAAAAAGGAGCTGGCTTCTCTCAACAATCGGGCGAGCCCTTTCTAGTAAAAGAAAATATTAACTATGTTGGTGTTTCATCACAGGGTGGTAATAAATATCTGCAATATGATAGTCACTCCGGCTATGATTTTAGGTACGGAAAAGGAACAACTATTGTTGCTCCAGCCGAAGGCGATTTATTCAAGGCCCACGATGATCGTTCAATAAATGGAGGAATAAATGGAAATAATACCGGCTGGTATAAAAAGAATTTTAGCAAGAATAACTGTACTGCCTGGGAAGGGTGGCATTCATTTTATATAAAGCACTTAAACGGATACTCGACCTGGTTTCTGCATTGCGAAAAACTGGAGGATAGGATCGAAAATCAGATTAGACTTGATTACACAAAATCAGTACACGTTAAGCGTGGTGAACCAGTTGCCACTGTGGGCACGTATGGTTTTAGCTATGATAATTACCATTTACACTTTGAGGTAAGAAAAGATGGTCGGATTGTTGATCCATATTTAGACAAGTTATGGCTAGCTTAAATTCTGAATAAGACACGAGGGCATGCAGATGCAGTGCCGGGAATTCCGCTTTCGCGTAGTCAGTATTTCCAGCGATTGCCGAGCGGGCGCATCCCAATACGTTTTTTCAGTGATCGTATTAAAGATTACCGATCAGATTTTTCGTAATAGATAAAACTTTTTCTTGAACCTGATCTTCTTTAATGAAATAACGAGTATAGACGTTATCTTTTTCAGAAAGCAGATAAAAGTCTGCAAGCCCCAATTCGTCTGTGGGGATTGCAAATATCCGATCAAGCGGATCGGGTCGGTTTATGTCGACGCCGATGCCAAGTACAAAATTACTGACTCTCATCTTGTCGGGAATTACGAAACACCATTGGGCTGAAGGCTGGTTGCTGAGCATCACGCTATAGATAATAGGGAAGCGACTTAGGGCTAGCAAAATCTCATCCGAATTAACTCCCTGCTCTGACAAAAATTGTCCCAATTCTTTTCGAATGCGACGCTGCATTTTTCGAATAAGATAAAATCCTCGCTTCCAACGATATGGCGTAGACCAGAAAATAATTTCTTGAGTTTTTTGAAAAATAGCTGGATCAATAACTGCCGGAAAGGCGTTCGGTACAACAACCCAATCGCTTCTCGGATTCCGACGCGACTTTTGTTTGAGACGCCCCCAAGTTTTGTTATAGATTCGCGTACCTATGTATATTTCATTTGTAAGAATGCGGAGTACTTTATCATTATTCCATTTTCCATTTTTTGCCGATGACACCCCTTTCACATTTAATAATTCGCTGATTTCTTTAATGTTTTTATGTTTATTTGCGAAAAGATTAAAAATTTCTCGCACAGTTTTTGTGGTGTGATCATCGCGCGGGACGAAAATAACTCGTGCATTAGAGATCGCTTTATGTTCTCCGTCTTTAAGAATGCGCACCGGTGTTTTGTC
>Ga0209541_10008611_pt1 | contig 16760 bp, 18 predicted proteins | sample RifCSPlowO2_01_FD_184027 | JGI IMG/M metagenome (GOLD analysis project Ga0209541, IMG submission 184027) | Groundwater microbial communities from Rifle, Colorado - Rifle CSP2_plank lowO2_0.1 (SPAdes) (version 2) | ecosystem: Environmental > Aquatic > Deep subsurface > Groundwater | place...
GATATTAAAGAAGGGGCTAGCGTACAATAAAAAAGAAAAATATATACTTATTTAAAATAATGAATAGAGAATGGCAACAAAAATAAGTGAAATATTAGTTTCAAGAATAAATCAATTAAGTGATATTCTTTATACTATTATTTTGTTAAGAACTCGTGGCATACCATAAGGGATTATTACAAAAAACAAGTTAAAACTCTAGAAAAAAACATAAAAGGGTGTATAAAAATATTTACCGAAGTTTCGCTAGATTTGGAAAATGGGGGCTTACAAAATTTCAACTTTGCAATATTTGCTTGCTAATTTTTTAAAGTCTTCTGCATCTTTCATTGTTCCTATGATTAAGTTTATATGCATAGGTATAACAATTTTTGGCTTTATAATTTTAACAGCTTCAACTGCTTCATTAACATCCATAACATAAGTTCCTGAAACAGGCAATAAAGCTATATCAATATTCTCTAAAGCATTCATTTCAGGAATTAAATCAGTATCGCCGGCATGATAAATTCTTGTATTATTAATTGTTAAAATATATCCATTTCTTAAATCTTTTTTAGGATGAAATTGCTTACCAATATTATAAGAATAAACTGCTTCTACCCAAATATTATCAATCTTTAATTTATCTCCTGGTTTAATTAATTTTAACTCTTTAACATTTAATTTTTCTAAAGAATTTTTGCATATCTCACTTGCAATAATCATAGTTTTATTATCAATAATTTTATTAATATCATCCAAGCTTAAATGATCATAATGCTCATGTGTTATTAATATCAAATCTGCTTTCTCATTATCATGAATTTTAAAAGGGTCTATGTAAACTATTTTAGAATTTTTTATTTTAAATCCATCATGCCCAAGCCATTTTATCTCAATATCATTAAACTTCATAACATTATTAACTTAAATAAATATAAAAAATTAACTATATTAAAAAAAGAAAAGATAAAAAGTTTTCTAAAACCACTTTTTATCACAGCAAGTGCATAACGCGCCTAGTCCTATTAACAGGAATAGAACGGTATACCATTGTATCCCCCAAAAATCCCAACCACCAAAATCTTTTATTAAATATAAAATACCTACAACAAGAAAAACCCATCCAAAAACCTTATGGTGTTGGCATTTACATACAGAACCCATACCCATATCTTTTTTCATTGCAGCCATTATAAAGGCACCTCCTTTTATATAAAGGAATAATATTTTATAAGTATAAAAGCCTTACTAATCTGAACCATAGAAATCCCCGAAGCCTTCATCATAAACAGCTTCGGAAAAATCCGGGTTATTTCCTTTGGAAGAAGAAGGAGTTTTAGCAATAATATAAAGGCTTTCAATTTCATATCCATCTAATAAACCATTCCTATTTTGTAGCATATCATACTGTTTTATAGAAAGAGAAAAACATTTTGCAGTAACAATATTTCGGTTATCTTTGTCAAATTCTATTTCACATTCTAAACCACAATAATCTTTCAAAATTTTCTCAATTTCATTTGCTTTTTTTTGTAAATCCATTTTTAAATTAAAGTGGGGCTGCCAAGATTCGAACTTGGGACTTATAGAGATTTAACATTTACTTTAAATCTTCTCTACCTTATCAGACTCACCTTCAAGCTTTTGGCTTAAAAGTAGTGCTATAAGTTCCCGATAACCTAGATTATCTCCAGGCTAAGCTACAGCCCCACAAATAATAAAAGCTAATATAGAATTTATAAAGGTTTTGAGTAAAAAGAATTTATATCTAATTCCCCATTCAAAATTGCCTCTCTTTCCTTTAAAGTTGTATGTGTAGGGCAAAAACCAAATTTTTTCCATATTTTATATTTTGTTAAATGTTTTGGTGACGTAAATCCTATTTTCTTCATCCATAAATCCAAGCTTCTTGGTCCATTAAGGGTTATATAATTAGCGATATGGGGTACATCATATCTATATGCTATAAAATTAAATCTGGCGTGAGTATCAAACCCTAAATAATTAAGCATAGAATTAATATCCTTAGCTAAAGGAATACTAGAAGTTCCATAAGCAATAGTCGGATATTCATGTCTGGCATTTTTTCCTTTAATTTTAAAACTTAGCGAAAATTCAGTATCTGCCATCCCCCTTAAAAAGTTAATTTTAATTTTTTGAGGAGCTTTAATAATAGTTTTTGGAAAAGTGTGCCCAGATTTACTTCCTAAAGGCAAACCAATTGTTTTATTCAAAAAAGTCAAAATTGATTTGGATCTAAAATATATCCTAATCATAGACCTTTTTATTCTTCTATCTTCTTGAATTTTACAATCAATATTAAAAAGTTTTTTTATTAAAGGTATTAAATAATTCATATACCAACCATATTCCTCAGTAAGGTTACCGGAGTAACTAACCCAGTAATCATAATTTTCTTTATTATGCACCATACTACCATCACCTAAATGTATACCTACAAGGTGTGCCAATTGTGGTGTCAAAATCTTTGGTACCCTAATTTTTCTAAGTAAATCTTTTTTGCTAAACTCTACTTTTGACAAGTTCAATTTCATAAAAGAATAAATCAAAACTTATTTATATAGTTTTCTGTTCCGCACGGTAGATTATCATCAAAAATAGGTTAATTATCTTATAAAAACGTCCCCCGCAGGATTTGAACCTGCAACCCCGTGGTTTCAGCAATCTGTAACAGCCACGTGCTCCACCAGGTTAAGCTAGAGGGACGTCTTAATTAACCTCATAAGAAATTATTTAAAAAGGTTTCTAATCATTCTAAAAAATCTTTATTCTTAATTTTCTCCGGCAAGTAAGTTTGAGAAATAAAACTAATCCCGCGAGCACTTAAGGCCTGAATTTCTGCTTTGGCACCATATTGTTTCATAGTTTTAATTTCTTTTTGCCATGCTTTATTATTTTTAAACCATTCATACTCAGCAATCTGTTTTAATCTCGCCAAATCATGGTCTTTTAGTTTAATAAAATGTTTTTTCAAATCATATTTTTCTATATCACTTGAAGTAATTCCAAGATATTTTACGCTAGGGATCGCTAAATGCTCTGAAGCATGGGCGAGGTTAATGCTCCCGTATTTTAATACAGAATAAATATAAAATCCATAACAATCAAAATCTGTTAGAACATAAATTGGTAAACTGTGTTCCTCATACAATCTTTGCAGCAATCTTCTTATTCCCCTAGTTGTTTGACCTTGGCTTGTTACGATTAAACAATTATTTTTATCCCAAAATTTATCTTCGTGCAATCTTTCCCAAACTGCCTGTTTCTCCATGTAGATAATATATTTAGCATTTACTTTCTTAAATTCAATATCTTCAACATTACTTGGAATACTCCAACCACCACTTCCCATTTTGCTCCAGTCTATTATATCTCCTTTGTCTGTTATTACAACTTTACCAGCTACACTCCCATTTTTATTTGCGTTAATATTTAGTTGCTCTCTTGAATTTCCAGTAACTAACTCTAGATCTTCTATAATATCATCGCTTTCACTTTGATCATCAACTAAATTGACATTAGTTCCTGGAATTGTTCTTTTGGCCATATAAAAAACATCTCTCAAACTAGCATGCTTCTCCTCCCCCAGTAAATTTTTACTTATACTAGCAATTTCAACAGTTTGCAAGAATTTTTTAGCATGTGCAACGTTAAAGAAATATCTAGTTGAAGTTTTATCTCCTAATTCTAATATTTTGGTTTTTTCATTAAAAATAACATTACTTAGAGCTCTTATTGGAACTACAACAGAAGGGTTTTTATTTTTATCAACATCCTTAACTACTTTTTCTCCAAGTTCTTTTAATGCTTCTGCAGATTTATTCTTTTTTGCCATTTTCGTTATTTGCTTCTAACGTAGGAAGCTCTTTTTTTAATATTTTTTGTAATTTTTCCTGTAAAATTTCTTTTTTAGTATTAGTTAACTTAGACAATGACGAAGCTAACTCGGGGATATATTTTTCAAATAAATTTATCTTGTCTCTTTGTTCAGCTGCCCTAATATGCTTATGAATATAAATGCTTAACTTTCTTCCGCACTCTTGCAATGCTAATTTAATTTCCTTGATAATCTCATCATAATGGGCTATAGCTTCTTTTGCTTCATTTGTGAAAGGAACCCAAACACTTGCCATATGAACTAAAATAATTGCCGGACCTGTAGGCATATTATTTCCGCTTTGATTTAATCCGTAAGATTTCCAGCTTGTATCTGTAACAGCTTCTGTAATTGCACAAGCTCCTTGCTGATATAATAATGGAACTCTATTTGCATATCTCATAAGTCTAACTTGAGCTTCTTTATCTAATTCTCCCCCATAAGCAACAGCACATTCTATAATAAAAGGCATCCCTCTATAAACGGATGGTGAACGAGTTGTAGTAACATAAAAGTCTGCGTTAATTTCTTTTCTTAATCCTTTTTCTAATAACTCTGCTTTTATCGGGCTTAAACAATCACTTGGGGGCGCCATTATTTTAGTTTCCTGCATTGATTTAAATAATAATTCAATTTCTTTTTCTTCTAAACTTTTTGGCTTTCTTTCTGTTTTTAATTTTGCTTTATCACAAATTTCTTTTGCTGTTCCTTGTCCAATTCTTGAAAAATCATTTTGTAAAAAACCAGATAAGGCATTTGCTCTTGTATCTTGAAGCATTTTAATTAATTGCCCTAATTCAATTCCATAAGGATGCGGTTTAATTTCCCTTGGTTCTATAGGAAGTTCTTCTGTAACTCTTTTATATTCAAATTTTTCTTTCTCGGGAGTTATATAAATAAAAGTAGCATGCGGGTTTACAATCGCTGTTTCTTTTACATACTCATCAACACTTTGTTTTCCCTTTAGATATCTTCCCTCAATCTCAATTTCAATTTTAGTTCCATACTCTTTATTCCAATTTACTTCTTTATCTTCTAATACGTTAGCTTCATTTTTTTTAGTGTCAATTTGTAATTCAAAGTAATGCGCTGGTTTTTTTGGGCTAACACGAGAATAAATTTTAGTTGACTTTCCGGTTGTTAATTGTGAATAAAGAACAGCCGCACTTATTCCAATCCCTTGCTGCCCCCGGTTTTGACGCAATGTGTGAAATTTGCTTCCATATAATAATTTTCCGAAGATATTTGGAATCTGCTGTTTAACAATTCCGGGCCCATTATCCTCAACAATTACTATAAACCTATTTTCATTAATTTGCTTTAATTCAATTTTAATTTCAGGAAGAACTTTCATTTCGCCTGTTGCATCTAACGCGTTGTCAACAGCTTCCTTAACGACCATCATTAATGCCCTTGTAGGATTATCAAAACCAAGTAAATGCCTATTTTTAAGAAAAAACTCTGAAATCGAAATCTCTCTTTGTTTTTTTGCTAACTCTTCTGCTTTAATAACCTCTTTTGGCATTTTTTAAGAAAACAAATTACTTCTATATAAATCTTTAGGTGCTTTGCTACATAATTCTCATTTTTCTTTGTCTTTCCAAATAAGCATAAACTTTTCCGTGTCTAGATCCAGATAATAAATTATTAATGGCATGCCTTGCAATATCAACATCTTCTGTTTTTCCCAAAATACTTACTGTTTTTCCGTAAATAGACAATGATACATTTGATAAATACTGAATCATCTGCTTTGCCTTGCCCTTTCTGCCAATTATTCTTGCTTTTAATCTTTGCAAATCATTTTTAGTATTTCTAGAATAATCTGCTATGCTTATAACTTCAAAAATGATATCTTCTTCTAACAAAGTCAGGGCTATATCTGGGTTAAATCCCCTTCCAATGGCTTGAACTATTTTTTTTGCATTATAAACACCAAGGCCATCTTCTCCTTCAATTAAAACATCTCCTTCCTTGGAATTCACTGTTATCTTTGTGTTGGTTAGTTTAGATATCTTTCTTTTAATTTCGCCTTTAGTGCCGATTAAAATAGGAATTCTTTCTTTTGTTATTCTAATCTCATCCATTTTAAAATTCTTCTAAAACCTGCATATCTTTCAGATAACCTTTTTTCTTTAGCCAATCTACATGGTTCGGCTGGTATTTAAAGATAACATCTCCTTTGTCATTATCAAATTCCCAGGGTTCAACTAATAAAACATCCCCTTCCCTAATCCACAGCTTTCTTTTTAATCTTCCAGGAATTCTGCAGATTCTTATTTTTCCGTCTAAGCATTTCACCCTCATTCTGCTTCCGCCTAATCTTTGCTCTATAATTCCGATTACTTCATTATTTCTTGGAATTTTAATCCTAAATTCTTCTTGTGGTTGTTCCATAAGATTTAAAGAAATTAGATATTTTATAAAGGTTGTGTAATGATTACTTTCTAAGTTTACAAATATAGAATATTCCGGCTCTTTTTATTTCAACTATCTTTAATTTAGTTTTATTAAATATTTCTGTAAGCTGTTTTTTAGAAAATTGTTCTGAGACATTATCCCCTATTCGTTCGTGAAAATAAACAGTTGTGCCTTTAATTGCTTTTATAGGAGATTTAAATTTTTTATAAATCTTCATTCTCTCATTAAATGCATTATCGCCATACATGCTTATTATTACAGTTCCATTATTTTTAACAACTCTGTAAATTTCATTAAGTATCTCTATTTTATAATCTCCAAAATTAGAAAAAGTCGTCATACAAATAACTATATCAAAAAAATCATCTTTAAATGGCAAGTTTCTTGCATCAGCCAATAATATTTTAACATTTGAATATTTTTTAAAATTTTTTTTAGCTTTTATTATAGCACTTTTTTCGTGGTCTATGGCAGTTATGTTTTGGGTCAGATTTATTATTTGTCTTAAACTCCTACCGGTACCACAACCAACTTCTAAAATTTTAGAATCTTTCTTAATATTTTTAATTAGATAGCTTTCTTCTTCATCAAATGATTTTTTATAAACTTTTGGGGATTCTTTTATTATTTTGTCCCAATAATCTATATTTTTATCAATCATTTTAATCTTCCTCTTTTTCTTCCATTCTAAAACAAACAGTTGTTCTATAAACTAGCCTGCTGTTCATTCTATTAACCCCGTATAAGCTTCTTGATTGTGTTATTTTTCCATGAAATCTTTGTTTTAATCTTCTTCCTAATTGTATTAAAAAAAATTTATTGGTTAAATATAAGTCTATGCCGAATTTTTTAGCAACTTCTTTTGTAATAAAGACATTTCCTGCTTTTTTAATCTCATTATAAACATAATTGAGAACTTTTTCTTCATTCGGCCTTAACTGCAATATTCCCTGATAAGATTGAGAGTTTGTATAGATCATATTTCAAATATTATTGCGTGAGGAATGTTTTTTATTTTAATAACATCCTCTTTTTTTACAACATTATTCTTTACTGCTATTTTTATTGAATCTTTTCCTGCAATATTAATATTCTTTGCATTTTTTATTAAATCAAGCAATTTTTCTTCATTAACTAATTTTCCTTTATAAAATTTTTCTGTTATCTCAAGTTTTAATCCTTTTCCCCTGAATGTTTTTCCTATCAAATTTTTATCACAGACAGCTAAAACCTCTGAACCTTGAGAATTATTTCTTTTAATGTAAATCATATTTTTGTCCTAACAGGATTTTTTGCTCCGCAGGCAGCACATTTCATTGTTGTAACTCTTTCTTCCTTTGCCATGATAGTATCTGGTTTTTTGCATACAGGACATAAAACAAATTCTTCTGCATACTGTTTTATTTTTTCGTTTATCAAAGAAGAGGGAATTTTTCTCCCTAAAATTAATCTTGGGCCATCTAAATTTCCTGGAGAAGCAAGTTCTCTTAGTAAAAATTTAAGCAGGTGAGATTGTTCCCTGTGAAATTCCTTGACAATTGCTGCAAAATTTGAAATAATTGTTTTATTGCCTTGGATATGGCCTAAAGCTTTTGGAATCTCAAATCTTTCTGCACTTATCTTTAACTCAGGCAAGTTTTCCTTTGCTCTATTTAATAAATCTTCATAGCTTTGCATAAAATTATTCTAGAAAGAGTGTTTTTAAATATTACTATACTAATAGCCTGTATTTATTTCCTATGTTATAAACCTGGCCTTCTTTAATTAACTCTTCAACGACATCATAAATTTCTTTGATATTTTTATGCAGTTCTGTTTTTAATTCCTCTAATGTGATCCCTGATTTTTCTTCGTATTTTTCAATTAAATTTAAGACATCATTCCTTAAATTGCTTGAAGAAAATGTAATCTCTTCAACTGCTTGAGCTTCTTCTTTAGTTTCTTGCATAAATTTATGCTCTATAGGCCTTCCATAAGATTTTAGCAATTCAAGCTTTCTGGATAATTCCCAATTAATATCAATTTGTTTTACAATCTCAGGAAGAATATAGGTTTCATCGTTGTAATTTTTAACTTTTCCAATTACTAAAACACATTCTCCAATATTAAATCTTTCAATAATTTTAACATCTTCCCTCCATGCTTTAATCCTTATTTGTTCGCTGCCATCATCCAAAACTAAGGAAGTATAGTTTTTATCTCCTGATTCTAACTTATTTACAATTGTTCCGATAATATTAACCCTGGAAACTTGTTTTTCTTTAACTTCAACATAATTGCTTTCAAATTCTCCAGACATTTTTATATAAGGACTAGTGACTAAATCTGAAACCCATACCTTATAAGCAGTTAATCTGTTGATTGGCATTTACAATAAGCTTATCTGGCCTTTTTTCGGCTCAAATAAATATCCCTCACGCTTTAACTGTTCTATTATTTCTTCAACTTGTGCTTTGTCTATATCCCTGTTATTTGCTTCATCTATGACTTCCTGCAAAGAAATTATTTTTCCTACTTTATTCTCTAATTTTTTAATTATATCCCTTAAGGTTATTATCCTTGATCTTTGGGAAGTCGTTACTCCTGTTGTAATTCTGTCAATATCTATCTGTCCTGTTTCGTAATCAAATCCAACTTCCATCAAGCAATGTTTTAACAAATTAATTGCCCTAATAGCATCCTCTCTTTTAACTTCAGTTGATAATCTAGTTCTGGCAGAACCTTCAGACAGCCTTACTAAAGCTTCTAACTGCCTTGCGCTTATTGGTATGGGCCTTAATTCACCTTCTCCTCTTTGCCCTGTATTACGCAATGCAACATAAAAGCTTTTTATTTCATGAATTGCCTCATCTGTTAGTTTTGGCGTTATTTTCTGCTTTGCATAAGAAATATATTTTTTAAATAACATAATAGGTACTTCAAATTTAATATCTTCTGGATTTTGCTGCAGTGATAGAACATGGGTTGCTATTTTAGTGTCTAATTCTGTGTTCGGCAAATCTCTTATTGGAAATATTAAATCAAATCTATTAATTAAAGTTGGGGGAAGATCTATTTGAGAAGCTAAAGGGGTATATGGATCAAATCTTCCAAGTTTTGGATTTGCTGCAGCTAATACTGTTGTTTGAGCTCTTAAAGTCGCGTGTATATTAGCTTTTGCTACAGAAATTCTTTGCTGCTCTAAAGCTTCATGCAAAGCGTCTCTGTCTTCATCTGACATTTTATCTAATTCATCTATGAATAATTGCCCGCCATTAGCAAGAACCATTGCTCCTGCTTCTAATGCCCAACCACGTAAAAATTCATCTTTTACAACTGAGGCCGTATTATGAACTAATATTCCATTAACAATAAAGTTATGTGAATTTTCCACGGTTAAATCATATACATAATCATAATTATGGTTTTTTATAATCTCTATTTCATTTACCTTATCCCAAAAAATGTCTGAATTTGCTAATTTATTTAAGGTCCTGATATTTTCATTTTCAGCAGGTTTTATATTATTAATAAGGTTAGATAAATAATTTCTGCTTATATGGGATTTTCCTCTTCTATATGTTAATTTTGTTTTCAAATTCTTTTCGGCTTCTTTTATTAAAGATTTAGCATTTGGGATAACATCGATATTAGTATTTACTTTTGAAATTTTATTTATAATCCTATTAAGTTTTTCATATTTTTCTGGATGATTAAACCCTATAAAATTTTTGAATCTTTCTAAACTTTCTTTTCCTTGAATTGATATGATAAATTTATTATATTTACTTTTTATTTTAATATTCGGGTTGGCTTTTTTTTCTCTAATTTTTGATATAAGCCCATATCTAAGGAGAACCAATTTTAATTTTTCAGAGAATATTTTGCTTGTTGAACTGCTTTCAATATAATTAGAGCCTTTAATATTCTCGACGCATCCCCCGTCAGCATCAAAATAGCCTCTTAAATAATATGAAAGAAGATCATTAGGGGTTTTTAATAAAATATTACTCATATCTATTTTGTAAGACTTTGGTGAAATTGGGATTCCTAAAGATTCTAGAATTTCATAAACTAATTTTGATGAAAATCTCCAAGATTCTGCCCTTTTATTAGATTTTTTGCTAGACAAATTAGCTTTTACATCGAATAGGTTTTTACTTATATTAATAAATTTATTCATTAATTCTTTCGAGTTATTAGAAAATCTTATGGTTACACTATTTTTTCCTTTTGACAGATCTCCATCTCCGGCTATCAATCCAGCTAAATAAAGTAAATCCTCATTTAGATATATTGGAAGTTTTATCGAATGATTTCCATATAAAGAAAATCTTGCATTATTATCTATGATTTTTTCTAGTGGAATTTCTGCATAATTGCTTAATAACTTTAGAGATTTTAGTTTTATATTTCCCCGTGCTTTTTTATTTACCCAATTATGATAAATACTTAATTCATTTATATTTAAATTTCTAGCTAATGTTCTCTTATCTATAGATTTCTTTTTGCAAGCTTCTTCTATTAAAAATTTAACTTTATCTTTAATCCCCCTAATTACGGGGTTTGATTTTATTAAGTCCAAAGTAAAGACAGAATCTTTATTTTCTTCAAATTTTAAATCTCTAATGGTTGCAATATAATCACCCTTTTTAAGGTTCATTGCTTCTTTCCATGATAAATCAGAATCGTATATTTTAGTATTTAGGGTAACTATTATTTCTTTGCCCATTCTTGTTTTTAATTTAATCATATATTCAGGAGCATCTATTCTCCAGAATTGGCTGATTTCTTGGGGTTTTATCTTAAGATTTTCGTCCAAGGTAAATATTTTTTTCTTAGATTCCGGATTTATTGCATTCCACACACCATTGTGATAAAGTTTTTCATTATTCTTTAGGTTATCCTCAACAATCTCCTTTATCTCAAAAATTCCCCCTGGGTTTGTTAAAACTAAACTATCTGGAGCAATACAAAGACCAACCCCAGATACAGATTTTCCAGACACTAATCTCCCTTTTGGGGAAATTTTTGAAACAGAAGTTAATAAAGTGCTTTTCGCAGCTCCAGGATCACCAACCAGCAATATATGCAGATCTCCTCTAATTACTGTCCCATCTTCTTTTACTTTTCTAGTTCCACCCATCAATTGTAAAACAAGAGCTTCTTTTACTCTTTCATGGCCATAAATACTTGGAGCAACTGACTTAACTAATTTCTCAAAAACTTTTGGATCTTGGCTTAATGATTTTATTTCTTCTTCATCTTTTTCGTTAAGTTCTACTTCCCAAAATGTTCTTTCTATGGGATCGATATAATTAGTTTCCATCATTAAATCATATCTTATTGATTGTGCTCCTGATTTTAGCATTATTGGAACTTCTTTTATTATTCCAGTAGCAATAACTTTGCTTCCAGGAGTAGTGTGTTTTTCCATCTTTGGTTCAACCAAATCTTCCTTCAAAAAAACACTTAGTCTTTTAGGCTGCTCTCCAGACTCAAGAGATTCTGGAACTTCTTCTAAAACTAATCTTTGTGCATCAACTAATTCTTTGCTAATTAACCTAAACCTTCCTCGCCTTCCGCAGGAACATCTTGTTGGCTCTCTGAATTTTGTATCTAACTGCAATAAAGTAATTGTTGTGCCACATGCAGGACATTCGAATTTAGCAGAAGTTACTTGAGGCCTGACATCAGAACTTTGTCTTACAATGCCTTCTATAGCCATAAATTTATTTAAATGAATGCTTCTTATTTCCCTAATTAATACAACCTGATCTTTCGGCAAATTATAAAATCTTGTCTTAAAATTTTTAATGCTTAAATCAATTTGTTCAATTGCAAGTTCAGACGCCCTTATTGTATCTTCAGGATCTTCCAGCAAATCATCTGCGAGTTCATGATCAAACTCTGCCAAATCTGCAAAATTTATTTTAATAGAATTAATTCCCTGCGCAGATAATCTATGGAGATCTTCAAGGTAGTAAGATTCCATAAACTCTTTGAACCTTTCAATTTGTTCTTGAGTTTCAATCTTCATTTTAATTTTTTCAAGGTTATAATTAATTTCCTAACAGCTTCCCTTAATTTAATTTCTGATCTTGTTCCTGTGCAGACTATTTTTCCGTTGCTGAATAACAAGAATGTTGCTCTTGTTCCTGGGAGTTTGTAAACTAATCCTGGAAATTGCTCTGGTTCATATTCTGTATTTTCTAATTTCATTGCCAGAGAGTTTAAGTTTAAATCCATGTTAATTGTTCCAGAAGCAACCATATTTTGAACAATTATTTTTGGCTTTACAATAATTTTAACTCTTATTTTTCTTAAATTTTCTATAATTTTGGCAATGCTTTCTTTAACTTTCGTTAAGGACTTTGCTCCTGTACAAACAACTTTTCCAGAGCTAAAAATTAATGCAGAAGTCTTGGGATTTTTTATCCTCATAACCAAGCCTGGAAATTGCTCAGGATTATATTCTGTGTTTGGCAGAACTTCAGCCAGTTTTATTAATGGTATGTCATGTTCTAAACTTGTAGAAATAACGATGTTTTGTATTTTTATCTTGCTTTTATTCTTCATTCAATTAACCCCCTTTTAAAAATTTTATTTATAAATGAATAGAAAGATATATAAAGGTTGTTTATAAACAAGGTGTAGTTACTTTAAAAAGGTTAAATCATATAAATGACAAACTTATATATTCCATTTAGAGAAAATGCAGAGATAGTCTGGTACAAGCTAGTCGAACTTACTCCAAAAAGTACCTTGGAATCCTCAAATAAAAGAGTTTATTTAAATCAGATAAATTGGCCCATAGGCCATGGAGATAGCACGGTAAAATTAGATTATCCTAAGATAAGTTACGCTTTAAATCAGAGTGAGATTAAACTTCCAAGAGATTATAGAAAGAAATCATTTTCATTGAACGAGGATAAAGATAAAGAAATCGCTGCTTCATTAGTCTTTGATGGGGTTAATGACTTAATAACATTATCTGAAGACTTGGCTGAAGAACATCCATTTAGTTTAGCATATTTATTAAAACTGAATAAAAGAAAATTATTTTTGTCTCCAACTCTTTTCTTATTCGATAAAAAGAGTTCAAAAAGATAGGTTTTGTAAAATTAAATTTTCTTAATTCTAACTTCAAAATCTTTTTCTTTAATATTAAAACCATCTGAAAAATCGCTTTCAAAATATTTTGCAATTTTTGCGTTAGCTGTTTTTTTGATTAAATCTAAATCTAAATCAATATCTGCAGAAATATATAATTCTATCTTATCATTTTTGTTTAATTTGGCTTTCTTTCTTAAATCTTGTACCCTCCTTAAAACTTCTCTTGTAAATCCTTCTTTCTCTAATTCCGGATTACTTTCTGTATTAAGAATGATTTCTGTTCCTTCTTTTAAATTAACTAAGTTTAATTTCTTGCAATTAACTTGTTTTTTAATTAAATCTTCTAACTGTTCAACAGAATCGAGAATATCATTATTAGATTTTATAGTAATTTCCTTCAAAGGCCATCTTACTCCGATTTTTTCTTTATTCCTTTTTGATAAAATTTCTTGTATTATCAATTTTGCATCATTCATATTTTTTTCTAGGCCTAAATTAATCAATTTTTTATCTATTAAGGGCCATTCTGAAAGATGAACAGTCTTATTTTCAATATTTTGATAGATATAATCTGAAATATATGGTGCAAAAGGCGCTAGTAACTTGCTTAATCTTTCAAAAACATAATTAAAAACGTAACCAACAGTTGTGTCATTATCATCTACTCTTTCTCTTATTAGTTTAATATAAGTCCTGGATAAATCTTCATTTATGAAATTTATAAAATTATTTAAGCATTTATGATAATTATTCTTTTCAAGCTCTAATGTAACTTCATTAATTAACGTATTTATCCTAGATAATAGCCATTTATCCTCTAATTGTAATTCTGGTTTTTTAACTATTTTAAGATTTCTTGAATATTGATAGCAATTCCATAAGATTGTTAAGAAGGGCATTACTTGCTGATTGATTAAATTTACACTGAATCTTTTTTGATCACCAACATCATTAATGCAAAATTGCAATCTTACAGCATCTATTCCCACTTTATCAAAGGTTTCAAATGGATTAATTATGTTTCCTTTGCTTTTTGACATTTTTTCTCCGTTTTCATCAACAACATGCCCTGCGCAAACCACGTTGCTATAAGCATTTTTTCCAAATAATAAAGTTCCAAGAACATGCAGAGTATAGAACCATCCTCTTGTTTGGTCAATTGCCTCTGCTATAAAATCATAAGGAAAACTTTTCTCAAAAATTTCTTTATTCTCAAAGGGATAATGAAATTGTGCAAAGGCTGCAGAACCAGAATCATACCAGCAATCAATAACATCCGGAACCCTTGTCATTAAATTGTTGCATTTATTGCATTTTATCTTAACTTCATCTATAAAGGGTTTATGCAAATCAATTTCTTTTTTAATTCCACTTAATTCTTTTAATTCCTTTACACTTCCGACAATAATTTCATTTTTGCATTTATCACACCTCCAAATTGGCAGGGGGGTTCCCCAGAATTTTTTTCTTGATAATGCCCAGTCTTTTGCACCTTCCAGCCAGTTTCCAAATCTGCCTTCTTTAATATGTTCAGGAATCCAGTTTATTTTTTCATTATTTTTTAATAATTCTTCTCTAAATTGACTTACTTTAATAAACCACGATAACATTGCATAATAAATTAATGGGGTAGAGCATCTCCAGCAAAATGGATAAGTATGTGTATAATTCTCTTTTTTAAACAAAATTTTATGTTTGTCTAAATAATTAATGATTTTAGGATCTGCATCTTTAACAAACAATTCTTTAAAATCTGAAACCTCATCTGTAAATTTACCTTGTTCATTAACTGGTTTTACAAAGTCTATTTTATTTGATCTGCATGCTTCGTAATCGTCTTCACCGAAACTTGGGGCTAAATGAATTAAACCTGTTCCTTCTTCAGCTGAAACAAAATTTACGAGAATTATCTTAAAAGCATTTTTTGAATCTTTAAAATATGGAAATATTGGCTCATATTTTAAATCTTTTAGTTTCTCCCCTTTAAATTCTTCGATTATTTTAGGATTTTTAAAAAATTTATTAACCAAACTTTTTAATAAAACATATTCATCGTTTCCTTCTTTTACAACTGCATAAATTAAATTCTTATCTACACCAATAGCTAAGTTACTTATTGTGGTCCAAGGAGTTGTGGTAAATATTAGTAAATATCTATTCTTAAAATCCTTAAGTTTAAATTTAACATAAATTGCTGGTTCAGTAACATCTTTATATCCAAGGGCAACTTCATGACTGGATAACGGCGTTTCACAGCGTGAGCAAAATGGCACAACTTTATGTCCTTCATACAGCATTTTTTTGTTATAAAGTTCTTTTAAAGACCACCATACGCTTTCTATGTAATTATTTTCTAAAGTAACGTAAGGATGTTCTAAATCAACCCAGAAAGCCATTCTTTCAGTTAGTTTATTCCATTCTTTAATATAAGAAAATACACTTTCTTTACATTGTTTGTTAAATTTCTCTATTCCGTAATTTAAAATATCTTTTTTGGAGTTTAATTTTAATTGTTTTTCTATTTGAACTTCAACAGGCAATCCATGACAATCCCAACCACCTTTTCTCGGAACTGTAAATCCTCGCATGTGTTTAAACCTGCAGAATAAATCTTTAAAAACACGAACTTCAACATGATGCAATCCGGGAGGTGCATTAGCTGTTGGAGGACCCTCTAAAAATGAAAATAATTTCTTTTTAGGATTATATTGTAAACTCGCTTTTATTTCCTTACCTTGTTTCTGCCAAAGCTTACTTACTTCTTGCTCAACTTCTTTAAATGGATACATAAGAATACCTTTTTTGTATAATTTAAATAGTTTTCTAAGAAAAAAAGAAAGTTTTAAATACAGTATTTTCATAGAATTCTTAACGGTTATTAAGCTACTTCTTAAGTAGATTAATGATTGAAATAATATAAGGAGAGTAAAGAATATGTTTAGAAATAGAAGATATGATGATGATAGAGGGAGTAGAAGCTTTGCCCCTATCAACGTTGGGGACGAACTTGACGTAACAATAGAAGCTCAGGGTGAAAAGGGAGACGGTTTAGCAAAAATAAAGGGTTTTGTTATCTTTGTGCCTGGTGCTAAACAAGGCGAAAGAGTAAAGATAAAGATAAATAAAGTACTAAAGAAAGTAGGTTTTGCTGAAATCGTAGGGAAAGCTACTACTGAAGCAAGTGAAGAAACGCAAGAAAGTACTGAAATGAGCGAAAGTTCTGAGGAAGAGCAGACTTACGAAGAACCTGAAACTCCTGAAGAGCCCAGCGAAGATTCTGAAGACTTTGGCGAAGAAGAGCAATAAATAACTATTACAAATTTATCACTTTTTCTTTTTTTCTTTTTTAAAAACTTTTATA
>Ga0209541_10008615_pt1 | contig 16757 bp, 24 predicted proteins | sample RifCSPlowO2_01_FD_184027 | JGI IMG/M metagenome (GOLD analysis project Ga0209541, IMG submission 184027) | Groundwater microbial communities from Rifle, Colorado - Rifle CSP2_plank lowO2_0.1 (SPAdes) (version 2) | ecosystem: Environmental > Aquatic > Deep subsurface > Groundwater | place...
AGAAAACTGTTATAAATATCGTATAGGAGATTATCGCGCTTTAGTCGATGTAGATTTTTCAAATAAAATCTTAAAGATCCAAGTATTAGACCGACGAGGAGTTATTTATAAAAAATAAATATTTCAAGTCTCACTATCACTCACCACATCGTAGGGCTGCTGGCCTAATTTCTTTATAGTTAAGATTTTGAATTAGTGAGAACATAGATAAGACTATAAATATCAAACCTCTTTTTTGTTTCATACTGATAGAGAAGCAAACTGTTTAAATTTATAAATGTAACGACGAGGATTAACTAGTTACTCCAATATTCTGTGTTCACATTCTTCTTGACCAGGATACTGGTCGTCTAGAATAAGAAAGTAGTATTCACAAATAGGACCGCCATCACTGACTCTTGGAAGCGTTGGGATATAACCACTGGCATAATTTTGCATAGCCCGAGTAACACGTTCCCCTATATAAGCACAATCAGTAGGAAGAGATGAAGATTGCTCAAAAGCCCAGTTACATATTGGTTGGTTTTGAGAATCATCGCTAATTGATGTTCCTAAATAAGTTGAACAAGTTTTTCTATTTACAGTTGTATCATCGTATCGGTCTACAGAACAATCAGTTCTAAAATGAAATGCAATCTCACACTCGGCTATCTCCCACAACCACTTTCCATAAAACGGCGACTCTCCACACTTATCATCCCCACATCCCACTAATACCGCCAATCCCAATCCAGCAGAAACTGCGGTTCGTTTTAATTTATCAATAAGTGTCATTACTTACTGCAAAGAAGTGATTTATATGAAAATGTTGCGGTCTAAAATTTAGTTTTTCTTTTCTAATGCTCTTTTTAACTCCGGAATCTTAACTTTAACGATTTCCCAAATGATTGGCAAACTAACATTCCAATAAGCATGAACAATAATATCACGGAATCCTGCTATCTTTTTCCATTCAACGGAAGGATAATTCTTTTGGACATCAAGAGGAATGTTCTTTGCTGCTTCGCCAATAATCATTAAATTTCTAGTGACTGCATCAATGGCCATATTATAATGAGAAAAATGTTCAAATGTTAAACTAGTAACATAACTCTCTATCTTTATAGAAGCGTCTAAAATATCTTCTAAATAGAGTTTATAATTTTTTGAGGTAATGTGCTTCTTTTTTGACATATTGCAGGGAAGGCTTTAAGTTTTCTTCCATTACTAAATCTATTTTTCTTTGAAATACTTTTTCCAATAGAAATTTTAATTCAATATAGTTGTCGAATGATGGGTGTTTAAAGCTCACTAAAAAGTCTAAATCACTTTTTTTATGTGCTGTTCCTTTGGAAAACGAACCAAAGAGTCCAAGCTTAGAAAGATTATATTTTTTCAGTTCTGATTTGTGTTTTTCTAAAATACTAAGTATCTTTCGTGAAGTTAGTTTCTGAATATACGAGGACTTATTTTTCATACTGTTAGAATATTGGGATTTTTAATAAACCTTTCCAAAATTTCTCACTATCACTCACCACGTAGTACAGATTAGAACCTAAAGATTTGATTAAAAAAAGCTTGCGGCGAGAAAATGGAAAAACGAAAAGATTTATAAATAATAAGAATACATAGAATACATGGATTTAAAAATCAATTGGGACCACCATCGCTGTAAGCATGCTTTAGAAAGGATGTGGTTGAGAGGCATCTCACAAGAAGATGTAATAAAAGCCATCCAGCAAGGTCAGAAAAAAATTCAAAAAGAAAGTAAACTTGCTGAATCCCTTTATTCATTTTATTCGGTAGTTTATGAAGAACAAATACATTCAAAAATTAAATTACATAAAGTTTATCCAGTTACTGTAAAACTATGGTGATGAAAAATGACTGAAAAAATATTAGATTACCCTTGCCGTTGTGGCGGAATACTTAAAGAAAGCTTTTGCCAAGTTGATTTCTTTGGAATAGACTTTGGTCAGAGAAAATGTGAAGTGTGTACTAGTTGCCATTCTGAGTATTTGGACGACGAAATGATGAAAGAGATTGAAGTGGAAGTAAAAAAAAGAAAATTATTTGGGTTGGAGAAGACAGTAAATATAACTAAAAGCGGTAATTCCTTGGTTTTGCGTCTACCTCCAGAGATAGTTAAGTTTACAAATATACATTACAAAGACACATTAAGGATATTTCCTCTTAGTAAAAAAAAGTTTGAAGTGGAATTGATGGTTTAAACATATTTTGAAGCAGGTATAAAACACCAATTTTCACCGCAGTTACCGGCAGAATAAGTTTCTAATGTACTGGAAATAGTTGAACCCTCTGCTGGTTGTAAACCCACTAAATTTTTAGTTTCATCTTTATTTAAAACTAACAATAAAAATACAAATAAAACTACTTTAGCCATTCCTCTTTTTATTTTACTCATCAGAATAGAAAACAAACTATTTAACTTTATAAACTTAGCGACGTTTTAGTGAGCGACAGAAGTAAATAATAAAATACTACCGCTGACTATATAGTAAACAACAAGTTACTCCAATGTCATGAGAAATCCGCCGAAAGCGTCCAACCTCGCACTAAAGTGCGAGGCTTGAAATTGGACGCTTTCTTCGACAGGCTGATTTCTGTGACGCCAAAGGACGAGCTCACGCACTAAAGTGCGGAGCTATCGTCCTTTAAGCATATTAATTTTATCGTTTACTATTTTAAGGAACCCAGTGCGGACTAAAATCATTGCCTGGAAAATCAGTTAACTGTCTAATCTTGCCACAACCTTCTTTTGCATCTATAATATAAAAATCAGACCCATAACCAAAATTAGCCCCAAATACAATTAGTTGGCCATCCGGCGACCAATCAGCCGTATAGTAACTACCTATCCCAGTAGTTAACTGATATGTGTGTTCCGTTTCTATATCTACTACAAATAAATCATGACCATCACGAAAATTTCTATCTGAATCAAAAACTATTTTTTCCCCGTCTGGTGACCAATGAGGATTATTGTTATTGGAATTATGTTTAGTTATGTTTACAGGATTACTTCCATCAATTGAAGATATATAAATTTGATCCTTATCCCCATATTCATCTCCATATTCTTCCCCAGATTCTCTCATTCCTAAACTGGTATTATTAAACGCCAGCGAATTACCATCAGGTGAGACCTCTACATCACTACCACGTTCAATCACGCGAGTCATACCATTCATACGGTCTGGATAATTGACGGCATTATTTGTTTTATAAATTCCAGTATGTATATCAGATATTCTAAAGAAAAAAGATGAACCATCCGGAGTCCAATCTGGACCAAACATCATACATTCACGAGTAATCATTCCTTCAATAAGTTGACTACAATCCACCATATGATAAGGATACTCACTAGGTCCACTCATAAGAGTAGTATAAATCCCAGAATAAAATTTTGAGTCAGGAACATCTGGATCGGGGTCATAACCTTCCCAACCATAATTTGGTTCTGCTTCAAAAATAATATCTTTACCGTCGGGAGATATTTTAGGACCGTGCGGAGTACCTGAACGCATGGTAGTTAGTCTACTAACTTCACTGCCATCAGCTTTCATAATATAAACTTGATAATTATGGCCATCCTCTTCAGTACCATCTCTATTGGAAGTAAATGCTATTTTTCCAGGCAAGTTAGAAGGAATTTCCGAATAACAAGAACGATCTTCAGTTGTTATATCACCATCGCACCCCGCATAATTTCCCGCACCAAGTGTCAATAACGCGCCTAAACCTAGTTTAGTGGTTGCTCTCTTTAAATGATGATAAGTATTTGTTATTAAATTGTCCAAAACCATTACTTACTGCAAAAAAGTGATTTATATAAAAAAGCTTGCGGTGAGAAAATGAAAAAACGAAGTTTAGTAAGGTTAGGTTTATAAATTTCAAAGAATTCCAAAGGTAAAATGACAGAAGCAGAAGTAAGACATATGCACCAAGATTTAGAAATGATACGACAAGATATTTCTCTAATAAAACATATCCTAATGGAAGAAAATGAGTTAAGTGTTGAAACAAAAAAACGCTTAGAGAAAGCTAGAAACACACAGTTTTCAGAATTTAAAAAGTTGTGATTTGTATGTGGTCTGTGTGTGTTTCACCAGATGTTCAAGATTTTCTAAAGAAACAAGATCAACACATTACAGAAAGATTAAGAAAAGGGTTAAAGAAGTTAGAAACAGAAAACCCTTTCCATTATTTAGAACATTTTGAAGCAGAAAACTGTTATAAATATCGTATAGGAGATTATCGCGCTTTAGTCGATGTAGATTTTTCAAATAAAATCTTAAAGATCCAAGTATTAGACCGACGAGGAGTTATTTATAAAAAATAAATATTTCTTCATAATCTTCCGTTCCGTCACACTTCTGCCACCCCTTACTATCACTCACCACGCCGTAATGATTAGAACTCAAAATGGTGATGGAACGTTTGGGGGGATAAAAAGATTAATGAAAGGTTTAAATAAACTACTAAATTTAAAGAAAAGTATGAACACAAAAAAAGCTAAATGTAAGACGGACGTTTGGGACAGAATTGAAGAACATATGAATAGTCCAGATTATATCAAAGCAGTTTATGAGTTTATTAGAGCGACTTCTTAAGATTTACATAATAACCAGAAGCAGTAGATATTCGATAATTTAAAGCTTTGACTGTATATTTAGTAAAAATTAGGGACACAAATTTAAATATTACCCTCTTTTTAATAGAATAAGCACCAGATAAAAAAGATTTAATTGATGCCCAGAACGGAATTAGCCTTAAATAAGCTAAGGACTGGACAGGCAGGGGTTTAAATCCCCTCCTGGGCGTTTATGGACACAACAAAGAAAAATCCAACCGCACATAATTTATGTTACAATCGTACCCTCAAACAAGCTACAATCGTAGCAATCTATTCTAAACATCCAATTCCCTTCCACAACATTTAAAAATAAAGCAAAAAGTTAACCATAGTTAACTAAATATTAACCATAGTTAAGAACTAATAGTAAAGGATAATTGATAAAAACTAATAAACAACCCTAAATAAACAAACATGTCCAAAACAATATTACACCCACAAGAAATAGAAACATTTTATGTACTTCCTTCTTTAAGAAAACACCTTGCGCATACTCTTAAAGAACTTGGTTTAAAACAAAAAGAAATAGCCCATATTATGGGTATCAACTCAGCTACTATCAGCCAATACCGCAGCTCTAAGCGCGGACATCTAGTTAACTTTAGTATAGATATCAAAAAAGAAATAAGAAAATCGGCCCTCTTAATAAAAGATCGTTCCACTTATTTAAAAGAGACACAAAGATTGCTGCGATTTATCAGAGAGACTAATGCTTTATGTAAAATTCACAAATTATTTTCAGAAGTGCCAAAAGAATGTGACCCCTTATTTATGGGATGCCATAACTTAGCTAACGCTGGAGCCCACCATGTCTAAAGAAAATAAAACCATAACTGTAGAACCAAGTCGTGACCTATATGATCAAGCTGACAAACATCAAGCTAAACTAAAATCTAAACCAGGAATTAATGAAGAAACAGTAAAACTTATCTCTAAAAGTAAAAATGAACCACAATGGATGCTCGATAAACGTCTTAAAGCACTGCAACATTTTCAGCAAACTGCTCTTCCAACCTGGGGTCCGGATCTTTCTAAGCTTGACTTAAATCAAATAGTTTATTATTCTGACCCTAATGCTAAAGAAACTAACAATTGGGACGAAGTGCCGGAAGAAATTAAAAAAACTTTTGATAAGTTAGGTATTCCTGAAGCTGAAAAAAAAGCCCTTGCAGGAGTAGGGGCACAGTATGATTCTTCCATAGTTTACCACAACATCAATAAAATTCTGCAGGACAAAGGTGTTATCTTTGAAAACATGGATGTGGCTGTACAAAAATACCCAGAATTAGTAAAAAAACATTTCATGACCTCATGCATCCCCATCAATGACCACAAATTCATCATGCTGCACGCTGCAGTTTGGAGCGGTGGAACTTTTATTTATGTTCCAAAGGGCGTTAAAGTAGAACTGCCCTTGCAAGCATATTTTAGAATGAATGAACAAAAGGGCGGACAGTTTGAACATACTTTAATTATTCTTGATGAAGATTCAGAACTACATTATATAGAAGGCTGCTCCTCACCACGTTATTCTTCTACTAGTTTGCATGCAGGATGCGTAGAAATATTTGTTAAAGATAGAGCCAAGATGCGCTATAGCAGTATTGAAAATTGGAGTAGGAATGTCTACAATTTAAACACTAAACGTGCTTTAGTTGATAAAGACGCCACTATGATCTGGGTTTCTGGAAACATGGGTAGTTGCACAACTATGCTCTATCCTTCCTCTGTTTTAAGAGGAGAAGGCGCAAAAACCGACAATATTGGTGTAGCTTTTGCAGGAAAAGGACAATACCAAGATGTAGGGGCTAAGGCCATCCATATTGCTCCACATACTACTTCGACAATCCATTCAAAGAGCATCAGTAAAGATGGTGGGATCGCTCATTACCGCGGTTTAGTTAGAATAATGCCCAAGGCTAAAAACTCTGTCACTAGCGTAGTGTGCGATGGCCTGATTCTTGATAATTTGTCTAAATCAAATACTTTCCCAGCAATGAACATAGAAACTAATGATGTTGATGCTATGCATGAAGCTCGTGTAGGAAAAATTAGTGAAGAAGCTATTTTTTATTTACAAAGCCGAGGCCTAAGTGAAGAACAAGCCACTAAATTAATAGTCTCTGGATTTCTTGAACCTATCGTTAAACAATTACCATTAGAATATGCAGTAGAACTCAATAAGTTGATAGAATTAGAAATTGAAGGAAGATAAAGAATGGATAGTAATATGCAAAAAAAAGGATCAGATAATCATTTGGATGTGGACTTCCAGCAAGACTTTCCTAGTTTGAATTCTGTTACTTATTTAGACAATAGCTCTACTACTCAAAAACCAAAAGTAGTTCTAGAGGCCATGAATGAATATTATACCAGATACTGTGCTAACGTTCATCGGGGGTTATACACTCAAGCAGAGCAAGCCACACAAGCATTTGAAAAAGCGCATCAAACTGTAGCACAATTTATTGGCGCGAAAGCTGAAGAAATAATATTTACTAGCGGTACTACTGAAAGTATTAATCTTCTAGCTAATTCACTCGGAAAAAATCTCTTGCCAGGTGATGAAATAGTAATTAGTATCATGGAACACCATAGTAACATAGTTCCTTGGCAGCAGATTGCTAAAGAAAAAAAAGCTCAACTAAAATACCTCACTCTGACCGATGATTATCAATTGGATTTAAAGCAAGCCAAAAAGATAATTTCTAAAAAAACTAAAATAATTTCTCTAGCCCAAATGTCTAATGTCTTAGGCACAATTAACCCCGTAAAAGAATTAGCCGCCCTGGCTCATAAAGTTGGCGCGTTAGTAGTAATTGATGCTGCGCAATCCGCGCCCCACATAAAAATAAAAGTTAAAGAATTAGAGTGTGATTTTCTGGCTTTCTCTGGACACAAACTATGTGGACCTACAGGAATTGGTGTTCTTTACGGCAAAAAAAAAATGTTAGACAATTTAGAACCATCTAAATTTGGTGGAGGTATGATTAAAGAAGTAGAATTGCAAGATTCTACTTGGGCAAATTTACCTGAAAAATTCGAAGCAGGCACGCCCAATATTGCAGGCGCTCTTGGACTTGCTGCAGCCATCAAATACTTACAAATAATCGGTTTAAATAATATAGAAAAAAAAGAACAAGAATTGATTAAGTATGCACTAAATAAATTAAAAACAGTCCCTGGATTAAAAATTATAGGTTCGCAAAATAATAAAAACCGCGGAGCGGTAATTTCATTCACCATGAAAAATGCTCATCCGCACGATGTAGCGGAAATTTTGGCAAGAGAAAACGTAGCTATCCGTGCCGGACATCACTGCGCCATGCCCCTCCATACCTCATTAAAATTAGAAGGTACTTCTCGAATGTCATTCTATTTTTATAATACTACTGATGATATAGATACAGCCATAAAAGCGCTTCATAAAGTAAACAAAATATTTCAATAGAAATAGTTCAATAGAAAGAAAAGCAAAAAAAGTATAGAATAAAAGTATAGAGTATTTAAGAATACATATTACTGAACTAAAATGAAAACACACAAAATACCATCTCCACAAACAGCAGAAATGGGAGAAGATCCATTGGGAGAGAGGTTGGGCAAACCATTAACCGAGGAAGAAGAACTATACAAAGAGAATATCTTGGACCATTATAGAAGCCCCCATAACAAAGGACAATTAAAAAAATATACTCAAACTCATTCCGACTTAAATCCTCTTTGCGGAGATAGGATTACTATTTACTTACAAGTTAGTCCAAATTCGCCCAAAATATTAACTGATATTTCTTTTGAAGGCAGTGGTTGTGCAATCAGTCAAGCTGCCGCTTCCCTTCTAACTGATAATATTAAAGGAAAAAAAGTTGAAGAGATAAGAAATCTTGGCCCTTGGGATGTTTTCAATTTGTTAGGCATTCGTATTAGTCATACGCGCAGCAAATGCGCTTTACTTAGTCTAAAAACAATCCAACACGGTTTGCAAGGAGTTAAATAAAATGGTAATAATAGAAAGTAAAATTAAAGAACCAAAAAACAAATGTCTGGCTATCAAAGATTTACATGTAGAAGTAGAAGGAAAAGAGATACTCAAAGGCATAAATCTTACTTTCCATTCAGGAAAAGTTCATGCTTTAATGGGGCCTAATGGTTCTGGAAAGTCAACTTTAGCCCAAGCTTTAATGGGGCATCCAAAATATAAAATAACTAAAGGAAAAATAATCTTAGATGGAAAAGAAATCACCCAAGAAAAGACGCATCTGCGTGCACACGCAGGATTATTTTTGTCATTCCAATACCCTGCCGAAATTAACGGAGTTACTATTAGCAATTTTTTACGCACCGCAGTTAAAGCAGTCTTAAAAAAAGATTACAACGTTTTAGAATTTCATAAATTGCTCAAAGAAAAAATGGAACTATTGCATATGGACCATTCATTCTGCAAACGTTATCTTAACCACGGCTTTTCAGGTGGAGAAAAGAAACGTGCAGAGATTTTACAAATGCTTTTATTAGAGCCTAAATATGCCTTGCTTGATGAAACAGATTCTGGGTTGGATGTTGATTCTCTAAAAAATGTGGCCGACAGTATTAATGCCGCGCGTAAAATAAGCAAAGCAGGCATTATTGTTATTACTCATTACAACCGCTTTTTAGAATATTTCTCGCCAGATGAAGTAAGTGTATTGTATCAAGGAAAAGTTGTTGCTCAAGGGGGATACGATTTAGCAAAAAAAATAGAGAAAGAAGGCTTCAAAGGGATTATTAAAGATGACAACGAAAAAGATAATTTAAACAGTACGGAGAAAAAAAATGACTAAAGAAACTATTTCTAAAAAAACAACAGAAAAAACTGGCACAAAATTAACTAAAGAACAATTAATTGAAGATGTTTTCAAAAAATACACCGACCCTGAACTGGGAATTGATGTTTGGACACTAGGTTTGATTTACAAGATTGAGATTAAGAAAGAAGAAGTTTATATCCAATTAACTTTTACTTCACCTCTATGTCCTTATGGCCCGCAAATGGTTGAAGAATTACGTCAAATGATCTTGCAAAAAGGTGCAAAAGATGTGAAAATAGAAATTACTTTTGAACCGGCCTGGAAACCATCCGATGAGTTAAGGGAGATGATGGGAGTTTAGAGAAAAATTTATTTTTTCTTCTTCTTTCTAAAAAAAAGAGTCAATCCTATACCTAAAACTACTCCTAAAAGAGCAATTAAAACATAACTCCAAGGTTGAAATATTATCTTTTGAATGAATCCTACTGCACTAGTTGATTCTTCATAGTTGGTAGAAGGATAGGTCTTGATAGAAGCATCATCATCTAAGGCATGTGCAAGCTGCTCAAAGTAGACAGATTTTATTAATTCTTGCTCTTTAAAGAATTGAAACCATTTCTCAATCTCATCGGTTGGAACAAGTACAGTGTAGGTATTTTTGTATGCTTCTCTAAGTATTTCGCTTTCCGTTTCAGTTGTAGGTCTAGCAATCAAAACAACTAAACTTTCTGAGTTGATTAAATCTATTAAATCTCCTTCATTTTTTAGGCTTTTAGAATCTATCATAGCTTTCAATTGCTCTTGAGTTGTGAAAGCATTTGCGTTTATAAAAGCAGTAATCTGATCTTCAGAAACATCTGGCCGGAATACCACTACAAAATTCTTCGACTGGCTTTCTGCATCAACTGATAGTGTAATTACTAACAGAATAACTACTACTAACAATAAAGGTAACAAGTTTTTCTTTTTTAGTTTAGATATCATATTTACACTTTTAGATGAATTATCAAAGACAAATTCTTGTGATTTTTAAATGTTGCGTGACCCCCCCAGTGAAAACAAAGAACGAAAAAGGTTCAATCTTTATTTCGTTGCCTTTGCTAGAAGTGGATCACTAATATAATATTTCACGTCAATCTTTTCGATAAAACCATATGACTGCAATTCATTGAGATAAAGACCTAGCTGGCTTTCCGTTAGTTTTACTTTATCTTTAGAAAAGCTCAAGCGCAGTTCATTCCAAGTATTTTGGCCTTGAGAAAAATAACGCAATATTTTAAGGTATTTTTGTTTGGCTCTTCTACTCCCAAGGAAGTGCTGTAGTTCTCGTAAAGCTACGGCTTTTCCATCTTCAATAACTCTTTCTAACGCTTTTTTATGATTTGTTCCCTGCGAGCGCAGCCAGCCATAAAATGAAGTCCAGCCGATGATTCCATCTAAATTATCGACTACTTCTTTCATTTCCAAAAAAGAAATCTTTTGCCGAATTTGAATACAACCTTCACTTAAAAACCTCATCGCTTCTTCTGAAGTTAACTTTTTGAGTTCGATTTCTCCAAAAGCTCGGCCAAACAAAGGAGCATCATAATTTTGCTTCCCTAAAAAAGCATCTACTAATCCTATCTCTGAACCAGTAACAATGAGTTTTATATTCTTATAATTATCAAATATACTGGCCACCAAATAATCAAAACGAATATTTTTTAGCAGTTGGACTTCATCAATAGCGATTATCAACACTTTTTTTTTCCTAGCAAGTTCCATATTTAATGAACTAAAAAAAGATTGGATATTCTTATCTTTTAAAAAGAAAATAGTTGCTGAAGCTTCTCCATAACCAACCTCAACACCCGAGGCCCGATCTAGAATTCGTTGCAGCAGTGGTTTTCCTAGCTTTTCCTGAATTTTTCCTACGGCAAACAAAAGGAATTCCTGCTGATCATGGTATGGGCTTTCTCGCACGTCAAGCTTAACATAATCCAAACCGGATTCTTTGAGAGCAACGTTTAACAGTGAAGTCTTTCCGGTGCGACGTAAGCCTTTAATAACTATTAATCGAGTTGATGGAGCTTGTAGCAAACTAACTGCCTGTCGGAGCGTAAAATCTATGCCAAATAGGTCTTTAGCGTCTGTTTTTGGTTCAGGTGTAAAGTACATTCATCGTTGAAATCTGCGGTTCTTTATAAATGTTACTAGTAGTAGCTACTACTTAACTAGTAGTCACTACTAATTTGATAAGCGGTTGTCAGGCTATCGCGGCACGGGAATTTTAAGAGAAGCAACTTTAATCATAATTTTTTAGTTATTAGAATCCATAGAATGGTTTGATTAACATATCAAAATTAGTCAAACTGTGATTGAAGATTAAATCAATATTATTACAAACTTCAACTCTTTTCCATAACTCTCTTCCACGCTTCTAAATCGTTTTTAGAACGAATTTCTTCTTTAGACTTGGAAAGATTACAGAACAAAGTTTTAATTTTATACTTATGACAAAGTTTCAAATTAAAACGCATTCTTCCCAATAATGTACCTCGATGCTCAGAATTTAAAACCCCACTAAATGAGAAAGCAATTATAACACCTGATTTGGCCGCCAGAGGACCAAGTACTTGATCCAGCCCTCCGCGTAAATGATGCAAACTATCAGAATGATGAATCTTTTCTATCCCACAGACTACATCTGGTGTATTTCTTTCCAAAAGAAAGCGTAATTGCTCCTCGCTGGTGGGCTGACAAATCACTATTTTTTTCTTATTCTTACCTTCTCTTATTTTTTTAAAAAGTAAATCGTTGTTTTTTTCTTCCAATAAAAAAATATCTTCTGCAAAAAAGACTTTACTGAAGCCCAAACTGGCACTAAGTTCCTGTAATTCCGAACTTTTTGGCAATAATAGTAAATCATCCATATTGTAGCATATATGTGAGAAAGCTTTATAAAAATAGTGGATAAATATCACCATAAATTTATCGACACTAAAATAGCTAACACTATTAAAACCAATATCACAAAAATGAAACTAACTATTAAATTAGAAAAGACTAATACCTGTAAAAAGATTGTCTTTTCAAAAAAAACTGTGGCCGAACTACTGCTTCAACTAAAAATAAATCCGCAAACAGTATTGATTGTCAGGAACAATCAAGTTATTACTGAAGATGAAAAATTGAAGAACGGCGATTCTTTAGAACTTCTTAGTGTCGTCTCAGGTGGATAATATGAGTTGCCACAAATGTTCAAATTCCGCAGTTATAAAAATGCAGCATGGAGATCTTTGTGCTGGTCACTTTCTCAGTTATTTTGAAGATAAAGTGTTTCAAACCATCCAAGATTATCGTTTACTAGAACGAAACGACACTATCTGCGTAGCAGCCTCTGGCGGAAAGGATTCCCTCACTGTTCTTTATTTGACTAAGAAGTATATAAACAAGAAGAATCTGCCGGCCAAACTATTTGCTCTGGCTGTAGATGAAGGCCTTAAAGATTATCGTGCCCATACCATTTTAGATCTTAAAAAATTCTGTAAAAAAGAAAAAATAGAACTGCACCTTGTTTTCAACAAAAAAGAATTTGGATTTACATTAGATGAAGCGCAAAAGAAAATATCACAAAAACGGCCCTGCCACATCTGCGGCGTCTGGCGTAGATATTTGCTTAATAAAGAAGCCCGCAAATTAGGTGCCACAAAATTAATAACTGGGCATAATTTAGATGATGAAGCCCAGGCTATTTTGATGAATTTTTTTAAAGCCAATAGTAGTTTATCAGCCCATCTTGGCCCAGTGTCTGGAGTAGAAAAATCTGATTCAAAAAAAGAAGGGCCCTTTGTACAAAGAATTAAACCATTATATTTCTGCACGGAAAAAGAAACAAGATTATATGCTGTACTAAAAAAATTTCCCCTGCACTTTGCAGAATGCCCTTATGCCAACGAAGGCTACCGCTCCAAAGTTCGAGATATGCTTAATGAATTTGAAAACAATTATCCTGGCACAAAGCAAGGCTTGATTAATTCTTTCTTAGATTTACTACCATTAATTAAACAAAAAGCCATGCTCAATAAAGAGAAACTACAGCACTGCCAACGCTGCGGAGAGCCTGCGAATAATCCAATTTGTAAAGCCTGTAAGATTATAGAAGAGTTGCAAACTAAAAATAAAACTAAAACAGGAAAGAAAAAGAAATAATCTGAAAAAGATATCCCATGAAATCAAAAATGATAACTAACAATTTGGTAGAACGCTACAGCAGGCAGATAGTTCTGCCGCAAATAAAAAAAGAAGGACAAGCTAAAATTGGCAAGGCTAAAGTGGCCATCATTGGCCTAGGCGCCCTAGGCACCCCTGCAGCAGAATTATTGGCTCGCGCCGGTTGTGGGGAATTGTTATTGATTGATCAAGATACAGTCGAAGAAAGTAATCTACAAAGACAACTGCTTTATACGGAAAAAGATAGTGGAAAAAGCAAATCGCTGTGTGTGCAAGAACATCTGAAAGCGATTAATTCACAAATTAAAATTAAGACACAAGCGGTCCACCTAAATACAAAAAACATTTCATTCTTAAAAAATTATGACCTAATTCTTGACTGCACTGATAACTTGCAAACTAGATTCTTAATCAACGATTATTGTAAAAAAGAGAAGAAACCGTGGGTTTACGCTGCCGCAATTAGCACAAAAGGTTATGTTATACCAATTTTACCAAATGGGCCGTGCTTAAATTGTTTTATTCCAGAAAGTAAAGCTGGCAGTTTAGATACTTGCTCTACTGCAGGAGTGTTAAATACTTTAACTACTGCTATTGCTTCGTTGCAAGTAACTTTAGCATTGCAAATAATCTTAGGACACAAAGTAGTCCCTACACTTTATCATCTAGATATGTGGAATCTGGAGCTGAAAAAGATAGACATCAAAAAAAGAAAAGACTGCTTTGCCTGCCGCGGAGTTTACAAACATTTAGATAATAAAAAAGAGCAGAAAATGGTTAGATTATGTTCATCAGGTTCTTATCTAGTTCAAACAAACGAGTTAGATTTTTCAAAAATTAAAAAAAGATACCACCAAGTTAAACTGCTTAATTCTAAAAAAGAGGTCTTTCATCTAGGAAAGATTACAGTTTTTGCCGATGGCAGAGTTTTTGTTCGAGCCAAATCTGAAGAAGACGCTTGGGCGCAGTATTGTAAATGGATTGGAAATTGAAAGCTTAGTAACGAACATAAATTAAGTTTTAATAAATACTCGTTACTAAGTATAAAAACATAACTATTTAGATTGTTAATTATGTTTTTTAGTATTGTAAAAAAGCCACTCCCGCACGGGACAAGTGCGGCTAAAGTATATAAACCACCTGCGCTTTTAATTAGAACATGGAGCAAAACCAGGCTTTAGTGATATTTGAAGGAAAGAATATTAGAAGAATTTGGCACAGTGGTGAATGGTTTTATTCTGTAATTGATGTAGTGGTTGCTCTAACTGGTTCAAATAATCCCAGAAACTATTGGAGTATGCTTAAAAGCAGGGAAGCTGAACATGGAATTGAGTTGTCCACATTTTGTGTACAACTGAAAATGCCGGCCTCTGATGGAAAGTTTTATGCTACAGATTGCGCCAATACCAAATCATTATTTAGAATTGTCCAGTCTATTCCATCTAAAAATGCTGAGCCTTTTAAATTATGGTTAGCTCAAGTTGGCTATGAGAGAATTCAGGAGATAGAAAACCCCGAATTAGCCCAAGATAGAGCAAAAGAATATTACGAACTCAAAGGTTATCCCAAAGATTGGATAGAGAAACGATTGAGGGGGATTGCTATCCGACAGGATTTGACAGAGGAATGGAAGAATCGTGGCATTGAAGAAGAAAGAGATTTTGCTATTTTAACTAATGAAATCTCAAAAGCCACTTTTGGCAAAACCGTGAATGAATACAAGCAATTCAAAGGATTAAACAAACCTAATCAGAACTTAAGAGACCACATGAGTGATTGGGAATTGATTCTAAATATGGTTGGAGAGAAAGCAACGACAGATATTACTGTAGCAAAAGATGCAAAAAGTTTTCCAGTATTGAAACAAAGCGCCAAAGAAGGCGGGGACATTGCTAAAAATACACGAAAAGAACTAGAACAAAAAATAGGTAAGGCCATAATCTCAAAAGAAAACTATTTGTATTTAACTGAGAAAAAGAAGAAAATAGTTAAAGAGAAGAAGTGAATTAATTTAGTTTATCTGTAAAATAATTCTTCATAGAGCTATTAGTTTTATGTTTTCAACTGCCTTCAGACACTTTTTTCTTTTTTCACTACTTCGGGGGGGGGGGGCAAGATTTAAATATCGAATAATCTTTTCTTTCACAGATAGATATATTTTTAGTAAAAAAAATAAAAAAGGTGTTAGATATGAAAAAATTAATTTTAAGTATTTTGTTAGTAATTAGTTTGTTTCTGTTGATAGGTTGTGTAAAAGAAGCAACGGAGGATGGTTCTGATGGTGGGGCGCTGGCTGGACAGGCGGTTGGATTTCAATGTGATGACAGTGATGGCGGTAGAAATTCTGATGAAGGGGGGGTTGTAACTGTTGGTTCAGGCGCAACTGCTAAAAAATATTCGGATAGGTGTATTCGCGGTAAAGTTCAAGAGGTATTCTGTGGTAGTAATGCTTTTAGTTCCGTATCATTGGATTGCAACGCAGGAAAAACTTGTGTAGATGCAGATGGTCCTAATGCTCCTCTTCCTGGGGCGTGTGTTACTCCACAAGTCTGCGGAAATGGAATTAAAGAAGGAACTGAACAATGCGATGGCGTAGATTTAGGCGATGCTACTTGTTATGAAGAAACGACGGACTCTGTTGCTTGTACAAGTACATGTACGTTGGATATGAGTGGGTGTGTAGCCAGAGCAACATGTACCACAAAAGCAGATTGTCCCGCAGATAATGGATGTAAGAGCGGAACTTGTACCCCGTTAACTTGTGTTGATCCAAAAGGCAGTGATTCATCTACAAAAGAAACAGTAACTGTTACTTATCCTGATGGAACAATTTTTTCAGTTGGATATGATGATTGTAGTGGAGTTTACGTAGCGGAACAGGTTTGTAATTTTAATACCCGAACGGGCAGGGGAGCGGTTAGACTCACTTGTCTTTCTGGTGCAACCTGCCTTGATGGCGCTTGCGTAGCTTCGTAAGAAGTTTTTTCTTTTTTTTCTTTTAAATTTATTCTTTTAGAAAAATTTCCCAACCCTACTTTCTTTCGAACACATCATTGATTACTTGACGTCCTCCCCAGCCATAAATGGCGGGGATTCCCTAATAAGACGGCAAAAACTTT
>Ga0209541_10008618_pt1 | contig 16755 bp, 22 predicted proteins | sample RifCSPlowO2_01_FD_184027 | JGI IMG/M metagenome (GOLD analysis project Ga0209541, IMG submission 184027) | Groundwater microbial communities from Rifle, Colorado - Rifle CSP2_plank lowO2_0.1 (SPAdes) (version 2) | ecosystem: Environmental > Aquatic > Deep subsurface > Groundwater | place...
GCGGCATGAAACCATTAATTACGGCAATCAGAACAAACCCCCTACGCAAGATTTGGCGCAGAAGAAGTGGCGGCTGTTGTGGCTAATCTATTTGTTTCCTCAGGCATACAATGCGAAACCTTTATATATCTGCAAATTTAAGCTTTATTATGGCAAAAACCTGTGATTGCCGGAATTGTTAGACGCGTAGCATTAGATAGATTTATAAAATTCTTAGTTGAATTCGTAGGTGGTAGATATGGACTTTAGGCAGATAGCTGATGTTTTGGACAAAAAGCTGGAAGGCAAGCCCGTCTCAATCCGAGGCTGGGTTTACCGCATCCGCGACCAGAAAGAAATGGCTTTCATAGTCCTGCGGGACAGCTCTGACATTATTCAGTGCGTTATCAAAAAAGAAAAAGTCGGCAAGAAAGTCTGGGAGAGCGCACTAAAATTAACTGCAGAATCATCCTGCACAATTTCCGGAAAAATAAAAGAAGATAAGCGCGCCCCAACCGGTTTTGAACTGCAAGTGGAAGATTTGGAGATTGTCGGCCTCGCAGAGAGATTCCCAATTACTAAAGATAAGTCAGAGGAATTCCTGCGCGACGTCAGGCACTTGTGGCTGCGCAGCCGCAAAGAAACGTTAATCTTGGAAGTACGGGCTGCGGTATTTGAGGCAATCCATCAGTTCTACAAAGAGCGTGGATACTTTGAAGTGCAGAGCCCGAGCTTCACAAGCGCAGCATCAGAGGGGGGCTCGACTCTGTTTGAAGTAAAATACTTTGACAAAAAAGCCTACCTATCGCAAAGCTGGCAACTCTATGCAGAGGCCATGATTTTTGCGCTGGAGAAAATTTATTGTGTTGCCCCGAGCTTCCGCGCAGAAAAATCCCGCACAAGAAGGCATCTGGCAGAGTATTGGCACCATGAGATGGAAACTGCGTGGATGGATTTTGAAGGCCTGCTGAAATTTCAGGAAGAATTCATCGTGTTTGTTGCGCATTACGTTGCCAAAAAATGTGCACGCCAGCTGAAAGAGCTTGGCCGCGACATAAAAGAACTTTTGGAATTGAAAGCGCCTTTCGCACGGATGAAATACGCAGATGCAATAAAAAAACTTGGGCAGAAGTGGGGCTACGACGTAACAGATGAAGACGAAAGGAGGCTTGTTGCAGAGGCTGGAAAACCCCTATTCCTTACGCACTTCCCGCGCGAGATGAAGGCATTCTACATGAAAGTTGACGCGAAGGACAAGAAAGTAGTTTTAGCCGCGGATTTGCTAATTCCTGGAGTTGGAGAAGTTACCGGCGGCTCTGCAAGAATAGAAACCGCGAAAGAGCTTTTGGAATCGCTGAAGATGTTTAAACTTGACAAAAAGGATTATGAGTGGTATGTAGACCTGAGAAAATTTGGCTCTGTGCCGCATGCAGGCTTCGGCCTCGGCGTCGAGCGGTTAGTGATGTGGCTCACAGGGGCAGAACATATATTTGATACGATTCCTTTTCCTCGCACCGCCGATCGGCTCACACCTTAGGTGCGAGGTCCCGCTAACCGCAGTTAGCAATACTGAGGACGATGGATGGGCTGACGCCATGATAAAAATTAGATTTGCCAAACAAAGCGAAATAAAAGCAATCAAAAACATTTACAAAAAAGCGTTTTGGGATACGCGAAGAACAAAACAATTTCATTACTTTTTGCAGTTTATTGATAAAGAAAGAATTACGAAAAAAGAAATTTTGATTGCATATTTTAATGGCAAGCCAGCCGGCTTTTGCTCGTTTTATTATGCCTCGCCCATGTTTTCAGAAGCAATGTTTTTAGAAGATACCGCAGTGCTTCCAGAATACCAGAAAAAAGGCATTGGGCTGGCCTTTTCAAAAAAGGTTTTCGCATTGGCAAAATCAAGAAGGCTTGGGCGCGTATTTTCAAGCACGTGGTCGGGCAACAAAGCAGCAATAAAACTCAACAAAAAACGGGGTTCGGAATATTGCGGACGCATAGCTAGTGGCGGTGGCGAGCACGAAGATTATGTATTTTTTTCAAAGAGAATCTAAAACGCACGTTCTTGCTTTTCCAAAATCCGTTTCATCTCCAACGCATCCTTCTCCAGCAGCGGCGTCTCGCAGATTAAAGTAATGTCCGTTTTCCTTTTCACTATAAGCTTTGCCAGCTCGGCAAAATCCGGATTTTTCGCGGCAATCGGCTCGTGTATGTCCACAAACCCTTTCGATGCTTCGGAATATTTCACACAGTTAAAATGCGAATTTATGTGTGAGATTCCAAGCTCTTTCATGTTATCTAAAATTTCGGCAAAATCAATCTTTCCGCTGTTCCGGGCGAACAAATGTCCCCAATCCAAATAAATGGTTGTGTGCTTTTTGAATTTATTGTAGACTTCTGAGATTTCTTCAAACGAGCCCCACTGGCCATTCTTCGCCATTGTCTCATAGCCGAGCTTTGCGTTTTTTATTCCGAGCCTTTCCATCTGCTCAACAATATCATGCGTTCTCTCAAGCATTCGTTTTTGTGCATCTTCTTTTGAGAGTTTGCCAAAAAACGCTGCATGGACCGCAACTGCATCTGCTCCCATTCTTTCTGCCCTATCAAGAGTGTCGATAATTCGTTGGATTGATTTTTCTACCAAATCTTTTTTATCAGAAAGCAAATTAACAAAATAAGGCGCGTGGACACTTAAGCGGATTTTGTTTTCCTTCGCAGTCTTGCCAACTTCCTCTGCCAGCGCAGGAGACATGTTCACACCGCGGACAAATTCAACTTCCATTGCATTCAGGCCAATGCGCGCACATTCCCGAATTCCGCCAATTGTAGAGCGCTCTTTGGAACTGAATGGAACACCGCCAGTACCTATTAATATTGCCATGCCAAAGGTTAAAAACTCTCAAATAAAAAACTATTGTGGGCCCATAGCATAGCTTGGATTGCGTAGAGCAAGCTCCGCGGGATTTGTGTCTGCGACCCAAATAGTGCGCCCGGCTTCGGCTCTGTCGAGAAGATACCGGGGGACCGGGGTTCAAAGTCGAACTTGTTTGACTTTACCAGCCGAACTCGTTCGGATGTAAATCCTCGTGGGCCCGCTAATCTTTTTAAACTGAAAACAAACAACTACTTTGGGCTCCCATCGTCTAGCCCGGTCAAGGATAGGAGATTCTCGTAGCAGCCCCTTTCTCTGGTTTCGGAGAAAGCGGCTCTTAGGAATCTGGAAAGAGACGCAATGCGTTTCGCTGCGCTCAAGCGCATAAAAATTCCTAACGCTGGAAATATCTCTTGGCGCGAGTTCAAATATCACAAAAGTTCGTTCACGGACTTTCGTGCCGAAAGTCTCGCTGGGAGCACCAAACAATGCGGGGATAGCGAAGCGGTCAATCGAAAGGACCAGACGTGCTCGCTTCAGAGGCGAGTGGCTTAGTGCCTTCGGAGGTTCGAAACTCCTTCCCTTTTCTTTCGCGAAAGAAAAGGTCTGGAGCAACCCCAAAAGAAAGGCTGTTGCGATCTACGATCGCACAAAATACAAATAGGTTTGCCGAAAGTCCTCCTCCCCGCATTAACTTTAATAATAGTAAACTGCGTTGTTTACTATGGCAGATGAAAAGCAGGTCGATATTCAGCTACCTAAGTACTATAAATCAGATTTCAAGAAACTCTCGTGGGAAAAATATTTCAAAGTCCTTGATAAAGTCCTTGCGAGAGTAAAAAATTATTTGAAAGAAAATAACAAAAACTCGCTGCTCGCATCTATCCACGGGCTAAAGCCCGTGGTTTTGCGATGCTCGCTTAAATAGCGAGTTTTTGAATTGTGGAGCGCACTAAAGTGCGGGGTTTTAAACCCTGCGCTCCACAATAAGATACAAATCCATGCGGTCGTTCCGATTCTGCGGGGAGGGAACTTTCCCGGAACTTATTTTGCATATCAATTACATATTTTAAGAATACTTCCGGTGCAGTACAAATATTTTTTCAACAATGGCAAAATAGAACTCAAGCGGATGTTTGACTTACCAATGTCAGAGCCACCGCTCCCAAAAAAGCCAAATCTCTTGTTGGTTGAAAACAACCAGTGCTATGGGACAACTGCAGAGAGCGCCGCAAAATATCTGAAAGAAAAATTCCCTAGCTGCAAGGTTATTCACGTTGCAGATTATGCAGATTATTCTTATCAAAAGTTTGATGTTTTTGATGTGAGCTTTTATGGCCAGCTTACAAACGATACGAGAACACTGACAAAGGAAAAATGCAAAAAACTGGGCGTTGAATCATTCTCAAATTTATTTCCCTGGGAAAATATTGATGAAGAGTGGAAGACTGTGCATGCAAAGCAGTTTAAATATTCTGATATTGATTGGGATAAAACTTGATCATACTACTTGTTTTATCGGATAAATGCGACCAACCAAAACCGAAGGTTTTAGGCGCTGCTGCATCCAATACTTTTTAAAACAACAGCGCACAATCTTATTTGCGCGGGGGTACCCAAGCGGTCAAACGATGGCTGGCGCGAGTAAGTAAAATTACTCCGTGCGTCTGACATCGGTTCAAAGGGGTTGGACTTAAGTGGCATCCTTTCTTTCTCTGCGGAAAGAAAGGCTCCCAGGAACCCAAAGAAAGACGCAGCGCATTTGCTGCGCAAACGCACTAAAGTTCCGGCCGTAGAAATCCAATGGCTTAGTGCCTTCGGAGGTTCAAAACGGATAAAATCTGTTATAGACGAACAGGCTTGTTCAGCGTAAATCCTCTCCCCCGCATTAACTTCTATAAAACCCAAACCTATCTGCCTCGCACATCAAGCCAATGATTGCATCAGGATTTGCTTGCTTGCCTGCCTCATATGATTTTATGTCTTGCTCTGAGAATATGCAGCGTTTGTATGGGTGCGAGTGCAGCGCAACTATTGCGCTATCATTGCACAATTCCGCAGAAACATGCGAAACGCTTTGCCCAAAAGTTTTTGGCGAATAAAAGTCTGAAATAAAATAATTATTCTTTTTTTTATTGCCAATCAAACAAACCTTAAACTCGTTCTTCTGGTTAGCAAAGTAAAATTCCTTTAGTTTGTTATAAGTTCCATTCTCAAAAATCACTTTTCCGCTATCAAATGAAACTGAAAAATCATTTTTTATTTTCTCGCTGACGAGCTTTCCCTCAATTACGTAAAAAATATTATCTCCAAAAATAAAGTAAGGCACAACCAACAAAACAAGAAATATGCTAACGGCAGCAATGATTATTTTCTCGTATTTGGTTTCCTTCGCAGTTTTATCGATGTCCTTCTCTGTTATTTCCCGCAAATCGTCTTCAACATCCATGAGACCAAATAAACCACAGAGTTTAAAAAGCATAATATTTTTTTATATACATGACATTGAGAAAACCAGGGGCAAACGACAAGCTAGCCTATTTCACGCGCAGGGACTTGCCGAACATGGGAAAAGCGACCGTGTGGCGGTTCGAAGGAGAAGAGCTGGCAAACATAGAATACGCCTGCCCGTTCTGCAAAAACTCAGGGGAAAAGCAGCAGCCCTTTGTAAGAGTGGACGCAAGAATCGTGAATGAAAAAACAGGCAAATCCAAGAAAGGCGAGATTTTCAGATTCCAATGCGATGCCTGCCACAACGATATTGACCTACCTAAGTGGGTGAAGAAACGTGGAAGGAAGAAAGCGGAATAAATATCTAAGTGCCTTCAGCAGGATTTTCGCGAAGCGAAAGTTTAGCTAACTTGTTCGCTTCAAGTTGAACCTGCAACCTTCGGTTTACAAAACCGACGCTCTGCCGGGTTGAGCTATGAAGGCACAAAATAGCAGATTTGTTTTGGTTTAAAAAACCTATGCTTCGCCAAAACAAAACTATTTAAATACCTGCCTCTTTAAAAAAGAATTATGATGAAAATAACAAAATACCTATTCGGCTTGGCAATCTGTACTTTAATACGGCTCGTAAAAATCTTCCCAAATAATGACCCAATCATGGGCTTTGCCATGCCATTCGCAAGAAAAGACAAATGGTGGCAGGCCTTCCTTTTTCCATTTATCGCCATGGTTTCTTTCGACATCATCACTGCAAAGGTCGGGCCATGGACTTTAGTAACATCTAGCGTTTATGGGTTGCTCGCGTTGCTGTTTTACAGGTATTTCCGGACACAAAGCAAGGTTGGGCTTGGAACTTATTTGAAAGGCAGCATCTTCGGGGTTTTGATTTTTGACTTTCTGACTGGCCCGATAATGAGTAGTTATATGTTCAGAATGCCGTTTGAAGTTGCACTAATCGGGCAGATACCATTTACGCTGATGCACCTTGCAAGCTCCATAACATACACAGCGATTTTTGTGCCTATCTTAGACCCTGAAATCAGGACAAGCTTGCACGATGCAGTTTTCAGATGGGCGGATTCATTAAAGTCTATGTTGGCTGCACGAAATGGAATTAAGGTTTAAACTAATATCTGCCGCAGTTGTAATTATTCTGGCGCTGTTTTTTGTTTCAATTAGCCTGCCAGCCAGCGAGCAGGCCAGCACAACCACGGGCGGCGAGGCAGCAGTCCTGCTGAAAGTCTATGACGCTAACAACAAAACTGTTTTTGAAAAAACATTTAACACCAGCATAGGAGCAAATGCATTCGGCGCAATGAAAAACAATGTTAAAGTCGAATATGACTCTTATTCTTTCGGCGTTTTTGTAAAAAGCATCGATGGCGCATCGCCGCCAAATAAATATTATTTCGCACTTTTTGTAAATGGCGCTTACGCGAATAAAGGTATCTCTGGCTACACAATCAGCAACGACACCGTAATTGAATGGAAGGTGCAAAAAATAGAGGGCGCGCCAGTTTAAGCGCAGTGGAATTTTGTCGCAAAATTTATAACGTTTTCGGATAACTTGGACCCGCCGCTCGGCGCTCATGAAAAATTGCAAAGCAATTTTCCATTCCGTGAATTTGAAACAAATTCACGTTATCCACGGACTTCGGTCCGTGGTTTCCAAAGAAAAAAGTATACTTTTTTCTTGGCGCAGAAAATTCGTAGAATTTTTTTGCGTAACAGCGCCTCGCTTAGAAGGGCGGGTTCAAGGAATGAAAAATGGCGAACTCCGCCCATTAGGCGTGGGATGAAGCGCGCATTTTTCATAATTTAACCATGCTCCGAGGCAACTTTATGGATTTGAAAGGCATAGCAACCACGATATTGTTTATGGCCGCGATTCTGCTTGCAGCAGGCCACGCCAGCGCATTCCCGCTGGATGCTTCAGACAGTACAATACAAAGCGCACTGGATTATCTGGCCAGCGTGCAGCAAGACAATGGTGGCTTTGGCGATTCAAGCCCTGCTTATGCAGATCTGACACCATTAGCAGTCATGGCAATCAAGGCCGCAAACCAAGATCCAAATGCGTGGACTAAAAATGGCAGCAGTCCTATTGATTTTCTAAAAACTTATTCAATCCCTGCGCTTAACAGCTCGTCAATACCAACGCAGTACAGCGTTGTTATAATGGCACTGATAGCTGCCGGAGAAAATGCTGAGGACATTGTTGGCCGTAATCTTGTTAACGAATTGGCAAGCAAGGAGCTTGCTGATGGCTCATTTGATACTAACGCATGGATTACAGACCAGGAATGGGCGATACTTGCGCTCGTTGATGCAGGCTACAAGGACTCTGACGATGTTGCAAATGCAGTTGCTTACTTAAAAACGCAGCAGCTTGCAGACGGCGGGTTTGGTGCGTGGTGCTTTGATGAGAGCAGTTCCTGCCCTGATGAAACTGCGCTGGGGATAATGGCATTGCTTGCAGCAGGCACAGACAGCAATTCAAATGCAATAAAAAATGCTGAAACAAGGCTGAGACAATTTCAGATTGCCAATGGCGGCTTTGATCCTGGCTGGGGCGAAAACATAGATACTGATTCATGGGCAACAGCGGCGATGTTTGCGCTTGGCAACAACCATGATATAAACACTAGCGCCGATTCATTTTCAACTGACTTGCAGGCAAGCTATTCTATAACACTGAGCATTACAAATACAAATAACGGAAGCTATCCTTCTGACAGAATAAAATCATTTCAGAATAGCACAACAGGCGGATTTGAGTATTTCAAGCCAGTCCAAGATACAAGCTACGCTATTATGGCACTGCTGGGAAAGCCCTTCCCAATAGACAGGGCCAACAGGTTTTCAATTTCATTAAACCAAACTGAGAACTGGAATTACGACATTTCCGGCAGCAACAAAGTTAATAGCGGAGAAACTTCTGATTTGATTTTTAACTTTGCACTGCCGGGCGATTCTGCTGGCAAGCAAAACACGGTTTCAATTACTGTTACCGCACTTTTGAATAGCTTAGTAAAAACAAAAAACATTATTTTATCTGTAAATGCCCAAAGCACTCCACCAAAAAAAGATGATGTTGTAAATACTGGCGGAAGTAGTGGTGGGGGCGGAGGAGGGCTTGGTGCAAGCCAGGCAGCTACATTCTTTGATGCGGTGATAGCTGGCCAAACAATCACGCTTGATGTACCTTCAACAAAAGACCTTTCAGTAATAGAGGTTGAAATCATCATAAAGGCTGCTGCAAATAGCGTAAGATTATTGGCAGAAAAATTTGACAGCCGGCCGTCACAAATAAGTTCAGCACCAGATGGCGTTGCTTATAAGTTTGCTGAAATAAAAGCAGAAAACCTGCCAGCAGATGCGATTAGCTCTGCTAGCATAAAATTTAAGGTTAGCAAAAAATGGATTTCGGAAAACTCAATTGATGCGAGCACAGTGGTTTTGCAAAGATACGCTTCCGGCGGCTGGCAAGAGCTACCAACAACAAAAATCAGCGAGGACGAAACCAGTATTTTTTATTCTGCTGCATCACAAGGACTTTCGTATTTTGCAATAACCGGAGAGGCTGCTGCAAAAACGGTGGAGTTGCCTGCTAGTGAAACAAATACTATCACTGCTTTGCCAGCTTCTCAGGAAACGTCTGGCGGCGCAACAAACGAAATTACTGGCGCAGCTGTTGGCATGCAAAAAGATGGAATAAGCGCAGGGGTTTTCCTAAAGCTCGCGGCACTGGCATTGCTGATTGTGCTCATGGCCGTACGGCTAACAAGAAAAATGCTTGTCCGTCTGCTGATAAAAAAGCCCTTGCGGTTTATATTCGGCATCAAGCCAAAACCAAAACTACCCGCCCAATAATATTTCAGACAAAGGAAAAACCTTTAAAAAGCCAACACCCAACTTCCGAGCATGAAAAAGCTAAATTTGGCTGGCAAGCTGGCAATTGCGTTCATCGCAATCGTAGCCATATCTGGAATTTATTTTGGCGCAAAATCATTCTCTGGCTCTGGCGCCGAAACAACAATTACTGGTTTTGCCACCGCTTTAGAAAACAAAAATTACGAAAAAATATTTGAAAGCTTATCTGCTGAAATACAGCAAAACGGCTCAAGGCCTGCCTTCGCCGAAAACCTGGCAAAAAAATTCGGCAACACTTCGCTGAAACTTGAAAAAATTGACTTAGATGGAAAAACAGGCTTTGCAATTTTTTCCAATGGCAATGAATATTTCACAATTCCGCTTGTAAAAGAAAAGGCCGGCTGGAAAATAAATTACTTTGCACAAGACGCCAAATGCACGAACAAATGTTCTGCTGATTACTGCAAAGATGACAAAACACAAGTCGAATGCAAGGACACAAACAGCGACGGCTGCACGGAAGAAGTTCCAAAGGCCTGCACTTATTCGTGCACGGATGCTACATGCTCGCTCGTGCAGGAAAATTTTGTACTTCCGCTCGGCGGAACAATTTCTAATTTTCTAAAGAGGATAATGCTCATAGACACAGATGCCAGCAAAAACGAAGCCACACTGGATGTCGGGCAGGACATTTACATATTTTCAAAGGGTGAATCTCGCGAAATAAAAGGCATTTCAATTACAATAACTGAAGTTGGAAAAGATAAAATAAGTTTAAAGGCTAAGGCGGCGAAGTAAATGGCAATAAAAATTTATGAGTGCGCAAACGCAGGCGCTGTGAAAAAAGTCCTTGAAGCAGATGATTACTATGTTATCAAAGCCGGTTGCGCAAAATGCAGCGACAAGCTTGAAGGCGATTTGGGTGTTTCTGAAGTTTCCATATATGAACCGAGTGAAGATTCACGTGGCAAGGCAAAGCCGCCAATAAAAAACTCAAAATGCGGCGCGCCATTTGTGTTTGAAAAAAAAGTTTTTGTGCCAAACGATTTTAAGCTGCAAGGCTACAAATTTCAGGATGCCGCAAGTTTGGGGATAGGCAAACAAACCACGTATCTCAACATAAATGCTTCCGATGATTTTTTTAAGAAAAACGAAAAGGCTCTGCTTGACGCCGGAGCAAAAGCGCTGAATGGTAAGGAATACGAAGAAGTAAAGAAAAAATTCGAAAGCAGCGAAGAGGGCGCCATAGAAGGTATGGGCGCGATATTTGGGTAATGAGTGAAGTTTATATTTCTGTGGACATTGAATCCTCCGGGCCGATTCCCGGCGAGTTCAGCATGCTTTCGCTCGGGGCTTGTGTTGTCAGAAACGCATCGCGAAAATACTATGCTGAGATGAAGCCCATCAGCAACAAATTTGTTCCTAAAGCACTTAAAGTTTCGCGATTCTCTTTGGACGAATTAAAAAAAACTGGCACAGAGCCAAAGGTTGCTATGAGTGCTTTTGGCTATTGGATTGATGAAGTTGCCTCGGGTAGCCGACCTGTTTTCGTTGCATTCAATGCAACATTCGACTGGCAGTTCGTAAATTACTACTTCCACAGATTTCTTGGCAAAAACCCATTTGGAATCAGCGGGCTTGACATCAAGGCATATTACATGGGAAAATTCGACAAAACGTGGGGCAAAACAACAAAAAGCAAGTTTGACAAGCGGTTTCTATCCAACAAACCGCATACCCACAATGCCTTGGATGACGCAATTGAGCAGGCAGAGATTTTTGAGAAGCTGCTGGATGCATGATATGCGTATCAATAATTCTTTTAAACCGACTCATCCTATCTAATGCGTGGGCCAGTGGTCTATCGCAGCAGCCTTTCTTTTTATTGCGAAAAGAAAGGCTCCTGGGCATCCAAAGAAAAGCGCGGCGCATCGCGCTTCGCTTGATGCACCAACTGCAGACAACGGTACAAACCCGAAGCAAGCTTCGGCTGGTTTCGCGTTTGCGCGAAATGACGTCGCCCTTACAAGGCGGAGGCAGTAGGTTCAATACGAACGTGAAAATCCTACCTGGCCCACTAACTATTTTTAAACCTAAAAATAAAAAATACGACAGTTATCGCCGCAACAAGGCCAACAACATTTGGCGAAAAAATTATCCAGCTTTTAATCAAATAGCCATACGCAGTCCACAGCACAAAATTAATTATTGACACAATAAACATGAGCAACGACACATCTTTTGCAGATTTATTCTTCCAGATTTTAATTGCCTGCAGGAAAAAGCTGCCTGTCATCGAAACACCGGTGACCGCAGCAACCATGCCCAACAAATTAATCAAGTCTACCATAGTTAAAATCATAATGGCTTATTTAAAAATCTGTCCCGTCTCTTCTGACCAAAATAACAAATCCAGCTCGTCCAGTCGGATCATAATTTTATCTGAGAATTTTTTCATTGCCTGCTCGATTTCCAGATATTTTTGTTTTGTCAAAACTTTTGGAATGTCTTTTATTACAGCGTGTTTTCTCAAATTCTTTAAAATATGCCTATCCAAAATTGCCAAGTCCTTTCCAAAACCGATGTTCCTCAGGAAATGCGAAGCTTCTTTCATTCCTATGCCAAGAACATTATCGGCCAGCCAGTTTCGCAATGCAACAACATCGTCAAAGTTCAGCTTGCTCTTTATCCTTAACAAACCGCCTTGCGTAAAATAATTCCGCGCCTCAACAATGTACCTTGATTTGTTGTGCGCGAACCTTACCCCTGAACGTGTTAGGTGCGGCGCTATATCCTCTGGCTTGCCAGTATGCAAAACACCAGCATCAATAGCCCGTCTTATCGCAAGGTCAGATGCGACCGCCTTGGATTGCGGCGTGCAAAGGCAAAACGCAAGTTCAGCAAAAATCTTTTTGTCATCGCCGTGCTCCCAGACTTCTTTAAAATCCTGTAGCCTACGCCGAATATCATCTTTCTTTGGCAAATACAGCAATGACAAGCTTTCCATACAAAATCCTGTTTTTATAGCTTAAAATATTTTTAGGTAGTCTTTTATATCAATTCCCAAGCATTGCCTTGCGCAACAACAGTGTTTGTTTGGTGCGCTCTTCTTTTGTGGCAGGCGCGCGCTCAGCACTCTCGCCAAGAACTTTTATCCACGGCTCGTCAATGTCGCCTGCAATCCTTGGTATCAGATGAACGTGCAAGTGCATTACTACCTGGCCGGCATCCTTGCCGTTTTGTATTGCCAAATCAAAATGCTTTGTGCTATAAACTTTTTCAAAGGCTTGCACAACTTTTTGGCAGGCAAAAAGCAGCTGTTCGTGTTCATATTTGCTTAATTCCTGAAAGCTTGCCACGTGGCGCCTTGGCACAACCAAGCAATGGCCGGGCACAATTGGTTTTAAGTTATAAATAATGCGGAATAATTCGTCCTCATAAACAATTTCATCTTCTGGCGGCTTGTCAAACGGGCAGGCTTTCATATTCCAAACACCTCGCGCACATTTTTATTTATTTCTTTAATAATATTTTCCTCGGAAATGCCCCTAATCCTCGCAATTTCTTTAACAACCAGAGCAACGTTAGCTGGCTCGTTCCTTTCGCCTTTAACCGGGGCCTGCACTGGCGAATCTGTCTCCAGAACAAAGGCTTCCAGTGGCAGGCCTTCGACATACGATTTTGTTTCTGGTGAAAAGAATAGGTTTGTTCCAATTACGATTTTATATCCGAGCGCAACCATCTCCCCTGCCTCTGCAAGCGAGCCGGAAAATCCGTGCAGGACTGCCCTCTTTGGCTGTAGCTCATTCAAAATTCTTACGACAACAGAGTCCGCGCGCCTTGAGTGAATATTCAGCGGAAGTTTCATTTTATCCGCAAGCGCAATAAATTTGCGGAATGTTTCCTGCTGCCTTTGTTTTGTTTCCTCAAAACTTTCAGATTTTTTTGCCCACAAATAATCTAAGCCGCACTCGCCGATACAGACAAGATTTTTCTGTTTGCTGATAAATTTTATTTCTTCATCAATCTGCGCATCTGTCAGCAAGTGGACTTGGTCTGGATGGATAGCAAGCCCTGGAAACAGAAAGCCTTTGTATTTTTTGCAGAGCGCGAGAATTTTCCTATTTGTCTCTGCATCTTCTCCAACAACAATTATTCCGGACAAAACTTTTTTCGCGCGGGCAAGCACCTGTTCAAAATCCGTGCTAAAAGCATCGTCGTAAATGTGCGTGTGGCAGTCATAGGGTTTCATAAATAATCAATGGCACTTAGCTTTTTAAATTAAGTTGGCATAACAAGTATGTGCCTCTGTAGCTCAGCGGTAGAGCGTTCGTTTCGTACGGCATCCCCTTTCTCCAGAGGAAAATTGGAAACAATTTTCCTTGGCCAAGAAAAATGCTTCGGCATTTTTCTCTGGTTTTAAAAAAGAAAGCGGCTCCCGGGCACCCGTAAAGAAAACTGTGGGATTGAAAATCCCACAAATATGCCCGTAGCGAAAGAACGAAAGGTCGTAGGTTCAATCCCTGCCGGAGGCATTCAAATGAACTCGCAATTAGTTTACAAAATTCTGAGGAAAATACCCTGCGGGAAAGTCGCATCATACAAAGCCCTTGCTATGGCCTGCGGAAATCCAAGAGCCGCGCGTGCCGTAGGTAGCACCCTAAAATAACAAAAATTCGCTGCTCGGTGCGTATCCCCGCACTTCAGTGCGGGGTTTCCAGAGAAAATCATATAGTGATTTTCTTGGCCAAGAAAATTCCTTTGGAATTTTCTCTGGTCACAGCACCTCGCTTAACCGCGAATTTTTGAATTGCAATCGCGCGCTACGCGAGAAAAACTCGTAAAGTTTTTCTGCGCCAAGAAAATTTGTACACAAATTTTCTCTGGAAGCGCGGGGTATCGGATCCGCACGATTACAATGAAATAAAAACTTAATTACAATTCCATGCCACCGCATTGTGAAATCAAACAGAGAAATCGGCGGCTATGTTTTAGGCACCACCAAGAAAATTGAGCTTTTGCAGAAAGAGGGCGTTGAAATCTATGCTGGCAAGATTAAAAAAGAATATATAACAAAAACTCGCTGCTCGCATCTATCCACGGGCTAAAGCCCGTGGTTTTGCGATGCTCGCTTAAATAGCGAGTTTTTGAATTGTGGAGCGCACTACAAGAGAAAAATCTGCGGATTTTTCTATGCCAAGAAAATTCCGCGGAATTTTCTCTGGAAGTGCGGGGTTTTAAACCCTGCGCTCCACAATAACTTTCGTTTTATAGTTTATTCATGGAAAAACTGGAAGAGGTAATTGAAACTTGCCTAAAACAATTTAATTTTTCCGTACCGATTCGCTTTGAAGTTAAAAAAACAAGTTGTAATGGCACACACAACTCTATTGTGAGTAAAAAATACAGCAGAATCACAATCCACCCAAAACTATCACATCCAAAGCCAACAATTTACCACGAAATCGGCCACCACATTTACATCTTTGAGCTGACATCAATCGAAAAGCAAGTCTGGGACGAGTTATATGCAGAGGGCATAAAATACTCAAAACATGGTGATGACTGGAAATTTTATTTTGTATCAAAACCTGCCATGAACCACGAACACGAAGATTTTGCATGCACTTTTTCAGCATGGCATTATGAACGGGATGCTATCTCTCCAAGGAAAAGAGGCTTCGTTAGCAATGTGGTTGGCAGGCTCAAACAGTGTGCGGCAGATTAGAAAACATTTTATTCTTGAAAAAGAGGAAAAATAAGTCCCAAATATAATAATACTTGGCACTTATGGAAAGATCGACACAAGCTTTATAAACGACCGATAAGATATATACTAATGCCGCTGCCGAGATATATTATAGTTAATATTGGTAATAAGAGCCACAAGATTGATGTTGACATACACAAGCAATTGAAAGATTTATGGACGAGTTACAATGATAATGGTTTATTATCACTCAAGGCGCGTGGCTTGCCTATGCGAGATATTTTTTCCGAAATGCAATTCACAAGCAGAGAAGTAAGAAAATTAGACGACCAAATACGCGCATTAAAAGATAACGTGCCAACACCCGAACACCTAAGATATCAAATTACTGCGCTATATAGGCAGTTTATGCCCGAGTTAATGAAAATGAAACATTTTTTTAGTATGTACCCGTTCTCCAGCCACTCCAGTATCGACATACTAAAAAGAGAGATAGACGATTTAGAAGAGCTACTAGTATGGCTTCTGCGCTATAAATAGAAACTATGCAGATATATTTTAGGTCTATGTTTTAGTATTTTTTATAGCTATGAGCTACAATATGCATATTGCTGCACAAACACATCAACGATTTGTAAAGAATTGGGAAAGAAAGCATAGCCAACAGATTAGAAAACGATTTATTCCCGTAATTCCTTAGTTTTTCATGTCAGACTTTGAAAGGCATGCCATCCTGCTGAACCAAGCAAAGAAGGAGATAAAACTGGCAGACCACCTTCTTTATGTTACTTATCCAATGATTAAGGAAATGAAATTCCTGATTTCTATTTCTGAGCACATAAGCAAAGCGGCATTCGCCGCGATGGAAGCGCTTTTGGACTTTGAACACAAATACAAAAGGATAGAAGCATTTTCTAGAAACCATTCCATGATGATTTCGACATACAAGCAAAAAGTTGAGCAGTTTTACGGACTGGACCCAAAGTTTTGCATACTATTGAAAAAGCTAAATGAAATTAGAAAGCTCAGTACAAATACAAATGTTGCATTCCGGCGCGGCGAGAAGTATGTACTGGCCAGCTCGGACTTCAAACTCACGACCATTGATTTTGAATCAATCAAGCGGTACAATAACATAACGAAAAGGTTTGTTGAAACGGTTGAAAGTATTTTGAGCAAGGCTTAATAATATTCCGCATACTGAATTTTTAATTCTGATACTGATTTGGCCAGAGTTTTTTTAATAACGCGTTTATTCTAGAAAACTGCACCGCTTTTTGCCGAAGCTCGGGTAAGCCTTCCGCGGCCGTCTGTGCCGCAGTAAAATTGCCAAACTGTTCTGCGCGCTCAATGCTATGAGTGGCTTGCTCGATAGGTGTCAGCTTTTTCTCTTCGCGGCGTTCATCGCCTGAAAACGCCTTAGCGCGCATTTGTGAGCTGATGTCTAGCATGCCTGCAGTTTCAGCCACATACGCCGCTTCACCATATCTTTTTGCACCGCCGTAAAAATTAATCGCATCGAGTATTGTTTGTTTTGGCAGCTCAACTTTTCCAACAAGCTTGCTGACTAGCGATGCACTTCCACCCGATGTCAAGCCAGCAAAAAGGCTTTCAATGCTGTCTGCCATGCCAAGCGGATATTAAATTATTTTAAAAGGTTTTCTGCTCTGTGGCATCATAGGAAAATCGGCGGCTGAGCAAGGCTTAAAAACCACATATCAAGCCAAATGATATGCTAGAGACTATGTTAAATGGAATTGATGAAAGTATCGCTAAATCCCACAGAAGGCTTGAAGAAGGATGGCAGGAATGGACCGGCACATCTAGTTATTACTTAAGGGCTATTGTTTCTGGAGTATCTTCC
>Ga0209541_10008619_pt1 | contig 16752 bp, 10 predicted proteins | sample RifCSPlowO2_01_FD_184027 | JGI IMG/M metagenome (GOLD analysis project Ga0209541, IMG submission 184027) | Groundwater microbial communities from Rifle, Colorado - Rifle CSP2_plank lowO2_0.1 (SPAdes) (version 2) | ecosystem: Environmental > Aquatic > Deep subsurface > Groundwater | place...
TCACAGCGTTTACTGCTAGGACTACTCGGGTATCTAATCCGGATCGCTCCCCTAGCCTTCATCCCTCACCGTCGGACGTGTTCTGGGCAGATGCCTTCGCCATCGGTGGTCTTCCAGGGATTAAAACATTTTACCGTTCCCCCTGGAATACCTCTGCCCCCTCCCACTCCCAAGTCTGGCAGTGTTTCTTGCACGCGGTTCTGTTAAGCAAAACCATTTCACAAGAAATTTACCAAACCGGCTACAGATGCTTTAGACCCAATAAACGTGGCCCCCACTCGCGGCGCCGGTGTTACCGCGGCTGCTGGCACCGGTCTTGCCCACCGCTTATTCGCCAAGCTGTCTTGACTTGGCAAAAGCCTTAGCGTTGCTAAAGCACTGGGAATCCCCCCATCACACTTGCGTGCATTGTGGAGTTTTCGCGACTGCTGCGTCCCTTAGGACTAGGGCCAGTATCTCAGTGCCCTTCTCGGGGCTCGGACTCTCATCCCCCCTACTGATTGTTGGTTTGGTGAGCCGTTACCTCACCAACAGCCTAATCAGCCGCCGACTCATCTTATGGCGTTGCCTTTTGGGGAGCATGCCTTCCAGCCTTGTTCCCCTATCGGGGTTTAGCCTCAGTTTCCCAAGGTTATCCCCGACCATAAGGCAGATTATCGACGTGTTACTGAGCCTTACGCCACTCTTGCGAGTTGACTTGCATGTCTCAATCGGATTCCCATAGCAGCGACCTCCCGCAGGATCAACGGGATTCTTGATATGGTCGTTGAATTGGAATTGGTACTTGAATAAGTACGTATCTTAGCTGCATACCTCATACGTAATGTTACATTACGCATTCACGATAAGTCCCTCTGCACAGTTCTTATCAACGAACCTTCTTTTGGCAAAGAAACTTCACCAAGAAAGTCCTCATGAACCGACGGGGTCTTAAAATTCAATCAGAGATAAAGATTATCTCGTCATCAACTGATTGTGAGAAAAAAACTAGTATATAAAGGTTGTGGCGATTATCGGGGCGTTAATGATTTGAAGATTAGCTTGGAAAACTCCTGTTGCATGTCTTTTTTTGTGTGAATGAGCAGGAAAACTTTTTCTTTTCCTAAAATGATCTCTATCAGAAAATCCGGGCGCTCGAAGGTTTGCCTGACATCTATGTACTTTTTGATGGATTCTTCTTGTTTTGAAACCTCTCCTTTTTTCTTATCCCATTTTTTGATGAAGCAGTCATATTCACACTCTTGAAATTCGAGCACGTCCAAAAATTTGATCAAGAATGTAAAAAAATTCTGCTGCTTGGGAAAGACATAACAGTTATGCTCTGGTGATTTGTGGATTGCGATGAGTTTGAGGGGTTTCATCCTCTTTAGAAATATGAGGGGTATAAATTAGTTTCTTTTTTCTTGGCATCCCTACTCATCAGTTTTTATGTCTTTAATGGCTATGAGAATACAAGCTTGCTAAGAGGATTATACTTTCAAAGGAACCGTGATGCAATAATGAGCATTATTAAAACACTTATTACTAATCCAGCAAAAGCATACTCCCTTCCCTTGAGATTCTTATTCTCTTTAATCTTACAAAGAGCGTAAATACTAAAGATTAAACCTAAAATAGGGATAATAAAAGAGAGTATAAACCTCGCCATGGCTGGCGTATAAATCCCTTCATCCTCTTTAGTTTCCTGAGGTTTAATGCCGTGACTCTTGACTCGACTATGAGATGTATTCGTCTTTTTAGGCATAGTGTAAAAATAATTTAAAGGCATATAAAGGTTGTGGCAGAATTTCTGTTTTCCAAGGAGGTTTTTTGCAGAGAGTTGTTTAATCTCGTCGTAAAGGTAATCGGGTCTGTGCAGAAAATGCTTCGAATTTTTCCTGAGATCCTCTGACACTCAGTTCATTTTCATTTAGAAGAGCCTCTTTTAATAACTCTGCTGTAGCAAGATAGCTTAATCCACAATTCACATTAAGAACAACTTCATTTCTTTTTTCAGCCATGACAAATGTCAAGTTGCTCATTTCAAGTCCAGCGAGATGGTAGTGACCTTTCTCGATGAGAGGCTTAACAATTTCGCTATACTCTTTTCTCCAAATTTCAATTTCTTTCTTAATATCCATAGCTTGTAGAAGTAAGAAAGTTTTAAAAACTTATCGGAATTATTTTTTCCTTAACGCATACACAATATCAATAATCTGGTCTTCGCCCTGCCAAAAGCAGTCCACTTTTTTCTCTACCACTTCGTATTTGATTATTTTCTTAGAATTCTTTTCATGCATATTGGTGGTTTCGCCTTTTGATAATGGAATCCCGCCAATGAGTTCTTCTTCTCTCTTTGTGTTGCCTGATTCGAAAATGACTTTGGTGTTTTTCTTAATCATTGTTTCTTCACGCGGAGGTTATACCCTCTGAGGCTTTCCTGCTCTTTCCCAGTCAATCCATCTGTCATTTACTTCGTCCACCCAATCAACATTTTTGATAAATGACCTTATATCTCTGCCATAATGGGGTGCGCAGATTCTTGAAAGGTTTGTGGTTGTTGTATCCGGCTTGGAGCTGTCATAAAGATGGTCCATGTTGATTAAACGCCTTTTTCTTAATGTTTCTTCATTTGCGTAAAAAAAATGGTAATATGCTTGATAATCCCATAGGGCTTGCGGTGTTAATTCTGGTGCAAATGCCCTCAACTCTTCTTTGCTTCTTCTTGTAATAACTCGGTTGTCTGTTGTTTCTATTTCTTCTGTAGATAAAAAGGTGTATTCCTGACTTTCCATAAACTCAGATAAAACAAAAAGATATATAAGATTTACTTCAGCGCCCGCTTCTTCTTTTCCTTTCTCATTCTCTTGCGCTGCCATTTCCACCGCATCTGTCCTTTTTTCTTCCATCTGCGAGAAGAGCGTTTCATGCTAATAATAATCCTCTGCTAATTCTTCGGTGTCCACATCAGAAATAAACTCATCAACCTCTTTAATGGGGTTTTTCTTGAGATGGGCTTTCATTTCCTTATCCCATTCGTCAAAGGACAATTCTTCTTCTGCTGCATTCAGCCGTTCCAATTGTTCCTGCAAAGTTTTCAGGTCATCGGATGCTGAGAATCCATTTGAAACTGCTTGCGGGGCTGCGTGCACTGCCTGCAATTGCGCATTGAGCCTGTCAATCTCTTCCCGAAGAGAGCGGAATTCCTGCTTAATTTGCTGGAATGCCTGGGTTAAGGCTCGCTCATTCACCATAGAACTGCAGTAGCCTCTTTATTTATAAACATTATGCTGCTGCGGTGTACGGTATCCTTTTTAGAGTGTTTAGGAGGATTTAGAGCGAACAGCTACTTATAAATATAGCCATGTTCGTCCATTTCCATATGCGCTACCACCTTGTCTTGAAAAGATTTGAATTTGATGCTGATGCGTTGAAGAAGAAGGTTCTTGGACTTGGCTATAAGGTATTGCCTGATGCGGTGAGTGGGAGAATGGTTGCGGAAGGCGGGGGGAATGGCGGCGAGTTGCTGCAGCTTTCTGAGGTTGAGGATGTGTTGAGGGAGGAGAAATCAGGAAGATTCCAGCAGGAAGTATTGCGGCAAGAATTGATTGTTCTTGGAAAGAGGCTTGGGAGCATTTCTCTGAAGGTGAGAACTTATCCCGGAGTAAAGATACCTGCGAGCATTTTGAAGAAGAAACTGCTCAAGGTGATGCAGCAGGCTGGTGTGCAGGTTGGAGATGGTGGTGTGCCTGTATTGATTGAGCTAGAGCAAAACAGGGGGGTGTTGTATAGGGTTCTCTCTCCTATTGGAAAAAAGCAGCAGGGAGACAAAAGCAGGTATAGGAATCTTGCGGTGCTGCTTGAGCATCCTCGATTGGTTGAAGAGGTTGCGGATGTGTTGCGGATTTGCCTGATTTTTGGACTGGAATTAAAGGTTGTCCATAATAATAAAAATGAATTTCAGAAATTGCTGAATAAGGCTAAATCCTTGACAAAAGGAAAGCTGGCTGATTTTCATGTTGATGTTTATAAGGATTTAGATGAAATTAGAGATTATAAAAAAATCGGGTTTAGCAAAAATGCTGATGATGGTGAAGAGAGGTTAAGAGAAGTTTTTAAGACTCATGAAAAGATTCTTCTTGTTTTTGGGAATGATACTTTTGGGTTAAGCCAGGAAGCCCGGGATAAGGTTGATATGTTGATTCATTTAACTCCTGACTATAAGAAGCCGTTGAAGGCTAATCAGGCTTTAGCTTATGTTTTAGGGATGTACTCTAAGCGTGATGCGATATAGGTGTGATGCGCTATAGCGCCGGATTTATATGGTATTTAGCTGTCTCTGGCTGGTGATTTTTTTCTTGGTTTTATATGCTTTATCAGCAGAAGGTATTTAAGCAAGTTCGTATTTCCTTAGCATTGGGGGGGTTGTTATGAATATTTCGGTATTCAGAGAGTTCCTGTTATTCTTTTTTGTTTTTTGTTCTAGAAAGAATATTGCAGATGGGGGTGTACCAGCTTATTCTAAGCTGCTCACATGTCCTCTGGCATAATCAGGAAACTGCACATAGCGGCTTGTTTTTTTGTTATGCTGTTTATTGCTTTGCTTCCTGCAGCCCAGGCTGTTGAGGTTTCGATTGCGAACAAGAGTTTTGAAGGGGTTGATACTCATCTTAATGCAGAAGAGACTGAAGAAAAAACTGAAGAAATTGTTCCTGTTGCAATTGAGGAGAGCGCGGTTATAGAAAGCGAGGTTACTGCGCAGAATAATTATTGCTCATCTCCTGATACATTAAATCTTGGCACCAACTATTATGGCTATATTGATTCTTCCAGTGATGTTGACTGGTTTAAATTTAACCTGCCTTCATATGGGAAGGTTACTGTTGATCTGGATGTTCCTTTTTTAAAGGATTATGAGTTAGAGATGTATAGCTCTTGCAGCAAGCTAGAATGCAGTTCTACCAAGGGGAATAGCTTTGATGAGCAATGCACTACAAATCCTGTTTCTGGTGTGGTGTATGCAAAAGTGTATGGGTATAGAGGAAGCTTTAGCGCAAGCAGCAAATATTACATCAAAGGAAGCTTTCAAGCAAGCAATAATTATGATTTGGTTCCTGGCAGCTTTATCATAACTCCCAGCAGCCCATATGAGGATGATGCTTTCTCTATAAGATACCGGGTAGAAAACCAAGGGAACAATGGGGTTGACAGCTATTACAATTTCAAGCTGTATATTGATGGCTTTCATTATCAAACCTGCGCATCAAATGAGGCTGAGCCTGGATGGATTTATTATTGCGATTTAGGGAATGTAAAGCTTACTGCAGGACAACATGTATTGAAAAATGTTGTTGATTCTGAAGATTACATTAAGGAAACCAATGAAAATAATAATGTTAAAACTTATACTTTAAATGTTAATAGAAAAGTTCTCCAATATGATTTGTCTGCTGGAAATATTGTTGTTACCCCTGCGAATCCTTATGATACCAGCCAGATAACTATTGAAGGAAACGTGAAGAATCTTGGGCCTGACAGCATTAATAAAGCATTTACCAGTATTCTTAAAGTCGATGGGGGCTTGTATAAAACCTGCTCTTATTCTTCTCTTGCTTACAATGGGAATGCTTATTGCAGCTATACTGGAAGATTAAATTCCGGGAGCCACACCATACGATTTGAGAGTGATATTGACAATACTATTGCGGAAACAAATGAGGGGAACAACTACAAAGAATCCAATTTGTATGTGCAGCACGATGCAAGCCAGGATTATGATTTAAAGGTTACCAATATCTGGACAGACCCTGTTCAGCCGAGGGGGGGAGAGAGTTTTAAGGTATCATTTGAAATTGATAATTTAAAGCCAACCAGCATCAATAAAGAGTTTAACAACAAGCTGAAGGTAAATGGAAATTTTTTAGGGGAATGCTACGCTTATGGATTAAGCGATGGAAAAACCTTTAGCTGTGGTGTTCCTGGAATATTGCTGGGTTCTGGGAGCTATCCTGTTGAGGTTATTGCTGATTATGAAAATGCTGTTGCTGAAACTGATGAAGGAAATAATATTGGGTATAAACAAATATTTGTTGCGCAGCCACCAAGATACGATGTTGTTGTTAGCAGCTTATGGGTTGAACCAAGCAAGGTTATTGATGGGCAGGGATTTAATGCTAAGTTTATTGTTGCGAATTTAGAAGACAGTGCAATTCCCACGAGCTTTATTGCGAAATTATACAGGGGGGAGGATTATCTTGGTTATTGCACTATTCCCAGGGGATTAACAAAGGGCAATGGTTATCCATGCATGATTTCTGTTCCTGGCTTATCCACCGGAAGCTATTCCCTGAAAGCTTTTGCTGACGTGAATAATGATGTTGGAGAGGTTAATGAGGGGAATAACCAGAGGATAATAAATTTGAATGTTGCCCCAAAGCCCTGTGCTGTGCCTGATGGAAGCTCTGCAAGCTGCGATTGCAATTATCATTCTGATTGTCCTTCTGGATATCCATACTGCCAGGATGAGTTTCCAAGCCCTATAAGTGATGGGTATGATGCCTGCCTTGCTGTAAAGCCTTTTTATTGCGGGGATAGCATATGCAACAATGGAGAAACCTGGGGGTCATGCAGCAAAGATTGTAGTGCTCCTCTTGGAAGGATTTATGTTGATGTCAAGAATAATCAAAGATATCCTGTTACAGGGGCTTTTGTTTATTTAGATGATAATTTTAAAGGGAGCACCTCCAGCATTGGAAAGATTGACTTTGCTTCTGGGTATGGAGGCAAGAACGTAAAGGTGCATTGTCCTGATAACAGCTATTGCGGTGCAAAATCTGTTTCTGTTGACGGGAATGAATATGTTGGGTTTCAATGTGGCTGCCAAAGCAACCAATATGGTGATTTAGAGGTTTACTTTTATGACCCAAATAATTATCCTTTAATTAATGTAATTGCGTCTATCGATGGCAAACCCGCTGTGGTGTCAAATGCCTTCGGGCTTGTAAGAAATACAAGGGTTCCTTATGGCAGCCATAATCTTCAACTTGAAGTTTATCTTGGAAAGTACGATCCTGTTAAAAAGGGAACGTATAGCAGAGTAATTAATGTTAATCAGGAGAAGGTTGTTGAGAAAATTGTCCTCCGTGAATCTGACTTCCAGCTTCGGGATACTGACTACCATGTTGATTCTTATGGCAATGTACTTTCTCAGAACAGTACAACACAGGATTTCGGTGCATTTTCTGTTCCCGCCCTTATAGCAGCTATAGCCTTTGCCGTTGATGTTGGATCTATAACCTATAGTGCGACTGAGCTTTGCAAATGCCTGTATAAAACTGACAAGCTTGTTGATGCTTCTCTTAAATGCGTGGAAACTTTAGGAAATTGCCAGACAACAGGAATGAATGCACAAAAATGTTTGGATGGAATTCCTGATTTGCCTCATGCGGCAGATGAATGCCTTGATGAAGCCACATATTTAGGATTAGATGCTTACTCTCCTGGAATTCCTGTTGGTTTTGGGGCCGCCATAGGGGGGTTTGTGGTTAAGGCTGGGAAGAGATTTGTCTTTGTTGAGAAGACTCTGAATGTTTTTAGATGGCTTGGAAAATTTGGTAAAGAAACCTGGTCATATACCAAGAAACTGGGTAATAATATTGTTACTTTCATTGTAAAAGGTGGGGAGAAAGGGCTTACGCGCTCTATGCAGCTTGGCAGAAGGACAATTAGCTGGGATGATGAAGCTTTTGAGGGATTAAATAAGATTATTGCCGAGGGTAGTTTAAAATCTGCTGACGGGCTGGTTGAATATCTCGGAGAGGAAGGTGCTAAGAAGTTAAGCAGAAATATTGAGAAGTTGAGCAAGAAAAAAGATATAGTGGGGCTTGACAGGTTGAATGGTGAGATTGCTGATGCTGCTCGAGACCTTGAAGAAAAGATTTTAGCTAAGAAGCCCCCCAATGTTATCGAGGGTGCAAAAGGGAGGTTAAAGGGGCCAGTATTCGAAGCTGAGGTTGCTGCTCACCCCAAATATATTGATGAAGTTGCTGAGATTAGAAAACCCCTGACTAAAAATCAGGGGGATATAGATATTCTCCTTAAAGATGGAACTATCATTGATGCAAAAGGAAGGAAATTCCCTGTCTCTGGAGGCACACTTGAGGATATTAAGAAGCAGGGAAGAAAATATGCTTTGGAATCTCCAGATAAAAAGATTAAGTTTGTTTTCAAGAGAGAGCCGGCTGATTATAGTACTGAGCTTATCAAGGAGGAGTTTGAAAATGCTAAAAAGATTGTCAAACAAGAACAAGGGATTGATATTGAATTAGAATTATTGGGGGGGATTTAGATGGGATACAACATTAAAATGTGGATATTTATAAAAAAAGGAAAAGAGCCTTGCATAGGAGAGGTTATTAATTCTCTGCTAAAAATCGGGGCGATTATTGATAAAAGAGATGTCCCCTCTTTTTTTACTTCTTCCCCAACTTTTGCTGGTTCTCTCAATGAGATGAGAAAGCTTATTTCCAAGCACGGAGGATCAATACCTTTTAGTTATTCCAGTATCGATTTTGACTTAGTATACTTTTTTCCTGAACATACACTTCAACCTCTTTCCCTGGTGGGTATTCAATGCGATAGAGCCAATTTCAGAAAAGATTCACAAAAAATTGTCTCGAGATTTGTAGAATTATCAAAATGTGTGTGGAACTCTCTCGGTGATGAAAAAATCTTCGGGCTTGCTGACCTTGAAACTGGGCTGGAAGCTATTCTTGATTACCTCAAAAAAAATGGTGAGCTCTCTGAAGAAGGTGTTAGCTTAGAATCTCCTCATGAGGATTTTGTCAATTTTTACAATGATGAACTGGCCAAAAAACTTGGATTGAAAACCATTTCAGCCAGTAATGAAATTGTTGTTAGAAAAGTAAAAGGAGGTGTAATGACTTTCCTGAAGAAGGTGCCTTATTACCTGAAACGCTAAAATTCCTGAGGAACACTAAAATTCCATAGGAATTTTGGTGTACCCAAGAACAAGGTTCTTGGTATTTGGCGTGCTCAAGAACATCAGTTCTTGACACACTAAAAAATGAGAAGAATAAGCAAGAAAAAAGTTTGTATTACTGGATTGATTCTAATAGTGATTGGAATGCTTGCTTATTTTGGCTTTGGTTATTTTGGTGCTCTTGGTGGAGGTGATGGAGCAACAGGGATGAATGTTTTTTATGGGCTTGATACTCTTGGAGATTCTGGTGAGGGAAAATCTCCTGATGATAAGATAGTACAAGAGGTTAAAAACCTGGTTGAGGAAGCTGGAAATGAAAAGATTACCATACTGGTGAAGCAGGATGATAATGAAAAAGTTTCTGAGAGTGTAAAAAAAATTGGTGGGGAGATAAAAGGGCGTGCTTTGGATTATATGGCAATAGAAATACCTGCTGATAAGATTAATGAGCTTGCTGAAAATAAGGATGTCATTGGGGTGTATTCTGACAGAAAGTATTATGCTGAGCTTGATAAAAGTGTTGGGCTGGTTAATGCTGATAAGTTCTGGAGCAATGGCTACACTGGTGCTGGGGTGAAAATTGCCATCCTGGAGCAATCCGATGTTAAGGGGAAAGGTTATTGCGGTGAAGGTTTTTACTGGTGACAGCAATAGTGGGGATGTTAGAGGGCATGGCACTCATGTTGCAGGGATTGCTGCTGGGAAATACAATAATGAAGGATTTAATGGTGTGGCAAAGGATGCTTTATTAATGAATGCTAAAGTATTAAATGATGCTGAAGGCTCTGGGATGACATTGCAGATTGTGCAGGGAATTGAATGGGCCGTTGACCCTGATAATAATGTGAGCACTGATGATGGGGCTGATGTGATTAGCATGAGTTTGGGCGGAGCTTATTCAACTCCGGACCAGCCGTATATCGATGCTGTTAAATATGCAATCAGCAGAAATGTTGTTGTGGTTGCTGCTGCCGGGAATTGCGGGCAATGTGCGAGTTCGAGCTGCGGGGGATTTAGGGGGGTTACTGTTCCTGGAAGCATCAAGGAGGTTATTACTGTTGGGGCTGTTGATGACAGCAAGAATATTGCCTGTTTCTCTTCTGGGCAGGATATTAATGGCGTTGGAATTAAGCCGGATGTGGTTGCTCCCGGAGTGCAGATTGCTTCTTCTGTTCCCGGAGGATATGGCAATATGTCTGGAACTTCAATGGCTGCTCCGCATATTGCTGGCGTTGCTGCATTATTGCTTGGAAAAAATCCCGGGTATGGGCATGAGCAGATAAAGCATTTATTGGAAGCAAGTGCAGATGATTTAGGAAATGCTGGCAAGGATACAAGCTATGGCTCTGGATTTGTTAATCTTGAAAAGGCTTATTCATTTGAGGTTGGTAATTTATTGGAATATGATGTCGGTTTTAATGCGCGGGTTGTTAAAGGAAAGATGCAGAGGATTACTGCAAATATTTCTGATGATGTTGCTGTCTTGAATGTTTCTTTGCAATTAACTTATCCTAATGGAGAGAAAAAAGAATTTAACTTATCCTCTATTGGCAACAAGGAATATGAGATTAATATAAGTAATCTTGATGAAGGGGGTTATGCGTTTAATCTTGTAATTGCCTATGGCTCTGGGCTTATGGCTTCGAGAAATAATAAATTTGATGTTGTTGCTGCGCCTGCTTATTCCGGGGAGATTGTGAATGTTAGATATAACAAGAACGTTGTGCAGGGGGAGAATCTTGATATTAATGTGAGCTTCACTAATTTTAATTCTACTCCCTTAAGGACTTTTATTGAGGTGCAGATATTAAAAGATGATAGTGTTATTGATTCCTTTACTTCAAATGCGGTTGATGTTTATTCCGGGTTATTGAATGAGGGCGTGTTTGTGGAGAGGGATGCTGAAGATTCATTTTCATGCAGGGGTGATTTTAATGATGGTAATTGCTCGGGTGCTGTGGATGAAAACTGGGAAACTGCTGCATCGACTGCTGCAAGCTCCTGGGATAGAAGCCTTGGATGTATTGCAGGTGCGTATGTGTATGAGAATTTTACCCTTGGTGCATTATCCAATATTAATCTTACCTTAAAAACCAACCTGGCAAATAATTTTTCATGCACTATTCCTTTTACAGAGGGGAATACACTGCAATTAAGAACCCGCCTGGATGTGAAGAATAATGCGTGCATGACTATTTGCACTTTTGCAATGACTGAGCATTATTATGGCTGCCCTGCTGACTATTGGAATGGAAGCTCCTGGATTCCTGCTTTAGGAGGATTTAACCAATTAGATGAAAGCGGATGCAAGAAAGAGCTGACCAACTATTATGAAGGCAGGATAAGCTATAATGAAACCAGGGAAATGCGGGAGCATTATACTTTTAATATTGAAATGCCTGTTAATGTGGGCCCTGGAGATTACTCGCTGAGGGTTATTGCTTATTATGACAATGGGCAGGATGTAATGCAGGGCAGCCTATATGTAAATGATTTAAACCCCCCAAAGATTATAGGGGTGAATTTTTCCAATAGCTTGATTGAAGATTCTCCCCAAGTCATCCAGGTCGGTGTTGAGGAGAATGGTGATGTTAAAGGCTTTGTTTATTTAACCAATCAGGATAATGAAACTTTTAATCTTGCCCTAGCAGGTTTGGAGGGTGAATTTTTCCTTCAGAATTCTGTTGCCTGGGCTTCATTTTTGGATACTAAACCTGGGGAGTATAAGTTTAATTTTAGCTTATGCGATGAATCTGGAAATTGTGCTGAATCTGAAAATTATAATTTCTCTGTCAGGGAATGCAGGCTTGGCAGGAAAATCCTGTTTGTGTATAATGATGAGCCTGAACTCCTTAATAGCTTTGTGGATGATTATTGCATTGCCGGCTATCCAAAAAAGAGGACTCCTGAACTAAGCATTAATTACCTGAAGAGATTTGATGCTGTTGTCTTAAACTCTGGAAATAGTCTGCATCAGATTACAGAGAATGATACTCGGGCATTTATTGAGTATGAGGCGATGAACAGAAGCATCTTATTAGAAGGGGCTGACATAGCATTCCAGTATGGGGATAATGAGTTTATGAGAGAGGTTGCGCATGCTGTTTTATTGCATGACCTGTCCTTTGCTTCATCTTCTGCTTCATCTTCTGGAGCAAATGGTGGTGTTTATCTTATCAACCGCAAGAATTTTCCATTGGTTAAAGACCTTAATGATAAAATTGATTTTGATTCTGCAGCGAGCAGCTATCCTGATTCTTTGCAAGCAGTGAATAATGGAAAGGAGATTATTTCATGGGGGGATAATCAAACTGCTGTTGTTGTTAATGAATATGGGGCGAGAACATTGTTTATTCCTTTCTCTGTTATGGCTTTGCATCCAAATGACCGGGAAGAATTACTGAATGAAAGCCTTGCCTGGCTTACTGATGATACAGAAGGGGATTTGAAAGCTGAGATTCTTCTTCCGGGTTACCTTGTGGAAGGTGGAAATTGGTTTACTCTGCAGATGGAAAGCAGCGTAACTGATACGCATGAGATTGAGATTTTAATTGATGATAAAATCGTAGAGAGCAGGACTACAGCCAGGACTGCTGCTGGAAAAGGTTTGAGCCAGATTACAATCCAGAAGGACTTTGAGAGAGGAAATCATACGGTTATTGGCAAAGTGAATGCTGACTTTACTGCAAGAGAGAGGTATTACCTGAATAATTATGCAGAGAAACCTGTCTGGGTTGCGGGAAAAAGAGCTGAAATTGTTATAGAGAATGTTAATTATACTTTTGCTGAAAACCAGCTTCTTGTTCGTGCTGGGGTTGTTAATCAGGGAGGAAGCGATTTGAACTTTACCCTTTTCTTTGATGTGAATGGAAGTATGAAAAGCCGGAGCATAAGTTTGCCCTTTAGCTGGATGACTATTGTACGGGAGCGCTTTGATGTGGGCAGGGGCGTATATCCTGTTAAGATTATTGCGGATGCTGACGATGAAAACCAGGAGAATAATGTGGTGAACCTTACTGTTTACCTCTGCAGCAAGACTCCTGTATTGGTTGTTGATGATTATGATGAGGGATTCGCAACTAATAATCCTGGAAGCGCTGGAGCTTTTGAGAGTGTATTAAAGCAGGAGGGTTATTGTGTTGATGTGTGGGATGTTCAATCCCGGGGCTATCCAAGCAATTCTTATCTCGAGCCGTATCCTGCTGTAATCTGGAGCAGGGGGGATTATTTTGGAAACAGATTTAATGATTCTGTCATGAATGCGCTTGTAGGATATTCAGGAAATCTTTTATTTGAGGGGGCTGATATAGGATTTGATGGGAATAATGCTCTGTTTAATTCTTTTGGTGCTGAATTTAGCAGGGATATCATTTTAAGAAACTCTACAAAACTGCAATTAAGCAATCATAGCTTATTATCTGGGGTTGGGGAGCTTGAGATTAATGATACTTTATCTCCTTATCCTGATTCTGCAAAAATCATTACTGCTGAAAATGTTGCTGATTGGGGGGATGGAAAAGCTGCGATTGTTGCTTATCAGATTGGTAATAAGAGGAAAGTTTACCTTGGGTTTTCAATTGATGCTGTAACTGATGAGAATGCAAGAAAGCAAATTGTGGTTAATGCGATGAACTGGTTTGGCGAGGGTGGAGAGGTAATAAGGGAGTTTAGCGATGGAAAGCATGAGAAATATTTTGGATTAAATGAAAGCTGGCAGGATGTATTTGTTAATGTTCCAAAAGGAAGGGGGGTGCAGGATGCTAGGTTATTTATCAGCTCAGGAAGAATTTTGGCTGATGAGCAAAAACTGGATAAGTTAAATGATAATTCAACTTCAGATATTTTGGATTTAACAAAAGATAAAAATGTAAGCGTGTATGTGAGATTGCCAAAGAATGCTGTTGTTGTTGATGCAGGGTATGATTTAGAATTGGAGACTTCTCCTGTAACTAATGACATAACCCCCTTGAAAGTTGAGTCTACAGCTACTGCTTCAGGCTCTTCATTTGGTTCTTCAATCTCTTCGCAGAATGCTGGGGAGCAATATAGTGTTGGTGATGGCTCTTGCAGCATATCTGGATATAATAATTGTTATGAATGGTGGAGGACTGATGAGTATACGGCTGTTAAATCGAGGTTCGCTCTTAATATCCCTTCTGTATATTCTGGAAATCTTGGAGGGTTTACCGGCTATTATTCTGTTGGCTCTTTGCGTTTTGATTATTATTGCAGGGCAATTACAGGCGATAGAGAGATGATGTATTATAGCTTCACTAAGGTTCCAAATGATTTTGGATGCAATAAGGATGGCTGCTCTGCAGTTTCTGGAACTACAGAAACAATCAGTACTTTTAACGGAGCATCTCCAGGGAATACTTTTAATAGCCTAAACATGATTTGCTGGGTGTATGATGGCGGCCCTTATGACTCGTGGACTTGGGGCTGGGCGGGTTTTAAAGACATTGGCTATGGACAATCTGTTCATGTTGTGAATTGCTACTCTGATTCAGATTGTGGACAAGGAAGGAAATGCTATAAACCTGGCTCGTGGAATACCTGGCATTGCGGTGCTCAACCTGCCTGCAACAGCAACTCTGATTGCGGGAGTGATGGGTGGGCTGGAACTCCTGAATGCAATGGTAACAATGTGCAGCAGGAATATAAAATAAATTATTGCAATGACCCTGGAACAGAGGGTGCGTATTGCAGCTTTTCAACGGATACAAGAGTGAAGCTTACTTGCAGCAGTGGGCAGTATTGCTCTTCTGGAGGTTGTGTTGCTGCTGAGTGCAATGCAAATAGCGATTGCGGGAGTGATGGATTTACCAATACTGGCTATTGCAAAGAGGGGGATGTTTATAGAGATTATTCTGTTCATGCCTGCAGTAATCCTGGGGGTGCGCAGGCAAGCTGCTCCTCGAACAGCGAGCAAAGACTTGTGCAGGATTGCACTGCAAGAGAGATTTGCGAGAATGGAGGATGCAAAGCTGTTGCCTGCTTTGCTGCGAGTGAATGCGGGGTTGATGGATTTGTTGGAGAGAATTATTGCAATGAGAATAAGGTTTTTGGCACGTATAAAAATTACACCTGCAATAATCCCGGGCTTGCTTCTGCTTCGTGTTTGCCTGCAGAGAATGCAGTCTTAATTAAGGAATGCAGCAATGGAGAGTATTGCTTCTCAGGGGAGTGTGTTAAAGCTTTATGCAGCGTAAAAACTGATTGCGGGAATGATGGATTTATTGGTGAGCGATATTGCAATGGAAAGGGCGTTTACCAGAAATACAGAACATTTGCATGCTTGTCAGGGGGAATGCAGGATGCAAAATGTGATTTGGGTTATGAGGAAAAGAAGATTGAGGATTGCAATGGTGCCTGCTTTAAGGGTTCGTGCGTGGAAGGAGTTGATATGCCGAGAGCGTATATTGGAAATTGGATGGTATGGCGGCATGATGGGAAGTTTACAGGACCTGCTTCTGTCAATGGTTTAAATGGTCTGGTTGATGCAATGAATGATGAATTGAAGAAATGCGAGACTGAATACTGCGATATTGAGATTAAATTTGATGCTGATACTTCTGGAAGCGTGGAATTAAGCAACATCAATATCTCCTATTATATTGACAAAGGGTATCCCGGGAATTTATTGACTAGTGGAGAAGAGGTTGCTATTAAGATTGGGGTTGATAATATTTGGAATAATCCTGGAAGATTTAATGGACAAGCATCTGTAAGGGATGTGCAGGGCAAGATTAATTCTTATTTGCAGCGATGCCAAGCAGGACTTGATGGTTATTGCAAACTGCCAATTTCTGCTTACGGGAAGAAGGGGGTGGTGAAGATAAGTAACCTGCAATTGCAGCTTTCCGGGGTTGTTGATATGGATTATGATGGCGTGGTGGATAGCATGGATAACGACAAGGATAATGATGGGGTAGAGGATGCTCAGGATAAATTATTGGGCGGGGTTCATGACATTAAAACAAATATTCCTGATTTGGTTCTTGATGTAAAGCAAGACAATGATATGCCTCAATATGTTATTAAAGAAGAGAACAAACCTGTTTTGGAATTTTCTGTCCTGAATGATGTGATTGATTTTAGCAATATAATCATTGTTAAGCAGGATTCTGATGCTGATAATGGCTATGTTATTGTTAAAGGATTGGAATTGGATGAAGGGAATACCAAGACTGTTTATGTTGATAGGTTAATGACTAATGCGACTGGCGTGTGTGTTAAAGATGTTGAGGTTTCCAGCATTCAGGAGATTAGCGAGGATTGTGGCGGGGCTGATGAATTATATTTGCCGTGCAATGGGTTTGACAACCTTGATTATAAATGCGAATTAATTGATGGGAAGTATAAAATCTCTGGGTTGCATCATTCTGGGGTTATAGAAACTGACAATGAATTTGATTTTGATTCTGATGGGTATTACAGCATCTTAGATTGTGATGATACTAACAGGAATATTCATCCTGGTGCTGTGGAAAGCTGCAATGCAAGGGATGATGATTGTGATAATAATGTGGATGAGGATTTAACAAAGCAATATGGAAGCACTGATGTTGGCGAGTGCAGCTATGGCAGTAAGAGGTGTGATGCTGGAGCATGGAATGTTGATATGGCTGCTGTAACTGCTACTGATGAAACCTGTGATAATTTGGATAATAACTGCGATGGAAAGATTGATGGGGGGCTTGTGCAAAGCCGGGGTTGCGGGTTTGGGGTTTGTTCTGGGGGATTGCAGACTAAGACTTGTTCTTCAGGGG
>Ga0209541_10008620_pt1 | contig 16752 bp, 16 predicted proteins | sample RifCSPlowO2_01_FD_184027 | JGI IMG/M metagenome (GOLD analysis project Ga0209541, IMG submission 184027) | Groundwater microbial communities from Rifle, Colorado - Rifle CSP2_plank lowO2_0.1 (SPAdes) (version 2) | ecosystem: Environmental > Aquatic > Deep subsurface > Groundwater | place...
AGAAGCGCCAAACCTAGACATCTAGGCGCGAGTAGCCCTAGCGGAAATGTCCGAGGCGAATGCCGAGGATGGACTCCTTTAGATCATGAACGCAAAAATGATAGAATGAACGAGGCACAATATCGAAGTTTGGGTTTTGAATTCCGCCAGCTTCCTGTTTTAACAGGAAGCCCGCCCTCGACCTATCGCCCATACCTTTTCAAAAAATCCCGCGCAAAACAAAAAAGAATGGAAAAGCGATGGGGATGAGGGCGGAACGCCGAGGTAATCCGAGGCGTTGGCGGAATTGTTAGAGTTAGCACATTGTTCGAGCGTAAGCTGAAGTGCAAAGCTACCACGCACGCGCTGTGCCCGTCCGTAGCTTTAGCGGAGGCGGGGAGTGTGCGATTAGTCAGAGTTTTGTTCAAAATAGGTTCGAGCAAAGGCAGTCAATACAGCACAAAAATTACTCGAGAAACAACAAGAGATACATCGCGAGAATGCCGAGGCCAATGCCAAGAATTTCTGGCAGCAGGCGCTTCTTCTCGTCTTGTTTGTGGAGTTCGGGCACTAGGTCAGAACAGGCAATGTAGATAAATACTCCTGCCGCGAAAGGCAATACGCCTTGGATAAACCCTTCCGGCAGAGAACCGAGAACGAGAACCAGAGCCGCTCCCACTACAGCCGTGAGCGCAGACAGGAAATTATAGAGGATAGCAGTAGTTCTCTTGTAACCGGCGTAAATCAAAACACCGAAATCACCGACTTCCTGCGGTATCTCGTGAAGAATGACGGCGATAGTGGTTGCAATCCCCACCGGTATGCTGACCAGGAAACTTGCGGCGATGATCACCCCATCAATAAAGTTGTGGAAGGCGTCGCTCGCGAGAACCATATGTCCGAGATGCGTAGGAGTATCATATTTATCGGAGATCTTGTCCAAGATCGAATGGTGGTGATGCCAACGCAAAATCTTCTCAAGGAAAAAGAAAGACAACACGCCGAGAGAAAGGAGAAGGGAGGCGGTTGCCGAGCTTTCTATCTCTGAAAATGCTTCCGGAATCAAATGAAAAAATGCGTCACCAAGAAGCGCGCCGACAGCTAAAGGGATAAGAAATGCGAGAGCCTTATTAAATCTGTCTTCTCTGAAAAAAATAGTTAGTATTCCGATAAGAGAAAACAGGCTCACTAGAGCTACGGCTAAAAAGATATAGAGTATAATGCTCATAAATCAATCATATACCAGAGATGCCGAAAATTAAAAGACAATTTCAAATTCAGAAAGAGGTAAGTGAAATCTCAACTGTTTTATCGCGGGCGGGATTTAGCAACTTTATTGTCGGCGGTAGCGTACGTGATCTTATCATGGGCAGAGTTCCCAAGGACTGGGATATTGCTACCAGTGCCACACCGGAAGAGATACAAAAAGTTTTTCCAGATTCATTTTATGAAAATCAATTTGGTACTGTCGGTGTAAAAACAGAGTCAATAGGAATCGTCGAGGTAACACCATATCGCTTGGAGTCGGAATATTCTGATGCCCGCCATCCAGACAAAATCGCTTGGGCTAAAACCATTGAAGAAGATTTGGCTCGCCGGGATTTCACAATTAACGCTCTAGCCCACAATATCGAGACAGGAGATCTAATTGATCCGTTCGAAGGTGAAGCTGATATTGAAAAGAAGCTGATCAGAACTGTAGGAAATCCTGATGAAAGATTCAATGAAGACGCTTTACGAATGTTTCGAGCGCTTCGCTTCGCAAGCGAATTAAACTTCGCCATAGAACTTGAGACTCAAGCGGCTATCACCAAAAACGCCGAGCTTCTGGCAAAAGTTTCCAAAGAACGCATTCGCGACGAATTAATAAAAATAATAATATCCGATCATCCAGCGCTCGCACTCGATCTTGCCGCGCGACTTGGCATTTTGAAATTTATTTCGCCGGAATTTGAGAAGGGGATAGGCATGGAGCAGAACCAAGCCCATGCTTATACGGTCTGGGAACATCTTTTGAGAAGCCTTGACCATGCCGCAAAGAAAGATTATCCGCTTCATGTGCGGTTAGCATCCTTCTTCCACGATGTGGGCAAGCCGCACACTAGAGATAGGCGCAATGACCAATGGACTTTCTATGGACATGAAGTCGTCGGGGCAAAATTGACGAGAAACATCCTGGCGGACCTCAAATTTCCCAAAGAACTTTCGGAAAAAGTTATTAAACTAGTGCGCTGGCACATGTTTTTCTCCGACCCGGATAAGATCACTCTCTCCGCCGTGCGCCGCATTGTGAGAAACGTCGGTCCTGAAATGATTTGGGATCTCGTAAATCTTCGCGTCTGCGACAGGATAGGTACCGGCCGGCCAAAAGAAACTCCCTTCCGTCTGCGCAAATATAAATCGATGATCGAAGAGGTTCTACGCGATCCGATCTCAGTAAAACAGTTGGCGGTAGATGGCGAAGACGTGATGAAATTGACCGAAACTTCCGGCGGGCCACATGTCGGTTTTATTTTGGAAATACTTTTGTCGGAAGTTTTGGCAGATCCAAAATTAAATAGCGAAGATTATTTAGAAAAAAGAATTAAAGAATTATATTCTCTCTCGCCGGAAGAACTTTCCAAGCTCGGCAGGGAAGCTAGAGCAAATAATGAAGGTGAAGAGGAAAAAGAGATCGCAGCGATCCGCGAAGAGTATAAGGTACAATAGATAAATGAAACAAAAGTCGCTTCTTCCGATCGTTTCAGTGCGAATGATTGAGAGAAGAATACTTTTTCTCCGCGGAGAAAAAGTCCTTGTAGATAGCGATTTGTCCGAGTTATATGGTGTCACAACTAAAAGACTAAATGAAGCTGTAGCTAGGAATATAGATAGATTTCCTAGAGACTTCATGTTCCAACTTAATAGAGAAGAGACTGAAAACTTGAGGTCGCAAATTGCGACCTCAAGTTCGAAACACGGCGGACGACGCTACCTACCTTATGTATTTACTGAATATGGCGCCCTAATGGCTGCAAACATATTGCGTAGTGAAAGAGCTATCTAAGTAAGTATTGAAATTGTCCGAACTTTCGTAAAGCTACGAGAACTGCTCGCTACACATGCAGACTTGGCGCATAAATTAAATGAAATGGAGAAAAAATATGACAAGCAATTCAGAGTCGTCTTCGAAGCCATCCGCGCACTCATGAATCCACCGAAACCGAAGATACCAAGACCTAGACACGGAAAATTCGGATTCCAGATAAAATAAAATAAGTTAGTTAGAAAATAAAAATAGAGTTTGTCGGACATCTCGCAGGCTGACGAGCCGAGAGCTAGGAACAATTTCAGCAGAAATTAGTTCCGTGTCCAGCAAACTGATTTTTTATTTTCGTGTAACCCAACCTATCTAACTGCGCGTGTGCCGTGATTTATTTTACGGCATCCTTCAGACCTTTGGCTGGACGAAATTTTGGTACACGCATTGCTGGTACGGAGATGGATTCGCCGGTTCGAGGGTTTCGTGCCTGGCGTGCCGCGCGAGTCTTCGTAGAGAAGATGCCGAGCCCTGCGATCGAGACTTCGCCGCCACCCTTTAGAGTAGAAACGATCGAATCGATCACTGTATCAACTACTTCTTCAGCCTGCACTTTGGTGCCGCCGAGTTTGGTGTGAACCGCGTTTGCAATATCTACTTTATTCATTATTAAATCGTTATTGAGTAACAGATTGATTATATAACACCCCGTAAAATACCGCCAACCTTGGCGGTATCACGGGGCAAGAGCCATTAGCGGGCGAATTCGATGGAACGGGACTCGCGAATTACGTTAACTTTGATCTCGCCGGGATATTTCAGCTCATTTTCTACTCGAAGAGCTATGTCTCTTGCTAGTTTTCTGGCTTCCAGGTCAGAAATCTTATCTGGAGTGACGAAAACTCTAACCTCTCGGCCGGCCTGGAGCGCATAAGCTTTCTCTACACCTTCGAAAGAGAGGGCGATAGCCTCTAAGTCTTCTAATCGCTTGCTATACCGCTCGGCGGTGTCCCGCCTCGCGCCAGGCCGGCCGCCAGAAATCGAGTCTGCAGTCTGCACGATCACCGACTCGATAGTCACGTACGGGTATTCTTCGTGATGAGACTGCATCGCCTGTATTATCTCTTCGGAGATATTGAACTTCGCCAAAATTTTCCTTCCGATCTCGACGTGAGTACCAGGCACCTCGTGGTCCAGTGCTTTGCCAATATCGTGGAGAAGCGCGCCCGCCTTTGCCACCGAGACATTGGCGCCCAGTTCTTCAGCGATCATACCGGCGAGATGCGACATCTCGACAGAGTGGCGCAAGACATTTTGCCCAAAGCTGGTGCGGAAATGTAGGCGACCAAGTAAGAGTAATAATTTCTGATCAAGATTGTAGACACCGCACTCGACGACCGCTTCTTCACCCTTTTCTTTGATAATTTTGTTTACATCGGCTTCGGCTTTGGCTACAAATTCTTCGATCTTTGCCGGCTGGATTCGTCCGTCGGCCACCAGATTTTCTAGCGCGAACTTCGCCACCGCTCTACGTACGGAGTCGAAAGAGGAGAGGGTAATAGAGTTCGGTGTGTCGTCGACGATCACTTCCACTCCAGTCGCACGTTCAAACGCTTTTATATTTCTGCCTTCTTTGCCAATAATTTTACCTTTCACCTCGTCTGATGGAAGTGTTACCGACGTTGCCATCATTTCCCCGGACACCGTCATAGCGAGCCGCTGGATAGCAGATGCGAGAATGTCTCTCGCTTTGGTGTCGAAGCGTTCTTGCCCTTCGCTCTCAAGTTTCTGTATGCGCACAAGCATATCTTTTTCAAATTCAGTCTCCAAAGTTTTCAGAAGTTCTTCCTTGGCATCATTCAAAGAAAGACTCGATACTTTTGACAATTCGACCTTGCGCTCATCGACAAGTGTCTCGGCTTTTTCTCGAAGGTTTCGCACTTCGACAATTTTCTCTTTTACAAACTCGGCTTCTTGGTTTAAATCTAGCTGGCGCTTGTCTAAAAATTCTTCTTTTTTTACTAGGCGGTCTTCAGTCTTTTTATTGCGTAGAAAAAACTCTTCAGCCCGACCCTCTGCTTCCGAAATGATGCGCTGGGCCTCTTCTTTGGCCGAGAGTTCGAGTCGTTTGATATCAAGCTCCACCGAACCCTTCCTACCGAGGGAGATTATCAGGCGCAACAAATAGCCGAAGCTGATACCGGCAGATGCGGCAAGTAATGCTAGAAGTAGCGCTAATTTCAGGGACATATCGTATGGGGGTTAGGCGGCCAAAAACTGGAAAATCAGTATTAATGCAGTTTCAATTTATAATTTAATTTTGGAACAACCTAACAATACTACTCCTATAGAATTTTGTCCACAATACCGTATTTCTTGGCTTCGTCTGCATCCAAAAAGAAATCTCTATCCATATCCTTCTCTATCTTCGATAATGGCTGGCCAGTGTTTTTTGCAAAAATTTGATTGAGCTTGTGACGCAATTTGATGATCTCACGCGCGCTGATTTCTATATCCGAAGCCTTACCCTCCGCTCCACCTGATGGCTGATGGATCATAACTTCAGAATTTGGCAGGCTGAAACGTTTGCCCTTTTTACCATTAGCGAGAATATGCGCGCCCATCGATGCTGCCCAGCCTACGCAAATTGTGGAAACGTCCGGCTTGATGTGATCCATGGTATCTATGATAGCGAGACCTGCAGTTACGTGCCCGCCCGGAGAATTAACGTAAAGAGTAATATCTTTCTTCGGATCTTCTGCTTGGAGAAAAAGAAGTTGCGCAATGACAATGTTGGCCGTTTCGTCATCAATCGAACCTCCCAAGAAAACTATGCGTTCACGCAAAAGGCGAGAGTAAATATCATACGCCCGCTCTCCGAACTGCGATTTCTCAATAACCGTAGGGATTAAGTAACTCATGCGGATTAGGTTATAACAAAGCGCCGGATAGTGCAACTATTCGGCGCTTTGCATCAGCGATCGGAAATTTATTTACGATGCGTTGATTTCGGCGTCGACTTCTACGTCAGTATTGTTGAGGTCATTCTCGATAGAATCGGTATCATCAGCTTCGCTCTGAGTAGTGATGGCTTCCGTATTGCTCTCGTCAATGTTCTCTACTCCGCGCTGGCCCCAGAAGTAGAGCCCGGCCAAGATAACAACTACGAGGATAATGATGACTCCGACAACCGGACCGCTAGAACCTCCAGTTTGTTGCCCTATATTATTTGTATTATTTTGTTCATCCATGTTAGTTTGATTCTAAATTAACTTCTTTCGAACTTAAATTTCGCACTGCAAGCATTAAATTTTCGTGAGCAGAGCGAATATATTCTCTCGCTTCTCCTGCGGCAGTGCGGATCTTCTCGAAATTCTCTTGTGCTTTCTCGCTTGTAAGATCAAGTGAGGCAAAAGTGGCTACCACCGCCTCCGCTTTTGCCAAATCATCTTTGGCTAAAGCTACATAACTTTTACTCTCTGCCGTAGCTCCGCCACTCGTCTTCACCTTATCAATTCTCGATTCCACTCTGACAATAATTTTTTCCAGCCGCTCAATGGTAAGAGAAATAACTCTGGCTGTATTTTCAACCTTGCGCTTGGCTACGTCTTTCTGAAACTCAATGCGCTTCTCTCTCGTTTCAGCACGTTTAGTTTCTACTTCAGCCCTTTTTTGCTCGCCTGTGCCTCTAGGAGTGGTGGTGGCAAATGCCGAAGAAGTCCCGAGCACAAACGCTAATAACAATAATGAAATTAAGTATTTCGTTTTCATGCCTCAATTATACCAAACTGATTCTTATTTGAGCAAATCCAGCTGTTTGGAGATAGATTCAAGGGTTTGCATCATAGCTTGAATCGTGCTTGCGAAATTAACGCCCTGAAGTTGGGAGACTGATGAGTTTACTGTCACAACAGCAGGCGGCACTGGAGCGGTACCGTTAGCGTTCGTAGCCCTATAGTAGATGTAATAGGTGTATCCAGCCTGGCAAGCGCTAGTTGCACCGGTCCAAGTGCCAGAGGCAGAACGACCTCCTGGAGGACCTCCCCAGCTTCCAGCCGCTGTACCACAACCATCTGTATTTGCTGATTGGCCATTACTTGCATTTACAATAATCATTGACCATGACCAAGAAGTAGCACCGGCAGAAGACCATGTGTAAGTAATGTTTTGTCCGGCAGATACGCTTTCTGGAGAAACCGACATAGATGCGCTAGGAAAAGCTGTTGAAGATGAGCTAGTGGTGTTAGAAGTGCTGTTTGTAGTATTTGTTGGACTGCTTGCTGTTGTATTAGGGCTTACCGTCGTTGTCGTGACTGGAGCAATTACTGTAAATCTAATAGCGCCACGTGAATTGAAAGTATATTCGACTCCAGATCGCTTTACGATCACTGATTCCTCCCAACTGCCAAGATCAGCGCTGGTAGGAGTTCCGGAGTTAGCACATCCGGTAAAACCAGTTGGAACCGAGCAAATTTTGAATTTCCCCAGATGACTGCCGTCTTTCCATGCTTCTATCCAAAGTTCGTCTCCGCCAGAAAGATTGGTGGCACTCATCATCCAAGAATTTTGCCCAACAGTTAACGTGCCGTTATTGGGAGAGAAGGTAGTTGAAGCATCGAGTGGAGCAGTTAAGACTTGTGCTGATGCCACATTTACGTTCACACTATCGGTTACGGCAAATCCCGCAATGTTACAAGAGAAGGTTATTGTTTGCGACGAAGTAAATGGTCCAGCCGAACGATCACCATCTCCTGTGTACACTGATCCGTTAGCTCCGCCACTCCATGTGCATGGGTAATTCCACTGGTGATCGGAAATATGCCAAGAAAGATTTACTGATTCACCCGAACTAATGCTCAATGGACCATCAGTGTGGTCTACTAGAGCACTATTGATGCGTCCAATTTTGAGAGAGACAGCAACTGGACCTGCCGCTGTTGTAGCTGAAGTATTTGTGTTTGTAACAGTTGTAGTCGTCTCTGCTACAGTAGCTGAAGCAACGACTCTAACAGTTACCTCTCCTCTATAACAGAGAATCGTACTAGAAGTACAGAGCGTTGGAGTGAAGGCATCAACGAAGATGTGGTAAGTCCCTGGATTGGTTAGTATTGGGAAAGTTATATCTTCCACACCATCATTGTTTGAGCTGTTTACAGGTATAAGAGTAGTTAGGGTGTTTTCACCTTCTTTTTTAACTCTTATACCAATCTTTGCATCTGACGGCATATTCGTAGTGCTCCAGCGCACGCGATACGGAGTGCCAACCACTATTTGTTCATTTGATATCGGAGTAGTAACCGTAATCAAAGGAGGTAAGACAGCCGCCTGTTGGGAAGAATATGCTTGGGTAGTAGGTGTCAGCGTTTTTTGCAAATAGTCTCCAACGCTCCAGCCATCGCTCGCACTAGCCCAATCTACATACCACCAAGTGCGTCCGTCCGCCGATACCGGCCCTTGAATAATTGTCCCTCTTGCCCCAAGAGACACGGAAGTAAAGGTAGTATTCGTAGAAGGAGAGGGCCTAACTCTTAAATTTGAAGTGGTTACCACCGAATCGTTTACGAGAAACCTCGCCGACCCAGATGGCACTTGTTGGCTTGACCGCTGTAAATTTTGGATTTGCTGAAGTAGAGCCTGGACTTGAGCTTGCAGTTCTTGAATGGCGTGCTCTGTTGTGTGATTAGCCGAAGCGAGAGAAGTTAGACCGAAAGATAGAAGAAACGCGAGGCTTATAATAATCTTTTTAGGCATAGATTAAATTCAAGTTAATAACACCTTTATTGTATCAGACTATTTAAACACACTTGGATTCAGGAGTGGATAAAACTAATAGGTGATTGTTTCAGGATCTGGCTGATTTTTGAGCTCTTCAATCTGGCGCAATAATTCTTGAATCTGGGCTTTAATTTTAGAAATCAGACCTCCTAAATCCAGTGTTGGCTGTCGGAGAGGTCTGGGCGTATTTAAATTTAATGGAGCCAAAGAAGTATTTGGACTTACGGCATCAATTAGACGTAATCTGTCGTCGCCATCAAAATTTACTGGGACTGTTTCAAAATCTGATTCTCCAAAATTGTGGTCGTAAGCATTTCGCAAATTCACTTCCAAGTTGGAAATTATCTCTTTGAAGTCGTCTTTGCCAGCCGTCGAAACGAAAAGAGCTTTTGGCAAAAGCGCGTATTGAAGAGAAGATAAAAACTTGAAAAAAGGATTTTTGGAAACTTTAGGCAAGGGAGAATAGATCAAAAGATAAGAAAGATTTCTGGTGGCGGCACTCCATTTCCCCGGTAGGCTTACCGAGAGCTCGCGCACTTTTTTCCGAACATTTTGCAACTCTTCTTCGCTCCCAGATGGACCTTGCATAACGAGGAAGGTGATCCTTAAATTTTTTGACTGATTAAATGCGCTAAAATTTGTAGCCGGGTTCCTTGCTCCAATGGAGTTTATAAGCGGCCCCATCGCTATAGTTTTTTTTACCCCAGAGTATCGGGTGTCGCTTAACTCGACTGGACTCTCAATTGAAAAACTGTCTTTGACCTCGTCGCTCCGCAAAAGCCCCATGTTGTACAAATCGAAGTCGTTAAAAACCCTGTTTTCCACTGCGCTTGGAGACCATGAGAATGTCCCGTCGCCAGAATCTGAAACTCCGGATCCTCGGCCCATGATAGAGTTCTGGTGACTAAAGGTTTTTGCCCAATGTGCCCTAAACTCGTCAAGCATGCCATGCACATCGCTATAGTATGCCGACCACCCATGGCCAACCTCGTGAGACAGGAGCCAGAGGGTTTCTCCCAGAGTCTTATTTCCTTTCGTAAATTCATTTATCCATGGGGCTTGAACGACATGGAAGAATCTGCCCTGCCCGTCATAAAGAGAAACTCTGTTTATGGGAAAATCTCCGATTCCCGTAGCCGGGTAACGCCACCTCCAGGAACAGTCGCACAAAGATGATGTGTTTATCGAACTTAAAAGAGAATCTGCGGGAACCAAAATGATAGCGTCCGTATCATCTGTATATTTCGCCAAAAAATCTTCTATGGCCGCATCGGCGTAAAAATATCCGCTTGAAATAACCGGGTCGTTCCTTGAAACTTTCATGGAGAAAATCCCTTCTTCCTCTTGATCGAGAGTTGAAATCCTTGCTTCATTGGCAGAACCGATTGAAAAGGCGGTATACCCCATAATGACACTTCCTTGCTTGTGTGTATCACCGGACCTTACTGCTTCATATATATAGTTATGGAATGTGCCTTCGTCGTACCCGCATCGCGTTTGGTATGCGGACATCGGAATTGTAAAGGTGCTATCGTATGTTTTTATCCAATCCCACGTAGGACCCTTTACAGGTGTTTTGTATTGCACCAGCCATATTTCTTTTGAACCAGTAGTTCCCTTGAAAATTCCTGGCACGTCAAAGGTTATGGTGTCTCCGCACACGGCAGAAGCCTGCGGAACTCCATTTTGGTAGAAAGTGGGTCCTTGTTCTCCGGACAAGAATTGCTGGGCATCGGTGGTAGAACTTAATGAGAGAAAGAATAGAACCACTATGCCGAAGTATTTCATCATAATTTGCTTGGGTATTTATTTGTGTATAACTCGAGAGCTTCGTCGAATGCAGTTTCGGCAGAGTCTTTGCCTTCAAACCCCTGGACATCTACAACTTTATTCTGAAGTTTTTTATAAGTGCTATAAAAATGCTCAATTTCTTTGAGAGTATGCGGATTGATATCGGAAAGGTCTTTCATTGGTGCAAATCTCGGGTCATCAATTGGCACAGCGATGACTTTATCGTCTCCTTCACCTCCATCTATCATCTTGAGCAAAGCTATAGGTCGCACTCGCACGAGAATTCCTGGCAGTAAAGGGTAAGTGGTGAGAAGAATCACATCAAGAGGGTCATTGTCATGCCAGAGCGAACGCGGTACGAAGCCATAGTCGAAAGGAAAGTCCTGCGCCGTATGAGCCACCCGATCGAGGGCGATCAATCCTGTTTTCTTGTCTATCTCGTATTTATTTTTCGAACCCTTGTTGATCTCGATGATGACATTCATCGCCTCTTTCGTCCCAGGTTCAACATCGTGCCAGAGATTCATAATGATAATGATATTATCATAAATTTCTAATTATTCTAATTGCTCTAATTATTCTAAACAAATCCCAAGTGCCAAGTCTCAATTTTTAGGTCAATTAGGTTAATTAGAATAATTAGGTTAATTTGGCTTCCGTATCACCGGAAGCCAACTCTTCGCCTTTGGCAGACTGAATATCGATCCTCCAACCGGTGAGTTTGGCGGCCAGACGCACATTTTGCCCACCCTTGCCGATAGCGAGAGACTGCTGATCTTCAGCCACATTTACTACCGCAGATTGTTCGGCTTCGTTGATCTCGATGTTTAAAATTTTGGCAGGAGAAAGGGCTTCTTCGATAAACTTTTTTGGCTCCGGTGACCACTCGATGATATCGATCTTTTCGCCGCGAAGTTCAGACATCACGGTCGAGACACGCACTCCACGCTGTCCAACCAACGCTCCAACCGGATCGATGTGAGAGTCTAGAGCTTGAGCCGCGATCTTCGAGCGATAACCTGCTTCTCGGGCGATAGCTTTGATCACAACCGTACCATTGGCAAGTTCCGGCGCTTCAGACTCAAAAAGCTTTTCAAGAAACTTCGGATGAGAACGGGAAAGACGGAGGAATACTCCTCGCGGAGACTCTTCTACTCTATATAGATAGGCCCGAACACGTTCGCCTTGAGTAAATCTCTCTCCGGGAATTTGTTCTTCATAAGGAAGAAGCCCGGGTGCTTTACCGAGGTCAATGAAAACATTGCCTCTTTCCATCCTCTGAACTGTGCCGGAGACGACTTCGCCTTCTTTCTTTCCAAATTCGGAAACAAGATGAACTTTTTCCGCTTCACGGATTTTCTGCATGATCACTTGCTTGGCAGTCTGCGCGGCGATGCGGCCGTAGTCACCCTTGGACTCAATAGGGAAGACGATTTCCTCATCAAGTTGGGCATCTTTTTTGATCTTTCTCGCATCATCAATAAGGATATGATGTTCAGGATTGTAGTAAGTCCTCTCGTCGCCCTCTTTCAGCTCCTCATTCTCATCGATGATGACTTTCGAGCTGTCGACGACAACCTTAACCTGGAAAAATTCTGTTTCGCCGGTATTGATATCAAAAGTGGTGCGAATTATTTGGCCCTTTTTGCCATATTCCTTCTTATACGCTGTCGCGAGAGCCGCCTCTATGGCCTCAATTATAGAGGCGCGCGGAATACCACGAACTTCTTCTAGTTCTCCTAAAACCGAGTTTATTACTTTTAAATCAAACATATATTTAAGTGCTAATCTGCGAATGTATACTAATCTACAAATAGCTACGAATAATTCTTGGTATGAAAGAGGTTCGCCTTGCGGCGAACCTCTTCCTCCTAACTTAATTCTACTCCTTTAGTGTATCAAAACCGATTTCAATTTGTCAACCCCCCTTATCCACTTTTTACTTCTGTGCCAAAGATTCTAAATCTTTACGATATTTATCAATAAACTTTTTTGTCCACATGATAAGCTCTTTTCCTCGTTTGGATTTTTTGTAATCTTCCAATGAGAATTTTGGACTATTGTTTATATTCATAATTAAGTAAGACGTGTATGACACATATTGTAGCACTCTTTTTGTTTTTACCTCACCTCACCCGCTCTCGCTTCGCTCGAGCACCCTCTCCTTACGTCTAGGAGAGGGTTGGGTGAGGTGCATTAATTATATCATACCCTTGCATTCTAGCGTTAGACATGTTATATTTAACAGGTGATTTCAAAAGCCAAGAAAGAAAAGCTTATTAAGGAAGTTCGTGTCCACGACAAGGATACCGGCTCTCCTGAAGTGCAAATTTCCATATTAACGAAGCGTATTGAAGAGCTCACCAAGCATCTCAAAACGCATGCAAAAGACAACCACTCGCGCCGAGGACTTTTGAGCATGGTGGCGAGCCGTCAGGCACATATGAAATATTTGGATAAGAAAAGTCCGAAGCGCGCTTCTGCGTTGAGAAAGATTCTTGGTTTGAAGAAATAATAGAAAATTAACCTAATTATTCTAATTAACCTAATTGACCTAAATAATTAGGATTTGGCGCTTGGGATTTATTTAGAATAATTAGAGCAATTAGTAATTAGAAATTTATTTTAATGACAGTAATAAAACATAAGGCACAAAGGGTAGGAATATTTATTGATACCCAGAATATTTACCATTCGGCTAAGAATATCCATCATTCGAAGGCTAATTTCGGCGCCATTCTCAAAGACGCTCTCGACGGACGCGTCCTCATCCGCGCCATGGCATATGTAGTAACTACGGAATCCGGTGAAGAAAATGCCTTTTTCGGCGCTTTGGGTAAAGCCGGCATCGAAATACGCTCCAAGCCGCTTCAAATTTTCCTAGGCGGTGCTAAAAAAGCTGACTGGGACGTCGGCCTCGCTATCGACGCGGTAACCATGGCGCCTAAACTCGACAGTATCGTCTTGATCTCTGGTGACGGCGATTATGTGCCACTCGTAGAATATCTGCAAAATACTCATGGCTGCCAAGTAGAAGTGGTGGCCTTTGGCAAATCTTCTTCGGCCCGACTCATAGAAGCTGCGGACGATTTCCTCGATCTCGACCAGAATCCGAAAAAATACCTTATAATAGGTGATAATGGAAGAGAATCCAGAAGAAAAGTTTAATCCGCCCACTGGCGAGCCAGCTCCCTTAAGACAGATTCGCACTTTCCAAGGCGATATCGCTGAAGCATTACAAAGGCAGAATGAATCTCTCGTTTCAATCCAACAAGCCGAGGTTGCGCGGCGAGGTTTCAGTGAATCTGTTCCGGAATCAGGCGGTAACAAAAAGTTTTATTTCCTTTTGGGAACCGTAATACTTTTGGCGTTCGGAGCTACAGGCGTCTGGTACACGTATTTCGAATACAAGACACAAACCACGGCACCCATAGTAGTAACGCCACAGAACAGATTTTTCTCGATCGACACTGAAGAGCGGTTAAATGTGGCGAGCACATCGAGACTCGAACTCATCGGCACTATATCGGCTGCCCAGACAGGTGTAGGTTCAAACGAGACCAAACAACTTGTATTGGACATTACTACAGTAGAGTTTTTCAAAATCCTTAATACTCGCGCGCCGGGTTCTCTTGTCCGTGCATTTGATCAGAGCCTAATGCTCGGTGCTTTCGGCGAGAATACCTTCCTCGTGATCAAACTAGTATCTTTTGAAAATGCTTTTGCCGGAATGCTTTCTTGGGAGAAAGATTTGGCGGCGGATATTGGTCCAATATTTAATACACGAGAATTATTGAGAGATATTGGTCCGGAGACCGTCTTTATAGATGTAACTGACAGAAACAAGGATGTAAGAGCCCTCGAGATCGAAGGGAAGATGGTCCTCTTATACTCATTTTTCGACAACAACATGCTTATCATTACCGACGATATCGAGACGTTGCGAGTGCTGGTCGAGCGCTTGACTAGAGAAAAGCTTTCGCGCTAACAACTCTTCTGATAGGATTAAAAACATGACTATAGACTACCAGCATTTCAAAGAAAAACTGGAAAAAGAAAAGAAGCTTCTGGAAGAAGAATTGGAAAAAGTAGGCCGCCGAAATCCTGATAATCCTTCGGATTGGGAAGCGACACCTCCCGCTGACAGAGATTCATCCTCCCAGGCTGATGAGAACATCGCGGCTGACAACATCGAGGCTTATGAAAACAATGAGGCTATTCTTAATACGCTAGAAACTCGCTACAACGATCTCAAAAGCGGTTTGGATAAAATCAAACACGGTGTCTATGGTCTCTGCCAAGTCTGCCAAGAAGAGATAGAAGCAGAGAGATTGGAAGCGAATCCTTCCGCGCGCACTTGCAAGCAACATATGGAATAATAGGGGGATGAGTTTTTCTAAAGTTTACAGCGCGCAGACACAACTTTTGTCTGTTACGCCAATTTCGGTTGAGACCGATATCTCTCGCGGGACACTTTTCGCTTTCTCTATAGTAGGATTGCCGGACAAAGCAGTAGAGGAAGCGCGCGACCGCACTAGTGCCGCCATCAAAAATTCTGGATTCAAATCTCCCAAAAATACTAATCACAAAATTGTCATCTCGCTCGCACCTGCAGATCTCAAGAAAGAAGGTCCGTCATTTGACCTCGCTATAGCGCTCTCGTACCTATTGGCAAATGATGATATAGATTTCGAACCGGAGAAAAAGATATTTCTAGGCGAGTTATCTCTAGATGGCAAGCTTCGGCCGGTTCGCGGAGTACTTCCTATAGCTCGTTTTGCAAAAGAACACGGCATCAAGGAGCTTTACGTACCAGTCGAGAACGCGCGCGAAGCGGCGCTCATTGAAGGCATTTTAGTTTTCGGGGTGCCAAATCTCAAAATTCTTATTGCTCATCTTTCAGGAGAAGAGCCACTAGACGCGGCGGAAACCACTATCTTCTCTGGGAGAATTACCACGACCCCAACCGATTTCTCTGATGTGAGGAGCCAGGAGAGAGCGAAGCGCGGGCTCTTAATAGCCGCAGCAGGAGGACACAATGCGGCAATGTACGGCCCGCCAGGAACAGGTAAGACCATGCTTGCCAAAGCGTTTGCGGGGATTTTGCCGGAACTTACTTTCGAAGAATCGCTCGAAGCGACGGGAATCCACTCTGTGGCCGGCACGCTTAGCGAAACATTTATTACTAACCCACCATTCCGTTCTCCGCACCACACTTCTTCTTACGTCTCGATTGTTGGCGGAGGCTCCACGCCGAGGCCTGGGGAAATTACTCTCGCTCATTGTGGAGTGCTTTTCATGGATGAGTTTCCAGAATTTGATAGAAGGGTAATAGAAAGTCTGCGCCAGCCACTCGAAGACAAGGTGATTTCGGTAGCCAGAGCCAAAGGCACCGCGCATTTCCCGGCCAATGTTTTGCTACTTGCCGCCATGAATCCGTGTCCGTGCGGTAACTTCGGCTTTCGCGGCAAGCGATGCGATTGTTCACCAGCGACACTAGTGCGATATAGGAGAAAGATGTCTGGGCCTATCATGGACCGCATCGATATTTGGTTGGAAGTAGACAGAGTTTTGCCAAGCGAACTCTCTGGTGGGACAGAGGGAGATACTAGTAAAATTTTTAGAAAGAAAGTGGAACTTGCAAGACAAGTTCAGAGAGAGCGTTTCGCAAAAACTGGCAACCTGCCTGCCGGTAGGCATGGAAAAATTTCCAAAAATTCAGAGATGAGTGCTAGAGATTTGATAAATCTTATCGTGTTAGAAAAAGGTCCGCGGCAAACTCTTGACCTTGCGGCAGTACGGCTCGGATTCTCGCCTCGCGTTTACCATAAAATGATAAAAGTGGCCCGTACTATCGCCGACCTCGACGGGAGCGCAGAAATCTTAAACAATCACATCCTCGAAGCAGTCGAATACCGCCCAAAAAAGTTTGACGTATAGAAATAAGAAAATCCCAAGTAGTTTATCGGACATCTCGGAGCACGTCGGTGCGAGAGCTAGGCAAATTTTCACCAGAAAATATTGCCGTGTCCAGGAAACTACTTGGGGTTTTCGTTTATTTAATTAAAACGGATTTCGAGCGCCGCGGACTTCGAAGTGGAGATGGGGACCAGTGGAGCGGCCGGTATTGCCGACAGCACCGATCACTTGGCCCTGGTCTATGCGCTGTCCGACCGTGACACTAACTC
>Ga0209541_10008621_pt1 | contig 16748 bp, 26 predicted proteins | sample RifCSPlowO2_01_FD_184027 | JGI IMG/M metagenome (GOLD analysis project Ga0209541, IMG submission 184027) | Groundwater microbial communities from Rifle, Colorado - Rifle CSP2_plank lowO2_0.1 (SPAdes) (version 2) | ecosystem: Environmental > Aquatic > Deep subsurface > Groundwater | place...
AGGGGGAGCCATGCCCAGGCAAACAGGGTGCTGGAAAACAAAAACCGTGATAATTTAGGCTCCGGTATTTGTATATTGTTCATACATACATATTAAACCCTTTTCCATATGTTGTATAATATGGTTAAGGGCAATGCCTGTATTTTATGGTTTTAGCTGAAGAAATAAGAATATTTTTAAAAGGGGACGTGGACGGCAGAGCTGAAACGCTTGAGAAATACGCGCGCGACGCGAGTCTTTTTTATATTAAGCCGTCCGTGGTGGTCTTTCCAAAAGACGCGGGGGATATCATGCGGCTTGTTGATTTTGTAAACCAACAAAAGGAAGAGGGGAGGAATATTTCGCTGACGGCGCGCTGTGCGGGCACCGACATGACGGGAGGCGCGCTCACGGAATCTATTGTTGTTGAAATGACAAAATATTTTGATAAATTCGTAGAATTGGGAAATGACTACGCAGTAGTCCAGCCGGGAGTTTTCTACCGCGATTTTGAAAAGAAAACTTTGGAGAGGGGAATGATAATGCCGTCCTACCCTGCCTCGCGCGACCTCTGCACGGTCGGGGGAATGGTGGCGAACAATTCAGGCGGAGAGAAAACCCTGCGTTACGGAAAAACGGAGAATTATCTGGAAGAGATAAAAATGGTGCTTGCGGACGGCAAGGAACATTCGTTCAAAAAATTAACTGGGGAGGCTCTCAAGGCAAAGATGGTGGAAAATTCATATGAGGGGGAAATTTATAAAAAACTCTGGAAGATTATCGCCGACAACGACGCGATTTTAAAGAATGCCAAGCCCGACGTAACTAAAAACTCTTCAGGCTATTATCTCTGGAACGTCTGGGACGGCGCTAAAAAAACTTTTGACATCAATAAGCTCATCGCCGGTTCGCAGGGCACTTTCGGGATAATTACCGAAATAAAATTTTCACTTGTCAGAGTTAAACCGAAATCCAGGCTGCTTATTATTTTTCTGGACGACCTCAATAAACTGGGCGAGCTTACCGGGCGCATCCTTTCGTTCAAGCCCGAAAGCTTTGAGTCGTACGACGACAATACTTTCCGCATTGCGATAAAATTTTTCCCCGAAATACTGGAGCGCATCAAAGGAAGCTTTATCCGCATTGCTTTGGCTCTTGCTCCGACGGTGTGGATGATAGTCATGAGGCTCTTTAAGCTTCCGAAGCTGGTGCTTTTGGTTGAATTTGCCGAAGACACGCAGGCCGAAGCGTACGACAAAGCAAGGCGGGCCGCGGAGGCGGTTAAAAAAGATTTCGGTTTAAAAACACGCGTGACAAAAAGCACCGAGGAAACGCAGGAATTTTGGATGATACGCCGGGAAAGCTTCAATTTGTTGCGTCATCATGTCCGGGGCCTGCGCACCGCACCCTTCATAGATGATTTTTCCGTGCGCCATCAGGTTTTGCCGCAATTTTTGCCGAGGCTGTATGCGATATTAAATAAATACAAGCTTCTATATACTATCGCCGGACACGTGGGCGACGGGAATTTTCATATAATTCCGCTCATGGACCTTTCAAAGCCGTCGGCGAAAGACACAATAGAAAAGCTCTCGCGCGAAGTGTACGACTTAGTTTTTCAATTCAAAGGGTCCATCACCGCCGAGCACAATGACGGGATAATCCGCAGTTCGTATCTGAAAGAGGCGTTCGGGGAGAAGGTCTACGAATTGTTTGTTGAGACAAAAAAAGCTTTTGATCCGGACAATATTTTTAATCCGGGCAAAAAAACCGGCGGAGACTTCAAATACGCGATGGATCATCTGGACAAGAAAATGTAGCTGTGCTAAAAAAGTAAATAGATTTCTAAAAAAAAGAGGATTGAATTATGCTGCATACAAACCCGTCATTGTTGAGAGCGAATCATTTGCTCGTAAGGATTCCGGGAGAACCGCTGGAATATGAGCCACGGGAAGAATATATTCCGATTCCGCTTTCCGAAATTGTTTTAAAACAGGGTTTTAACACCGTAAACTGGGTTTGCATCAGGCAGGCTGTGTTGCCGAACGAATTGGGCACGCTTGCGGATTTTGGACAGATGTTGGCTGCAGAATGCAGAGACTATGTTGCTGTGAATGCGGGAAGACCCGAGCTCAAGTACGGTTCATATTTCGCAAAGGAAGCTATAAAAGACGCGAATGACGGATATCCATTCAACGCTGTATTCAATGCGATAATTTCAAGCGGTATCTCCGTCAGAGAAGTTTTGGAGCTTGAAGTAAATTACGCAAGAGCATACGGCATATTCTCCCGTTTGTCTTTCAAATACAGAGTAGGAGCCGGATACTCGCATGGATTTGTTGCGGAAGTAATTGCTAAGCACGCCAGCGCGTTGCATGGACAATTATTGGAAAAAGGGGCAATGATTGCTCACTATGCTTCGGAAGCGGCAAAAGAGCATTTTCAAGCACTTTTTCTTATGTTGCTAAACGAATTTAGTGCCGATTGAACCAAACATCAAAATTCCGGTCATGACCGGAATTTTTTTATACGTTCCAGCATTTTTTTGACCATTTCCACGGCGATGTGCCGTATCTATCGTAGAGCTCCAAAGCGAATGCTTCGTTGCCTTCCTCGGTGTAGATATCAAGGCCGAGGCTTTTAGCTTCATCGTCCCAATAGAGAGCGTTTATCTGGTATTTGCCGATGTCGTACTTGTTGACCGTGCCTAGGAGAATATTGCCGTCTTCATCGTGTTGTTTGCCCTGCGATTCGCACATTGCAATGCGCCCTAAAACCGCGGGAATAGCCCGGCTTACGACGGCCGGCGGAGGCACAAAGTTTTGTTCATAAATGGCAGGCGGGAACGAAAAAAACGTTGTAATTGCTGCTAAAAATAGGTAATTCATAGTATTTAGGTAATAAAAAACGCCATATCAGGGCGTAACGTCAATACTATACTATTTTTGCCCAAAAGTCAACTTTGCCGTCTATATGGTTGCCGCGTCAAATAATCTTACCGCGCTCTCGCCGACGGATATAAGAGTGTCGTCCGGAATCGGGGAATCAGGCGCGGTTTTGCCGGCAAGCCCGAAAAGCGAGCCGGTTTTAGACATTATTTCATTTCCCAGCGCGTTTTCATTCATTTTGGTTTTTCTGGTCTGGGCCGTGAGGTAACCCTGCACCTCGTCTTTAAAAAGGACGGCGGCGCGCCCCTGATACGCTTCGTATTTTTTTAATTTGTTGTCGTAATCGCTCTCAATCATAAGCTTGGCGCCTTCTTCCGCAATAGGGTCCAGCTTGAAAGATTTGCTGATAACGGAGGACATAAATTCTTTTCTGAACAGTGCCGTGAATTTGCTCATCTCTATATTGCTCATTCCGGCGGAGAATTTTTTTTGAGTTACATAACAGCCCAGATACGCGGTTTCGCGCCAGATCTTGTTTTGTATATCCGGATGCGAGACAAGCCATCCGGGAGTCCTGAGGTGTGAATTTAATTCCTCGTTCAAAGTCAGATTCAGCTCAATTGTTTTCGCGGATACTTTTTTTGCCAGCTCCGCCAATTGTTCGTCAGTGCGCATTATTTTTTAATTATAGCCTGTACACTTGGCACCTCAAGCCCTAGCGCCCACGCCGAAAAACCCGCAAGCCCGTAATTATTTATTAGTTCTATTTTTTTTGCGACGCTTTTGCCGTTTTCATACCAGAGCGTATAAGGTATTTTTTTGACCTTATATTTTATAAAAGGAGCGTCGTGTTCATTGCTGTAGCCAAATGTGTAATAATATCTGTTAAAAACATTTTTCATGCCTGAATATCCGCCTATCTCTACCAGCTTTGTAGTTGTATCGTTCCATTTCCAATAATAAAATCCCAGACCCAGAGAGATTTTTTCCGGCGGGACGAATTGAAGCGCGTGTTCCAAAACCTGCTTTGTCCACGGCAGGCTCGCAACGGGACCTTTTGAATTCGGGTCGTCGTAGGACATTATGGTAAGAAAATCCGCCCCACGGGAGAGCGCGGCATAATCGTAAACACCGACCATGTTTTGCCAGGTTCCATCGGGGTAGGCGGACGGGTCCTGCGAATTTTGCGCGGCGACCGCGACGGAAAGGACAAGTCCGCTTTTTCTGAAAGCTCGCCCCATTTTGTAGACGAACGACGAAAATTTATCGCGGTAAGAGGCGTCAATCTGCTCAAAATCTATTTGCCACCCCCAATATCCGAATTTTTTTGCTTCGGCTATCATTTCTCGGATAGAGTTATTTTTTTTGGAAATATCGTCTAAAACGGAATGCCCGCTGTTTTGGTCAAAAACGCCGTTCGTGACCAACGGCATAACTTTAATATTATTTTTCAGAGCGAAGGCAAGAATGGTATTGTTGACATCGCCCTTTAAAGCGCCGTTTTTGTCCAGCGCGTAGCTTTGAGGAGCGAGTACGTCCACCGATTTGTAATTTTTTAAAAACGAAGCGCGCGCCGTTGCGCCGTTCCTATAATAAAATATCCGTAAATAATCGTTCGGCACGGTCGTTGTTTCAGCATGCGCCGACGACGCGGAAAAAATCACGCATAAAAAAAGAATATTTATTTTGACGCGAGACATGTGCAGTTGTTCTCGGCTTGTTGGCAGCCTTTGCATTTGGTCTGCATTTTTGCCCGGAACTCGCATTCTTTCCAGTGGAACGGGTCAAACTCGGCCGCCTCTTTTCCGCATTTCGGGCATTTCCAGCCGTCGGCTTCTTTTCCGCAAATCCTGCAAAATTTGCTTGAAAGGTGGTTTTTTATTTCTTGGCCGCTAAAATCTCTGCTCATAAATATTATTTTAACAAATTGTTATTTTCTGTCCGCGGATAGAGAGTCAGCGCCGATATAAAAATTGCGATATAAAATATCAGACCGAGCGCGCAGGTCGGCAATCCGAGCACGTAAGAGGAGAAGCCCTCCGCGAAAAGCACCGGCAGTTCGCCGACAGTAAAATATCCCGCGAAAATAATCCCCAGAAAAGAAACGGCGAGTATGGACGTTATTGTTTTCCGCTCATCCCATTTGCCCAGAACCAATAGTCCTGCCAGCACGGCAATCGCAAGGTACATCACAAATCCGTAATAACACGCAGGGTACCCTAAAAAGTATGGGCATGCCTCGTTGAAAGCGCATTTTTCGTTGAAGAGCTTAATCGCGCTCAAATAACCGGCGAATACAAGCCCTGACAACCCGAGTATAAAAATGGTCTTTTTCATAATATTATTTTACCACAATGCGTACGCTTAAGGGTCTTAATTTTTATCAGGAAGGAAGGGTTGGCGTGGGAAGTTTATCGCCCTGTATATCTTCACTTTTTTTCATTTTTAGAGCGCGTTCAAAAAGCTTAATGTATTCCCCGGCCGAATGGTCCCATGAAAAATCCACCGACATCGCGCGTTTTTGCAGCTCCGCCCAGCTTTTTTTGTGTTTCCAGTTAACGAATGCCCGTATAAGGGATATCAAAAGCTGCATAGAATCAAATTCGTTAAAAAGAAATCCTGTGCCGGTTTCGTTGGTCGGATTAAAATCTTCTATTGTATCCGCGAGTCCTCCTGTTTTCCTGGCAATTGGCACTGAGCCGTATCTCATTGCTTCCATTTGGGTAAGCCCGCAGGGTTCAAATCTGGATGGAATTAAAACGACATCCGCTCCTCCGTAAATAAGATGCGGAAGGAGAGGGTCGTAGAGCAGATGCGCGCGCATATTATCGGGATATTTATTTTGCGCGCCATGAAGAAAATCCATTATTTGGCTATCGCCGGTTCCGACTATTATCATTTGCGAGTCGGTAGCTTTCAAAAAATCGCCCATAATCGGTTCGAGAAGCGTCAATCCTTTCTGTCTGTCCAGCCTGGAAACCATCCCTACCACAAACACATTTTCGTTTTCCGGCAGACCGAAGTGTTTTTGCAAAGCTAACTTGTTTCCTGAACGTTTTTCAACAGAATTCCAGTTATAATTCTTTGCCAGATTAGTATCTTTTTCCGGGTTCATTGTTTCATAATCCATCCCGTTCAGTATGCCGACGAATTTATCCCTTTTTTCCGTGAGCAGCGCGTCCAGGCCCTCGCCGAATTCTTGGGTCATTATTTCTTTCGCGTATGCCGGAGATACGGTGTTTACCAAATCCGAATACATAATCCCGCGCCTCATTGCGTTGATATGCGGCATGCGCTCCGAATAGAGGTTCGGTACGCTCCCGTGCCCGTCATCCAATTCGGTCTGCGGAATGAATCTGTGCCGCCGTGACGGACCCTGCGAAAAAATATTATGTATGGAAAAAACAGTAGCGATGTTTTTTAGATGGACATAATCCTTGTAATCTGTTTTTAAATAATTGGGCAGGTATCCCGTCATCCAGTCGGTGGTGACGATAATGTCCGGCAGCCAGTCATCGGTTGAATTGAGGAATTCCAAGCATCCGCGCGAAAGCAGGGCGAACCTTAAATTGTCGTCCTTGTAGCCGTAAACATTGGAGCGCAGCTCGTAATATTCCTGATTTTCCAAAAAATAAGTAGTTACCGGGCTATGCGAGTCGCCTGAAGCTTCCGTTTTCAGTATGTTGCAGGAAAGGTCTTTCGTCGCGCGCTCGGGGTCGGTCGGCACCGTAAGTCCTTCATAAACATATTTTGCCTTGTCTAGTAATTCCTTTTTGATGCTTCCGTATTTTGGTATAAACACTCGCGCGTCACATCCGGCGCGAGAAAGGGCGCGGGGCAATGAGAACATTACCTCGCCCAATCCGCCTACTTTCGCGAACGGAAATTCTTCCGTGGTCACGAAAAGCACTTTTATTTTTTCTGAATTATTAAAAATTCCCATTTTGTTATACTAACACGATTTTTAAGATGCGGGAAAGTTTGAGGCAGAAAAACAAAAAGGCGCCTGCTTTCGCAAGTGCCTTTGCTACATTAAGATTTTTTTACAGTTTAACGCATTTGACAAAACTTCCCGACGACAATTCTGAGCCGTTCAGGATGTGTTCGCGGTTCGACTCGAGAAAATCTGCTCCTTGCTGTAAAAGATAGGTGATCCGATTGGCGCATTCGTGCACATATTCCCTACGAACCACAGGGTTCATCATATTCCGCATTTCATCTGCGATTTTAGCGATAACCTGATAGCGCTCAGCGCGTGTCCATTCTTTGCTCGGATTTGATTCGGCCATTTATTTTTTCCTTTCTTGAGCTCAATTCTGGTACAACAATACCACACTACCGTGGCAAATGTCAAGCGTTACGGCTGAATTCTAGTCTGAAGTGCAACACTTCCTAAACACCTCCCTGCGTAGCAATTTTATTTTAACGATGAGGGCAACCGGCCCAACAACAAGGCCGGCGTTTTCCTTTTATCAGCTCCGTGCGTACGCGCTCCACATGCAGTCTCCTCGTCTCCGGTTTCTTGACTGATGTAACCCAGCAAACCCATTCATTCCGCGCGAGCGGCGTAATATCCTCCCGCGCCGATCTGGCTTTGGACATTGAAACAATGGCTTTCCGCAAATCCTCCGGCATTTTGTGCGGCGCTTTTTTCCCAACCGTCTTAGGGTTTATTTTTTCATAGCCGGTACGATTCAGAGCTAGCACGGCTTTAGACGGGGAAGAAAACAAGGGCAATGGCCTTTTTCATGAAATTATTTAAACCATGGCCTTTCTAACATTCTTTCGCTGTCCACAGGAGTCACGATGTAGGCTACAGCAATCAGCGCCGCCAGAACTATAAGAATTATCAAAATAAGTTTAAATTTTTTCATAATTATATTTCAACTGCCGTGCCGATAAGCGCGTCTATCGCCTTGAATTCGGCTTCACAGCCGGGAAATTTGACTTCTTTTTTTACATCGTCCAGATTTATAAAATAATCGACGTAATAATCCATTATCAGTTCCTCTTCGCAAGGCTTGGTCATAATTTCCGAGTCCCGTATCTGCGTGACTATTTTATCCATTAAGCTTTTATTCAGCTGTTTTTCAACAGTAGGGTAGGCGGCAGCTTTCTCGCCCTCAGGCGTCATGGCGAGCTCACCCGATTCCACGATCAGCTTTCCGGAAGAATATAAATAGGTGTTGAAATGGCAGCTGCCTCCGTTCCCGGACTTGGTGCGGCAGAAGCCAATAAGAGCGCGTTTGGCATACAAAAGGCCGGGATCGCTCAAAAACGGATCGTTAACCGATCCGTTCGAAGTTATTGGCGAGGTTCTTTTGGGCGGAAGGGCACAACAGGTATAGAAAAAGTAGCGGTAAGTCAGATAACCGGCCAGTATAAGGACGAGTAAAATTGCGATTATTATAAGTTTTCTTTTCATTTTTTAATTAATTATCTATAACATTGTTTATAATTTCCGCTCACTCCGGGTGGATTTGTTGATTTGAAAGAGCGCAAGCAAGGAGACGGACAAGCGCAGCGCTGATCTACTGTAACCCCGACGGTGCTATTACAGGTAGTCGGACAGTTCAGCCCGCCTCCTCCGCCCCAGTTCCAGTCATCATCGGTACTGCCGATTATAATGGCAATAATTATGGCTATGGCGATGATGAATACTCCGATGACAAAAAATTTAGCGTCGCTTACGCCCGGTTTAGGGGTTGGCGGCGGAGGCGCCGGCTCTTCGTATTTTGGCGGGAGATCTTTAAAATAAGGCAGTTTTCCGGGTGCCTGCATCTCTGGTTTCTCTCTGGTAGGAACCCATTGCCAGTGTCCTTTCGGCTGTTCTTCGGGCGTCCCGGGCACTTCCGCGGCTTCCTCCGGTTTTTCAGACAAATTTTGATTCTTCGGGTACAAGGTCAGGCGTTTGACCTTTGTGCCGGACGGCAAATTCCGCTTCGGCATTATTTTTGAAAATATTTTCATAAGCTGTATTGGTTAGCGGACCATATTGCGTAAACTACGCTCGAGATTAGCACAAGCATAATTATCCAGACAGCAGATATCTTAGATGCGTCTTTTTTCTCCATGCCCGCTTTTATGAAAAGCCTGCGGGCCCAGAAGAAAGAGATGATGCTTGTGATAAGAAAAGCCCCGGCTATTTTGAAAGATATCGCGTTTATGCTTTTCTTATCCATTTCGTATTCCTTGAAATAATACTTAAAGAGCAGTCTCAAAAGGATATCGGCGACCACGTAAAGCGCCGTCCAAAGAAGCAAAACGATAAAAATAAACTCCATGTTTAAATTATACTACTTAAATAATAATACTCAACTCTTTTTTAATAATTATATCCGCCCGCTTTTCAAAATCCCCATATTTATAACATTAGATTAAATATTAGCATTTTTTTGCAAATTTTTTAGGTCCGGAAAAACTTCGCTCGGCGCCATATACTCATCGGTAATTTTGGATATAAGAAATCCTTCAGGAGCGTCAAAGTTGTGGGAAGCATCCGTCATCACATCAGCAAGATGAGGCCCGCACTCTTCGCGCATCTGCACGGTAACGGGAATTAACCGCACCCCATGCTGATGAAATACCTGTATCCGGTGGTTTCCTGCTTCCAGCCGGAATTTTTTATTTTTCAGGCCCACGCGCATTATTAACGGATTGTGCAGGCCCACTTCAAGAATATTTTCCCAAAGCTCGTTTATGCTCACAATAGTGCCGTCCAGCAAATCAGCTTCGGGAGACACGTCGCGCCCCCAATATTTCCAAACCCACTCCGTGGGTATTAGCTCTATCTTTTTTTGCTGATATAAAGGATGTTCCTTCCAGACTTCTTTAATATGCATATTTAATAATTATATCCGTGAGCTTCGGCACACAATAAGCCCCTTAACGATTTCATGGGATTATTATAGCAAGATTTGCTATTTCTTTTTTCCGAAGACTTCCTCGTACATTCGTTCAATTTCTGCCCTATTTTGTTCGTAACGATTGAGTAATTCCGTGGCCTCATCTCCAATTGATTCAGAAATTGCGCGTAAATTTTCTCTTATTTCAGGATTTGTTTCTTGAGAATATCTTTCAAGAAGCTCCTCATGTTTTTTCATAAGATCGATTGCCTGTTCTAAAATTTTTGCCTGCGGGTCCTTTGCCAATTTTTCTTCCGCTAATTTGCGGGCAATTTGAATGTAAAAGAGCGCCAATTCATTTGGATCCTCAATTAAGCGGTCTTGATTTTTTTCTGATTCTTTCATTTAGACATTATACTTCAGATTCAGGACACGGGCAATTGTATTTTTTCGGCCGGAGTTTGGCCTGCCTGCGCAGACAGGTACGAAGCTGAAATTTATTTTGAAGCTATTTTGAACGCTTCTTTCGCGTAGAATTTTGTTCCCGGCAAAAGATTATATTTGGGATCGTCGAGCTCGCTCTCCGTAAACCACCTTATTTCGTCGTGTTCCTGCTCGGCAAGTTTTATTTCCGCTGATTTAGATTTCGCAATATAAACCATGCCGACGTGCTGATGGGATTCTGATATTTTATGTATATCGAGATATGCCGGCGAATAGAGCGGCTGCGTGATATCATCCTTGTAATCGGGCTTTTTGCCGATGATCTCAATTTCTAGCCCGCATTCTTCTTTTATTTCTCTAAATAAAGCTTGTTCCGGGTCTTCGTTGAGTTCAATATGTCCTCCGATTGGCAGCCATCTTTTTAATTGCTTATGCAAAACCAGCAAAACCTTTGAGCTGTTTATTATATAGGCCACTACGGTAAAATCAATTTTTTCGTGAATGTGGGACATAAGCGAATTATATCATACTACATCACTCTTTTTTTCTTCCTGAATAACCTGCGATATTCCCCAATGGTATCTCTGCGCGGAATCTTTATCATTTTTTACTAGAACAAGCCCGTTTGGAGCTTTAATCAATATAGACATCAATAGAAAAGTGCTAGAAAATTGTGAGATATCTTTTATAATTCTTGTCATGAACTCTGCGACTGGTTCGCTCTCGGTTTCTGTGTGAAAAATTCTTTGAGAAGATACTTTCTTCGTTTTCCGCATAAAAATCAACGGGCTAATATTCGTGAGTCCTCCCTTGTGTGCAGGTTGGTCTCTAAGAAAAGAAAGATACGTCAGCCAGTTTCCATTTTTATCTATATATTCACAAATTTGTACCGCCTTCGATTTATATGGTTCGGGTATTTTTTTAACTGCCTTATAATTTCAAATCCACTTTTCAACCCTTGTTTTGGTGCTTTCCGCCAGCCATCTAAATTAAGTCCGAGCAAAGCGTTTAAGGTCAGCGCTAAAGAGTCCAATGTCGCTTGTGTTTGTGAAAGAAACGCGTCAAATTCACTATTTAGTTCGACAGGATTGAGAGTCAAGTCAATATGGCGATTCGGATCTTTCGAGGACTTTTTCAGGAACTCTCTCAATGTTCTTTTTTCGGTTTCGATATATTTTCTTCTGTTTTCATTTGCCTTCAATAAAGAAGAAGTTATATCAAAAACTTTCTGAAGGTATTTATCCTTTTGTAATTTATTTTCTGTAAAACAAAGAGTTTCAATGTTCAATAGTATAGGAGGGTTAGTAACCTCTTGGAGGATAAAAGCGTCAATTTCATCTCTGGATTCGAATAAAAGACCGAGAGAGCCGAAAGGTTTTTGCCCCGTCTTACTGGGTTGCAAGAGATTCGGATTCCAAAAGGAAATTTTATCTCTAAATTTCTTAATCAAAAGCTTAACTTTAGCAAGCATATTTGCTGGGAGACTTGGATTCGAACCAAGGTTACCGCTTTCAGAGAGCGGGGTCCTACCGCTAGACGATCTCCCAATATTGCTAAATCCTAATTGAAAATGGGGTAAAAATCAATATATAATGTAAGGCATGGAACAATACATCGTCGGATTTGTTTTACTGACATTCGGAGGGATTAATGCCGTACGGCCGAATATTATGATGCGGTTTCAAATTTGGACCAATCGCGTAATAATGGGCGCGAAATACGAGCCTAGCGAGCGCACTTACAAAATCACGCGCTTTTTCGGGGCGTTTTTCATGGTCCTCGGCCTTTTGGTAATTAAGGGGGGATAAAATAAAATTATGAAAAGAGCCATAATTGTTCATTGTTGGGACGGATATCCTGAATACTGCTGGTATCCGTACGTCAAAAAAGAACTTGAAGCCAAAGGATTCCAAGTCGATGTCCCGGCGTTTCCGGATACGGACGCGCCGACGCTCGATAAATGGCTTCCTGTTTTAGAAGGGGTAATTGGTGTTCCCAATGAGGATGCTTATCTTATCGGGCACAGCGTTGGATGTATAACAATTCTTCGTTATTTAGAATCGCTTGCTTCGGACACTAAAGTTGGCGGCGTAGTAATGGTTGCCGGGTTCACTGACGATTTGGGTTTTGAGGAGTTGAAAATTTTTTTTACTACGCCTGTTCCGCTAGAAAAAATCAAAACAAAAACAAATTATTTTGTTGCGATACACTCGGACAATGACCCATATGTACCGCTTAAGTACGGCGATATTTTCAAAAAAGAACTCGGCGCTGAGTTGATCGTTAAGCATAAATTCGGGCACTTTTCCGGCGCCGCGGACAAAGAAGATTCCTGCGTCGAACTTCCGGATGTCGTAGAAAGCATATTGCAAATTTTACACAATGAGAAAAGAAATTGAAGTAAAAGCAAAAGTAGATAGTCTTGATGAGGCAGAGCGCAAGCTGGCGGAGATGGGCTGTGTATTGTCGGGGGCTCTAGCCCAGCACGATGTTGTTTTCGTGGAAGACGATTACGGACCCTTTGAAGTGTTCCGGCCCAAGAAAAACCTGCTTCGCATCCGCGAATCCGGCGGAGAATTTATTTTGACTTTAAAACGGCCGGTGGCCAACCAATTGGACAGTCTGGAGCACGAAACTAAAATTTCCGATCCGGCGGAAACGAAAGAAATATTAAACCTTATGGGGTACCATGAAATAGTCGCGGTGGATAAAATCCGCAGAAAAGCAAATTTTAACGGAATGGAAATTTGTTTAGATCAAGTTGACGGGCTGGGCACTTTTTTGGAGGCGGAGCGTATTGTGGAAGATGCCGAAGCGGAAATCGTCCAAAACGAACTTTTTGCTTTCCTTCAAAAACTTGGGGTAAAGCCGGAAGACCGCATATATGATGGTTACGACACGCTGATTTATTTGCAGAAACCCAAAAAGAAATGAAAACAATTTTAGTTGATGCGGTATATGTATTCGTAATAGAAAAAGAAGGGAGCTTCGGGATTTTTGAGGAAATGCGCGAACTTCTCGAACTCTATCCGAATAAAAAAATAATCCTGACCGGGGCGGACGATGAGCAATATAAAAAATGGGGGCTGGATAAAATGCCCTATGAGGTTTTTACGTTGAAGCACAGCCCCGAAAAAACCGACCCGAAGTATTATGAAATAATGCTTAAGCATTTTGGATTAACAAAAAATGAAGTTATTTATTTTGAGCATAACGCGGATGCCGTAAAAAGCGCGGAGACTTCGGGCATAACTTCGTACTATTACGATAATGATAAAAAGGACTTAGTCTCGCTAAAGTTTTTTTTGGATGTCAATTTATGATCAAAATCTATGCTAATCTTATGAAAAAATAGTCATAATTTATCCTTGAAAATAGGCCTATTTTATAGGTTTGCATAGATTTTAAATATATTTGCATAGATTTAAGTTATCTGGTATCATAGGGATAATATGGTACAAGAAGAGCTAATTTCAATAAGTGAAGCTGCAAGCATATTAGGAGTCTCAATAGATACATTGCGTCGCTGGGATCAAAGCGGTAAATTAACCTCGGTTAAATCAGAGGGAGGGCATCGTAAGTATTATAAATCCCAAATAGAACTTTTTCTAAATGATCTTTTTGGTTTGGCGAAAGAATGGGTCTTAAAAGGCACCGAAATCCCCGCGACATTTTATTGTTCTAACAGCGCAGAGTTTCAAACCAGGCTAATCCGAATGCAGGGGCTTCTCGGAGAAATAAAAGAATTGGCTCCAATATTCACACTGATCGTTGCGGTAGCGGGAGAAATCGGCAACAATTCTTTTGATCACAATTTAGGGAATTGGCCGGACACCCCGGGAATATTTTTTGCCTACGACACGCAAAAGAGAAATATAATATTGGCGGACAGAGGTTTGGGTATTTTTGCCACATTAAAGCGCGTAAAGCCCGAGTTAAATTCCGACGAAGAAGCTTTAGGAGTGGCATTTACAGAAATCCTATCGGGCCGTGCGCCGGAAAACCGCGGAAACGGACTTAAATTTGTCCGTAAGATTGTTGCAGAAAATTCAATAGGTCTTTTATTTCAAACAGGAAACGCGGAATTGATTTTAGCAAAAGATAGCGATGCGTTAAATATAAGACCGTCTCCGGAACCGTTTCGCGGATGTCTTGCATTAATAACATTCTAAATAACTACATGAGAATAGAATTGAAAAAATTTGGTACAACCCTTATCTCCCGTCAAAACGGCCGTGAAGCTTTTGCCGCGCTTCAAACCCAAATAGCCGCTTTAGCTGAAAATGAAAATCTGGAATTAGATTTTGAAGGGGTCATCACATTCTCGCCTTCATGGGGCGATGAGTTTTTGAGTCCGTTGGTAAAAAAATACGGCGCAAGGCTGGTTCTTATGAATACCGGCAACCCTTCCGTCAAAGCGACTCTTGAGCTATTGGAGAAGATAAACCAAATTCCCTTCATAAGATAATTAAAATTTATGGTGAGAAAAACTACAAAAAAGAAAAATGAAATAGTCATATACCAGGCTAAGACCGGGGCAATTGAGCTCCGGGGTGATTTTAGCAAAGAAACTATCTGGGCTACTCTCGACCAAATTGCCGATGTTTTTGGGCGCGACAAATCAGTTATTTCCCGTCACTTGCAAAACATTTATAAAGAAAATGAATTAGACGAAAAAGCAACTGTTGCAAAAAATGCAACAGTTCAACTTGAGGGCGCTAACCGCGCTTACTCTTTTTGTCGCGGAAAGCGATCCAAAAAACAAAGAGCGGATGATAAAATTAGTTTTACAGCTGCTGAAAAAATAAAAATAAAAACCCCGACGCCGGCGGAAATAAAAAAACGGCGCATCCTGAAGGGAAGCGCCGCGGCGGTTTTTTGCTAACTTTGGTTTTTTGTCACGACGACGCGAGCCAGACGGCGCTTTTGTCGTTTGTGGCTACTATCGCGTATTTCGGGCTGAGCGATTTTTCATCGTACTTACGCACGACCATGCGATAGTTGAACGGCATCAGGACAACCGAACGGTAAATCGTAATTTTTGCAAATCTTTCTTTGTCATCGAACTCGATATGGTATTTCGGATTTTCTTCAACGTCAATCGGTTTGCGAAGTTGCCCAACCGGCACGCTAAGATCGAGCTGACTTTCATAGTGCACAAGCGACCCGTTGCGTCTTGGCAGGGAACCCCAGAGAAGGGTCCCGTCAAAAGCGACGAGTACTCCGCGCTGACGGTGATCAAACGGAACAATAACAGGCTCACTGCCGGGGAAGTTTAATTCAAGGTGCGTTTCATCCGTTTGGGAAGCGGTGCTCACGCCGGGCGCCCGGCCAAAAAGATAATGATGTACTTTTCTGACATCGGTCCAAATTATCATGTGTTTTCCTCCTGTGACATTTATAGCATATATAGATATATATGTCAATTCATAAAGTTTGTAAATTCCCTAGCGAAATGCAATCGCTTTTAATAATGAAATTCTTGGAACTTTCGTAATGATACCTCGCTCCAGAGCTTTTTCATACGATGACCGGTATCCGAGCGATTTGCGGTATTTATGATTGAGCAAATGAAGCTGTGACTGGTATGTGTCATTCGTAACAGATCCGAGGTCGGTGCCTTTGGGAATGAACCATCTGCGCACGAGGCCGATTGATCCCTCCGCGTCAGGCTTCTGTGTCGGTGATCCGGGATCGCAGAAGTATGTATCGACACCGAAGTCTTTATGATGGATATTCTCAATGCCGTTATCAAGCGTACAAGTGTCTGCAGAAACAGCTTTCACCGCCTTTTGCATCGCCGGCACGATTACCGAAGCGCTTTTGTTAAGAACAATTTCTCCTGAAAGCAGCTTGCTCTCTTTCTCCACAACAAGAAGAGCGCAGATCTTTGAGCCGGACCGCTTCGTGGAGACGAACAAATCGCCCTCAGCGTGTACGAGACCCTGCTCATTTGGCCTGTCATTGAGGGGCTTTCTGTCCGGTATGAGAACTTTCTTGGAGAGTCCGCTTTGCCGTTTCTTCCGGGTTCTTTTTGTACAGAGATACTTGCAATATTCCTTTCCGTCTTCGCTGTACAGCCATTTGTAGATGGCATTTTTGCCGACTCGTGGCATGAAGCTATCCTCTCTCATCCGTCCGGCGATCTCGTTAGGGGAACGAAGTCTCATAAGCTCTTTGATCACGAATTTCCTCAAGGTTGGATTATCGGCGATTTTCATGCCGGGACGTTTGCTGTGAGAGCGCTTCTCCTCTGCATCTTTCTCTGCTAGTTCTGCGTTGTACCGCCAAGTAGCGCGCGGATAGCGATTTAACTCCCGCGAGATAGTGCCTGGATCTACGCCTAGTACAAGAGCGATGTCTTTCTGGTTATGACTATGGCCAAAGAGAGCATGAATGCGGTCACGACCTTTTGCCGTCAAATGCCTGAACTCCTTTCGTTTTTTCATACAATTGCAGGTTAGCGCAATTGCATTTCAAAGAGGAATTTTCATTTGACGGGATGTATGGGCCGAATCCCTGTTTTCTTAAATCAGATTAGTACTAAATCAGCCTCCGGCAAAAACTCCGGCGGTGGAGCGGAGATAGGCCA
>Ga0209541_10008622_pt1 | contig 16746 bp, 16 predicted proteins | sample RifCSPlowO2_01_FD_184027 | JGI IMG/M metagenome (GOLD analysis project Ga0209541, IMG submission 184027) | Groundwater microbial communities from Rifle, Colorado - Rifle CSP2_plank lowO2_0.1 (SPAdes) (version 2) | ecosystem: Environmental > Aquatic > Deep subsurface > Groundwater | place...
GCGGACTGTCTGTTGGAAACCATGCAATAAGGATAAATAAAACAGGCTACAGTGTTTATAGTATAACTAAATACATAAATGCTGGAGCAAATAGCTTGTCAGCGACGTTGGTTGCTAATCAGACAAACCAGACAAACATAACTACTGGAAGCCTTTCTGTTACATCTACACCAAGTTCTGCTAGCTTGTACGTTGACAATGCGTATAAAGGATTGACACCAAAAAATGTTATGGGATTGTCTGTTGGAAACCATGCAATAAGGATAAACAAGACAGGCTACAATGTTTATAACATAAATAAATACATAAATGCTGGAGCAAATAGCTTATCAGTGAATTTGGTTGCTAATCAGACAAACCAGACAAACATAACTATAAGCTGTGCGTCGAACAGTCAATGCAACTCTACATCGTTCTGTGAAAAGTCTGTTGGCTTGTGTAACGCTACTGGCATATGCAGAACAAAACCAAGCACTAGCTCTTGCAGTACTCCAGGAGCATTGGTCTGCGGATGCAACAACATGACGTACAACAACAAGAACTGCGCGAATGCCTATGGTGTATCGTTGAAAAAGGCAAATAGCGCGTGCTAAGCAAATAAAATTTATTTATATCTTTTTCTTTTTTATTTTTTTGAATTCTTTTGTTAAAATCCTAGAATGGTCTTTTATCAGTTCTGTTGGGAGCTGCTTTAACTTTGATGCTCGGGTTCTTGGGCGAGGGGCAAATTTTGAAATGTTAAGGACATCTGGCTTTGTTTCTTTTATCAGCTTGATTGTTTGGTTGAAATCCTTTTCATTTTCTGTTGGGTAGCCGACTATGATGTCTGTGCTTATGCTTATGCCTGGAATTGATTTTCTGAACTCATTGATGATGTGCTTGAAATCATTTGTTGTGTAATGCCTGTTCATTTCCTTTAGCACTTTATTGCTGCCGGATTGCAATGGAATATGGAGAAATTTTATTATCTTTGGGCTTTTGTAAACATCTATCAAATCTTTTAAGAAGAGCTTAACATGCTGAGGGTTCATCATGCCTATCCTAAGCTGGAAACTCCCTTGAACTGAAACTAATCTTTTTAACAAAGCTGGCAGGCTTGTTCCTATATCAAGGCCATAGCAGCCATTGTCGGTTGAGGTTATGTTGATAAACTTATGGCCTTGCTTGATATAATTCTTTAGCTCTGAGACTATACTGACTTCTGGATAGGATGTTATATGGCCTTTTGCAAGCTTTGTTTCACAGAAGGTACAACTGGATGTGCAGCCTTCTGAAATCTGAATTATTGCCTTGTTGTTTTTAAATATCTTTGGGAGGCTTAACTTTTCTTCTTTCCTTTTACCATTTAATATGCATATCTTGTTGTTTAATGTGCTGTTGACAATGCTGCTTATTTCTGTTATGTGAAAGGTATTTACCAATGATGCATTTGGTGCTATCTTTTTCAGCAGCTTTTGCTCTGATTCTGCCATACACCCTGTGATTATCAATCTTTTATGCCTGAATCTTCCTATTGCTGACCTGACTTTGTTTGCTGTCACACCCTTGACTATGCAGGTGTTGATGATTATTATGTCTGCTTTTGATGGGCTCTCAACTATATTGTGGCCTTTGCTGGTTAGTATGCCTTTTATTATAGCAGAATTGTCCTGATTGGCTGTACAGCCGTATGTTATTAGATTGATGTTAACCATTTTTTTAGATATTCAGTATTGTAACCAATCAATGGCCTGAAGATTGCAATCTTGAAATTCCTTTTTTTTATGCTGTCCAATGTGTCGTTGACAATGACTGCTTTTGCGTTTTTCGGAATTGACTTTGCTATTTTTAAGTTAAAGCCATAGCAGAATTTCCTTAACAGCTTTAGGCCAATATTATGTTTTTTTATTACAATTAGTGAACAGCCCCTTTTTAGCATAAGAATACCAGCCAGCAATGAGTTATAGTCTTCAAGCAGCAAGGCAACATTGCCTTCAATGCCTACAGGAAGGCCACCCAAGCCTTTGGTTTTGCTGTTGAACAGGTATGCTTTGTTGCCGAACAGCTCTATTCCTATGTTGGTATCTGGCTTTTCAAGGTTGACAGGAGCTCTTGTATTCTTTACTACATAAGCGCCGACTATTCTGTTTATTTCTTCTGAGTTGTATTTGAAGCTTTTTTCGAGCCTTTGAGATGAAATACGGAAAGAGCCTTTTTTGTAGAGCTTAAACGATGTCTTTTTCATGGCTTCGATGTCTTGCTCTGTTTCTGTGGCCTTGCTGAATGATGATATGCCGAAGACATATTTGATGCAAGAACAGTCTTCTTTTGAACAAACCAAGATCCTGTTGTGCGCTAGCTTTATGCTGTTGTATTTTACCTTGTTTTTTTTCAGGCAGTCTTTGATGTTGCTAACTAGCTTCTTTTCGAACATTGAACGGTTCTTTCCCTTGAGAAAGATTTCAGCATAGCGGATTATGTATATTGGCATGGACTTAAGAGAAAAGATACTTTTATAAATAATTTTGCATTGAATTTTTTAGAAAAACATTGAAAATGGATCATAAAACAAATCCCGTAGGAAATAATATTTATGCAAGCCTTTACTGCGTTCCTTCTGAGGTTTTGAAAAACAACGAATATATAGAACAAGTCATGAGGGGGGCAGCCAGGGTAGAGGGATTTAAGATAGTTGGAGGTGTGCGCAGAGAATTTACTCCGCATGGATTGACGATTTGCTTCATAATATCTGAGTCCCACATCATAGGGCACACATACCCGGAATATGGATACATGGACCTTAACTTATCTACTTGCAGGGGGCCTGATTCTGGAGAGAAGGCATTAGAGTACATACTTAAAAAAATAAAACACAAGAAAGAGATAGTTACAAGGTTTAAATCTATTAAGGATATAAATTTGCTTGAATCTAATGTTAGGGAATAGACATGGTTAATGGAATTATAGTCAGGAATTTAATACCTAGATGTTATTTCATTACCTCCGGGGCTGGAGAGAGCGACATAACAATACATGCTGGGTCTTACCACATGGCTCTTGAGGATGCAGGTATTGCTGGATGCAACATTGTAAGGTATTCCTCGATAATTCCTAATGAGGCAAGAGAAGTAAAGAAACCGAAATTAGTTCACGGAGCTGAACTTAAGGTCATAGAGGCAAGAGCAGATGCAAGAAAGGGAAAGTTGGCGACTGCAGGAATTTGCTATGGATGGCTTTATGACAAGAATAACAGAAGGTTTGGAGGCATTGTTACAGAATATTTAGGAAATTCTAGCCACGGGGATGCTGAAAATGAGCTGGAAAGAGGCCTTGAAGAGATTGCAAGGGCAAGCTTTAGGGACAAAGAGCTGAGGGATGTTAAAATGCTTATAAAAAGTTTTGAGCCTAGCAAAAGGTATGGAACAGCATTAGTTTCAATATGTTTTGTTGATTTTATATTGCCTGTTTCTGGGGAAAGCAAGATGGCAATAAAAAGATGAAAGAAAAGATAGAGCATATTAATGTAAGAAGGGGAATGACTGTCAACGAGATAGTAATGCAAATGTCAAAGAGCGGTGTTTTTGGCGCTGGAAGAATTGCAGAAGCAGCAGACATAATGGAAGAGATGATAAAAGACAAAGACTGTAGGGTCTTTCTTGGCCAGGCTGGAGCAATGGTTCCAGGAGGAATGAAAAATATAATAATTGACATTCTGAAAAACAAATATGTTGATGTTTTTGTTACAACCGGGGCAACCTTGACCCATGATATGGTCGAGGCTCTTGGCTACAAGCATTTAAAGGGCCTTGGAAGGATTGATGATGTTGAACTAAATAGAAAGCACATTGACAGAATATATGATTCTTTCATGCCAAATGATGTTTACATAGGGCTTGAAGGATTTTTTAAGAAAAATTTTGATGAGCTTAGCAAGGCAAAGAACATTAAGGAATTCTTGTGGATAATAGGGAAGATGCTTCCTGAAAAGAATGAATCCATACTGAAAACTGCTTACAGGAACAAGATACCTATATTTTGCCCTGCGATATCTGATTCTGCAATTGGATTAATGATTTGGGGGCAAATGCTGAAGGGCAAGAAAATGATGCTTGGGCATTTCGATGACCTAAATGATATCATAGAACTATCATGGAGCAGCAAGAAGACAGGTGTTATTTATGTTGGGGGCGGTGTTCCAAAGAATTACATACAGCAGGCACTGCAGTTTTCCAAGTCAGCAAGTTATGCTGTACAAATATCAACTGACATACCACAATATGGCGGCTCTTCTGGGGCTGACTTGAAAGAGGGAATATCATGGGGAAAGCTAAGCAAGAATGCCATGTATGTGAATGTAATATGCGATGCCACTATAGCCCTGCCTTTGATATATGCTGCTGTGAAAGAAAGGTTTTAGCTGATTATTTCTTTTCCTGTATTTTTATAGCGTCAACAGGGCAGATGTTTTTTGCTTCCTCATTGCAGCCAAGAGTGTCTACATCAGATTTTTTTACTATTGCCTTGAAAGAGCCTTTTTTTTCTGCAAGGTCAAAGTTGTTGCATACTGATGTACAAGCGCCGCAGCCTATGCATTCATTTTCATCAACAGATACCTTATATTTTGCCATACAATCCGACTAGAAAATATTGGTTTATAAATTTTTTTGAAAAAGAATTTGAAGTTCTTTTGTTCAATGCACTGATGATTTTTCGTATATGATGTAATCTTCCCCTATGAATATTGTTTCTATGCGATAACCTTGCTTTTTTGAATCAATGTACATCATTTTGTCCAGCCTTTCTGAAGCTGATTTTTCTTCAAGAATTTCATGGTATCCAAGGGATGTAGAAACAGCTTTTATTGACCGATTTTTTTTCATAAATGCTTCGCGGCTTTCTTTGCTGCTAAAGTTTAAGACTATTCTGTGATGTGTTTTAAAATTGCCAAGAAGGATTTCTGCTACCTTTTCCAGCAAATCATTTTCACTGTAACTTTCAAAAAAATTTCCACATCTGTTGGATGTCATTTTGACTTGTCATCTACAATATTCGTCCATAATTTTGCAAGGTCAAGATGATGTTCATATATATGCAGGCCATCACTTGATGCATACAGAATACCTGTCTTTATCTCTGGCATGCCTGGTTTTTTTCTGTCATTGATTGAGTCTACTATGTATTCCATTAGCATAGTTAGTCCACCGAGATTTTCTGGTAGGCCGCCAATTAGATCCCATGACCTGAATATGCATTTTAAGTTTAGCCTATGGTCTTTGATTTTTAATGAAATTCCCCTGAGGCATTCAGTGCTGCCTTTTTCTGCATCACTGCATCCTTTTTCGCTCCAATCATATCTTTGCAGGCCTTCTGCACATCCTACGGTAATATAACAATGGTTTGTGCCATAACCATCTTCCAAGAAATGATTCATGCACCATTCCAGCTGATTTAATCTCGTTCCCCTCTGAACACCTTTATGTTCAAGATTAACTTCTCTTGGCATGCCTACTATCCATGAGCTGTACTTGTAATGCTCATTTGGCTCAAGCCTGCCATCCATTAGATATGTTAAAAAATATTCAGCAATTTTCTCATCGTTTGTAGAGACAGGTATACCTTGCCTAGGAATTGGAGCCAAGGGCCTTGCAGTGGGGTTCGTAACATACAAATTTGCTTCATCAAATTCTATCCTGTGCGAGCCGCTGTAGCTGCCAGAATCTATCTTGTATAACCTGCCATGCTTTAGGCACGAGACTATTGTTTTGAAATATAAGTCATCAAGTGTTGTTGCTTGTATAGAAACACTTGGGATTATAGAAACATCATTTTCAGGAAATATTTTTTTTAAATTGTCCCTTAAGTCATGGACGTTTTTTATGAATTTCTCTGCCATTGAAATCAAGAAGATAGTTTATTTATATTGATTTGTATTAGAAGATAGACATCTTACTTTCCAAAACCAGTCTGTTTTTCTACGATTCCATTTGTTGAAACCCTGCCATGCTGCCATTGGCCATTGTATAGCCTGCTGGTGCCATTTACCTCATGGAAGCTAATCTTCAATATATGCGAGCCTAGCTCTAGATTGAATGGCTTGCTGTGATAATTAAAGGCTCCAACAATCAATGGACCCTTATACCCTGGAGATGTTGTTGAGTAAGTTAGCTTTATACCTGCCCTTTGCAATGTTGTCCTGGGAGCAAGCTGAGGAAACAAATCTTCTGGGGTGTTCAATGACTCGATTGTTTTTAGCAAGTAATAGGTGTTTGGCATAATCTGTACCATGTTGCCTTCTTTGCCATCATATTTTGCGACTAGCACTTCTTTGGGAAGTTTTCTCTTTGCTATGTACAATGAGTATTCTTCATCAGGATTTAACTTGTATACTTCACCAACCCTTAATTCTAGCTCAACGCCTTCTGGCTCCTTTTCAGAAAGGTTTTCAATTAACTTATTCTTATCAACCAGTTCCAGAACTTTGTCTATGCCAAGAACCATTTTTTAACCACAATTCCCTTCGCTCCAGCCACATTTCTTGCATTTTGGGCTGTGACAGCCTGCTTCAAAATAATATTCTGTGCTTCCACAATCACATTTGAAATCTGCATTGCTATCTGCTGTGTTTACTTGAAGTACATTATCTTTGTTTTTAGCTACACGACCATTAGACAATATTCTTCTTTTTTCTTCTGCGTCGATAACAAGCTCTAGGTCCGCTTTTCTAACAAGGTTAATTAGAGCATTGTTATTTGCTGAATCGTAGCCTACAATACCATGCTTTAACAAATGATATTCCATTGTAACGCCAACTGCATGATGCTTTGACTTGATTCTTAGTTGGCCTAAACCTTCTTCATCATTTGAAGAAGCTGACTTCCATCTTCTTGTAATCTCTGCATAATCCGGATTTGGCGCCTTTAACATCTCGCTCCTGTCCATGCCTTCTTGCTGGAAGTCGACTGTTGTTTCCTCTCCAAGAGGTGCTCGGTCTTGGAAAATTTCATTTGGAACCAGATAGGCTTTGTTGGTTTTCCTATCTACGTGAAGCTTATCTGTTATTGTTATATGCAAACTGTCTTTGTTTAGCTCCCTTCTTACCTTGTATTTACTGGCAGAGTCTGATTCATGAACTATTTTTGGTAATTTCACTTCCTCTACAACAAGGTCTGCTAAATTTTTACCTTTTGTTAGGACTTGATTGTCCTTAGAGCCATCTCTGTAGATAGTTATGCCTTTGCAACCCATTTTGTAGGCATACATGTATATGGCAGCAATTTCTTCAACAGACGTTTCATTACCTAGATTTATTGTCTTGCTAACTGCATTGTCTACATGATTTTGGAATATTTGTTGCATTCCTATATGCTGGTCTGGTGATATTTCATGTGCTGTCATAAAAATTGCTTTTGTTTTTGGGTCTATGCTGCCTATGCTTTGTATGCTGCTTTTTTTTTCAATTTCAGCCATTAATTCTTCAAGGTTTGTTTCCGGCCTGCAACCACCATTCCTTAATCTGTTATCTAATATGTTATTAGTATAATGCAATACTCTGCCATCCATACAGTTTTTTGTGAATACCAGGCCAAACAATGGCTCGATGCCACTTGAAACACCAGCTATCATAGATATTGTACCTGTTGGCGCTATGGTAGTTACTGCTGCGTTTCTGTATAGATTGCCTTTTTTGCTTGGATCACAAAATTCAGAGTCTGGATCATATATGCTGCCTTTCCATTGAGGGAATACTCCGCGAACTTTTCCAAGATGTTCTGATTCATTTTTTGCTGTTTCATCTATGAAACTCATTATTTTTGCACCAAGTTCTGATGCTTCCTTGCTTTCGTATGGAATGCCAAGCATGCATAGCATATCTGCAAATCCCATTACACCTAAGCCAATCTTGCGGTTGCCTTTTGTGGCCATATATATTTTCTTTGTTGGATACTTGCTCTTATCTATGACATTATCCAGAAAATGCACTCCAGTTCTTGTAAGATACTCTATTTTATTGAAATTTATATTGCCATTATCTGTTATGCATCCTGCTAAGTTAATGCTGCCAAGATTGCATGACTCATAAGGGAGTAATGGCTGTTCCCCGCAGTTATGTACAATTATCCCATTTGCTATGAATGAATGTGTTGATGGTTCTGTTAAGTCGAATACGTCTTCAATGCTATATTCCTCTATAGAGAATACACTATCTGTAAAATCTGTATGATAATAAGAAGCATTCTTTAATTCGGTTATTTCATTAGAATGCATATCATAAATGAAGCCTATTTCTTTTAGGAATAATGGCAGCATGTCTTTATTTATTTGTAGTTCATACGATTTACCATCACTTTGATAAAGCTTCAGTTCACCTTTAAGATTTTTATAGCTAAATACGATTCTTTTACTTCTATGCCTTTCGTAAATATGGCTTTTTATCCCGAAATTTAATAGCAAAATTTGGACCTCTTTCAATAATTTATTAGATTTTGAAGTTAACCGTATGTACCTAGTTTTGTTTTTTGTAATATTTATAGTACCATTAGAACTAAATAATGCTTGTAAGAATCCCTTAACAGCATATTCTGGTGCTGTAAGAATACTTGTTGGGACTGATTTTTCAGCAGCCTTGGCAGATTTTACACCTAAAGATTCCAAGAAGCTTATAAATTCCCTTGAATGATAGGATAGGTTAATAGTACCGTTCGGCCTTTTAATCTCTTTTATATCCTTACCATAAATCTCATTGAACGTTTTTTTAATGATTTTTAAATATTTAATTGTGTTGCTGCCAAAAATAAAGCCTGCTCTGCAATTTTTGCCTTTGTTTATGAACCAACCGTCTCCAATTAACCAGCCCAACATTATACCTAATCCTTTCGTCCATTTTTTATCTGAAAAAGGCAATGTTACATTTTGGTTAAATAAGGACTTTTCTGATTGTATAATTACTTTATCTGCTATCTTTATATCTTTTAGTTGTTTCCATCCATTGCTGGCCAATATCTTATGGTTAGACGTAGCTATAACTTCATAACCTGATTCTGTTATTAATTTGTAAGTTTGCTTTGTGCCTGTCTTAAAAGCACCTTTTATTTTTCTTATAATTAAGCTTCTCTGTATTATCCCATTTGAGCTAGATAGTTCTATGTTTGTAAGTATTTCAATTTCTTTCCCTATAAGGCTGTCAATTCTTTCTAAACCTTTTGATGTTGCAACCAAAGTACTACCTATTACACAGGGATTTGTTGATTCTATCTTACTTATATGAGGTGTTGGATTGTCTTTATTCATACGATCAAGGAATATCAGTCCTGGACAGCCAGTTGCATGTGCACATTCTGCAATGTACATGAACAAGGCTTTTGCTTCTATTAGGACCTCATTATTTTTACCAATTTTGCCGACAACTTGGTTGTTGTAATAATTGATTACCAGATTGCTGTCTTCGCTTAAGACAAGGGAAGGAGCCATTTCTTTAAGTATGCGCTCGTATTCAGTTCTTTCACGTTCTTGCTGTTCTGTTAGTTCGCCATCAAATTTTTTCTGCTTGAATAAGCTATGTGCCTTGTATATTCTCTCTTCGAGAGGCATTGTTGCCTGGTTCTTTGGATTTATTAGTGAAAAATAACCATTTGTTTCTACTGCTTTCATGAATGTGGAATCAATACCTATTGAAAGATTGAAATTCTGTAGTGTGCCTTTTGTTTTCTCATGTATAAATTCGAAAATGTCTGGATGCCAGTATTCAAGTATACCCATATTGGCTCCACGCCTAAATCCACCCTGGTTTATTGCATCTGTAGATGAATCAAGGGATTTTATGAACGGTATTGGGCCTGATGATGAGCCGAAAGTGGTGCAAATATTGTCTGATTTGGGCCTTAGCCTTGAAAAATTAAAGCCGGTGCCACCCCCACTTTTGTGTATCATTGCCATGTAACGGTTTGCGTCATAAATCCCATTGCCTTGCTTTTCTGGATCCTCACCAATGTCGTCTGTAGCTATGTAGTCATCTATAGGCAATACAAAGCATGCTGACAACTGTTGAAGTTCACGGCCTGCATTGCATAATGTTGGTGTGTTCGGCAGAAATTCACGATTTAGCATAACTTCTAAGAATTGCCTTGCAGTTGGCTCGATATTTACTTTTTTATTGTATTTTAAATCTGCGCTAGCTATATTCACAGCAACTCTTGTCATTAAGTCTAAGACATTTTCAACAACTTCTTTTTTTTCATTCTTTTCGAGATATCTTGTTTCAAGAGTAAGCCTTGAATTTGGAGAAAATGTGTATATTTCACCTGTTGACGTATTTGTTATTTTGTAACCAAGAAAACCCATATTATTGGCGTCTTGTAGGTCTTCAACCTTGTAGCCTGATTTTATTTTGGATTCCAAGCCTCTTGCCTTATCTTTTTTGAAGCCAACAAATGCAGGCTCAAATGTATCATAAACAGGGTATTTTTGGGAACCACCAATATAGCCCATGCCTGTTGAGTGTTGTTTTATTTTAGAAACCATTTTTACCTCTTTTTTTACAACCCCTTTATTTAAACTTTTATAACTATACCTTCGTAGTGTTGCATCTTTTTTAAAGAATGATATGCTGTGAAATATATTTTATAATTTAAATGTAATAATAATTGTTGTTTTTCTTTTGCTGAGCATCAAGCTGCGAGTCTGGCTTGTTTATTCTTGGCCTGTGAGTCTCTTTGTCCATTCTGTAGGTTATGTCGAGGTTTTTTAGAACCCTGTTCATGCCTGTTTTCTTGTTAGTTGGGCCGAAAACATAGCCATGCAGGCCAGGAGAGCCTTCGAATACTATAATGGAATCTGCAAGATAGTCTATGAACTGTATGTCATGGTCAACAACTATTGCGCAGCAGTCCTTTCGTATGCAGAATTCCTTTATTACTTCTGCTATGTTCAAGCGATCTTCGATGTCTATGAAAGCGCTAGGCTCATCAAGAGCATATACATCAACGTCATTGCTGAGGCATGCTGCTATGTTTACCTTTTGCAATTCGCCTCCAGACAGGGTTTTTATTTCATTGTTGAGTATGCTTTTTATGTTGAGCTTTTCAAGGATGTTCTGCTTGTACCAGCCAGATTCAAAGGATTCTATTGCTATGCCCTTGAGGTAATCCTTTACAATGCCGTTCTCTGCATGCAATATCTGGGGCTTGTAGGATATCTTAATTTCTTTCAAGTCTCCTTTTGTAGGCTGCTCTATTCCAGCAAGCATCTTGAGAAATGTGCTTTTTCCAAGCCCGTTTGAGCCCATTATAGCAAGAACTTCACCTTTCTTCAATGAGCCTTGATTAGTTTTTAGCTTGAATGTTTCATAGTCTTTTTCAAGCTCTGGAAACTCGAATAATGTTTCCTGCTTGAGGTTGGACTCAACTGGCTTGCTGAATCTTATGGGATAATTTCTAAACCTTACATTGTCATCAGGAAGAAAGCCATCAAGGTATTCATTAATGCCCCGCCTTACTGACTTGTTTTGGGACACTATTCCGTATGCAGATTGCTCGCCGTAAAATATCTGGATTTCGTCTGATATATAATCTAGAGTTGCCAGGTCATGCTCGACAACCATAACACTTGAGGTTTTTCCAAGATTGTTTATTAGCTTAGCAACCTTTACCCTTTGCGTTATGTCAAGGAAAGATGCTGGCTCGTCAAAGTAATAGAAATCTGCTTTCTTTGACATGGCTGATGCTATGGCAAGCCTTTGAAGCTCGCCGCCAGAGAGGCTTTGAATGTCCCTATCTTTTATATTGTAAAGGTCAAGGTCATTAAGAAGCTTTTCTGCGGTGCCTTTTTGGTCTGTTGATTTCATGATGCTTATTACTGTGCCTTTGTAGTAAGATGGTATTAGGTCAACCCTTTGAGGCTTGTATGATATTTTTATTTCGTTGTTGTAAAGCCTTTTGAGGTATGACCCAAGAATTGTTCCAGAGAAATTTGATATAATTGAATTTTGATCAAGCTTTTTAGTGTAATCCCCAAAATTTGGCTTCAGGGCATTGCTTAATATGCTTAATGCAGTACTTTTTCCTATGCCGTTCCTTCCCAAAATCCCTATGCACTTGTTTTCCTTTGGAACTGGAAGCCTAAAAAGCTCGAAGCTGTTCATGCCATAACGGATTATCGGGCTTTCATTGAGCTTTTCTGGGAGGTTTATTATCTTTATGGCATCAAAAGGGCATTTAACGCAGATGCCACAGCCTATGCAGAGCTTTTCATCTATCACAATCTTGGTTGTCTGCTCGTTTTTGCATATGCATTCCTCTTCGTTCCTGTTGACAGGGCAAACACCCATGCACCAGTAATTCCCACATCTTTGAGGATGGCATTTTTCCCTTTCAACTATTGCTATTCTTGACATGAATGAAAATTGTTTTTTTGTTTTAATAAAGTTTTGGTAAGGTTTAAAAGAAAGCAGGTTCTAGATTGCTGCATGGCTAAATGCGAAGTGTGCAGGGAAAAGATTGGGGAAACTTTCTTGGGAAAGATCAGGGGAACTTACATAAACAAGAGAGCTGTTTGTGCTGAATGCCAAAAAAAGCATACAATACAAGAGCTGAAAGAGAGGTTAAAATAAGCCTTCGTAGCATAGTGGTTAATGCGGCTGATTCGTATGCCTAAGAAAAATCAGCAGATCGCAGGTTCAAATCCTGCCGAAGGCTATAGTGCTTTCTGCAAAATGCTTTGCGACTTGCAGTAATATATAATGTATACAAAAAATAATTAATTTCTTTTTTATTTTTTTTGAAAACTACTGTTTGACAATATATTAATTTTTAAAGTAACTCTAGATAAAAATTGCTTATGGGGAGTGGCAATCAATTAGAGAGCATAAGCAATTCAACTGAGAACTATGCTGGTGGACAGGCAGCTTATTCAACTTTAGGAGGATTGGCAGGCATTGTTTTATCCGAGACTATAATTCAAACAGGCGAGTTGTTGAAGGGGGTAAATGCAGACCCTTCGTTTAGGCTTACTTATGATTCTTTAGGGTATTTTGTGTTCTCTGGGTTTGGTTCGTTATTGTATAATTTTTTGCAGTATAATGGCAATGGAAACAAGAAAAACAGCAGGATTAGCAATATTGTTGTGGCTCTAAATGGGCTTTTGCCTTTGTCAATTTTCTTCTATAACTCTAAAAAATCAGAAGGCTTATATAAAGAACTATACTCTATCATTTTAGGATGGCTTTAGAGTTTCCGTTTTCATTTGAAGACTTGGACTTGCTGAGGGTTGCTGCAGGATTCTTTGTAATGCTCATTGTATTCGGAATATTGCAGAAATCTAAGGTCATTGGAAAGAACAAGGCGATAAACCTTTTGGTTTCATTGGCAATAGGGATTTATGTTTTGCTTAATGAAAGGGTTTCTGGATTTATACTTGATTTTTCTTCAAATGCTGCTTTTTTGATAATTTTCGCGTTAGTAATAGCAGTGCTGATGGTTCTTGCGAATATATCTGCGTTGGCTATATTCATAATATTCATTATTGCTACGCTTTTTTTGGTTGGTACCTCGATATACCCATTTTACCTTGTTTTGGATTATGTGTCTGCTGACTTTTTAAAGACGGCAATAATTTTTGGGATTGTGATAGTTCTTGTACTGTTGCTTCTTGGAAAAAGAAAGTAGAAAACAAAAAACTTTATTAACATGGTATTGGCTATTTTTCTTATGCGGGGTTGCCAGAGTGATAGTAATATCCTGGAACCTGGAAAATGGGCAGGAAAGCTGAATGGCTTTGCCAAACTCAGATTGCTAAACTTAAGTTTCCAGATTTTGGAGGAGAAATCCTGTGGCTTAGTGCCTACGCAGGTTCAAACATCAGAACCGAGGTTCCGATACCTCCTGGTTTGAAAGTCCTGTGCCCCGCACTTTATTCTAATCATTGAGTTCCACTGGTCTATTTGACCGGTGGGTGAAAACCAAAAGCTATTTCTTTTTGTAAATAAACTAAAAAGCGTAGCGTTGACGCTGCGCTGCTTGAAAGATCACAATAGCGTGAGCTTTCTCATCCTTAAAAACTTTGCGTCAGGAAAAAAAATGAGAAAAGAAAACCCTGTTAGATACAGCTCTGCTGTAGGAGAAGCCTGGCTTCATGTAATGTTCAAGGTGAAATACTGCCATAAATATTGGATATCCTTGAAGTGAGAGAAGAATGCTACAGGCTTCTTCAGGAAGCAGCAGAGTATTATTCAATAAATCTTTCTGAGACAGGATTTGATTCGGATCATCTGCATTTTATAGCAGACCTTGGATTGAGAAGCAAGCCTGAGATTGCAAAATGCTTGAAGGGGTATGTTGCAAGGAAGCTGCTTGCAAAATTTCCGGATGTAAAGAAGAGATATTTTTGGGATTCAGGGCTATGGAATCCAAGCTATTATATGGATGGCGCTAAGAATCTGGAAAACCTTGTAAAATATGTGAGAAAGCAAAAATATGGAAATGGAGAAAAGGTTCAGATGAAGATAGGAGATTTCGTGACGAGCTGACCGAGCCCGAAGGGCGAGCATGCCATCAGTCTATTGACTGATGGTGTCAGCGAGTGTTTGACTTAATATTTTACATCTTCTTTAATTTATTATAAACATTATTTCATTAACTTTTCCTATATCCAAATTTCTTTTCATAGTCTCGATGATTCATTATATCTAGGATTAATGATATGATTTCAACCTCACTTCCTCTAATAGTGTAAATCATTCTCCAAGCACCAGAAAGGTCAACTTTCCACAAGTTGCTTACATCGGTGACTGTCAACTTTGGTATTGATAAGATATAAAAATAAGGCCTCTTTTTGAATCTTTATCGACTCAAAAAGAGGTGCGTCAATGATAGAATATAACTTAAGACTAAATAACTTTTTCGGTTGTGTATTTGCACAACCCAAGATAAAAAATATGCCTTCTATGCAAAGATTTTCCATCAATGCGTCAGGAAAATTCTATGAGATTAACCCTGTTTGCCTTCGCTGCAATTCAACCCATGTAGTGCATAATGGAAATGACAAGTACAAAAGCAAGCTGATAAAAGAACTTAGCATAACAATCAAAAGGGGCAAAAGCTTATGCATGAATTGTGATTATACATGGACTACCCACTATGATGAAGCAGAATTATTTGTGCAGCAATATAAACAAATGATAACAACTGCAGTCTTTGAGCTTTGCATGTTTGATGTTTCCCTCGATAAGGTTGTTGAATCTATTTCAACAATCTTTGGCAAAAAAATAAGCTATGAATGGGTAAGGAAACTTTACATTAATGCAGCTAAAAATATAGAGCAAAAGAAAGTGTTGAAATCCTCTGGGATATTCCATTACGATGAGCAATACCTCAAAGTGAACAACAAAGATGTTGTTAGAGTGGTTGTGATCGATGCAGTAACAAAAGAGGTCATATTTGATGAAACCGCGAACGATAACAGAATTGAAACATTGAAAGACAAACTAAACCTAAAAATGCTTCCTTACAGGAAGGAAGCATTTATCGTTGATCTTGCATCGGGATACCCAAAAATGCTGGCAGATATTTTCCCAAAAGTAAAAATTCAATTCTGCCTATTCCACCTGAATAAGCTTATTTTAAGGGATTTTGGGTATTCCAAGAAATTGAATAGGTACGGCAAAAAAGAAATTCCATTGCAGGAGTTGTACAACATGTACCTTTTACTCAACATCTTTTTTAATCATGAAGCCGAGATTAGCTTTCTCAAAAAACAGTTGAGAAAATTATGCGAAAATAAATTCATGCAGGAAGAAGGCCTGATATCATTTTATGAAATGAGGCTTATTTCTGAATTTGCTGAATTCAGAAATGGTTTGAAGAAGAACAGAAGAAAGCATGTTAGGTACTTGTTGAGAAACAGCAAGGCAGAAACTCTGAACATTCTTGCAAAACTGGAAAGGGAAATCTCTTTCTTTCCAAAGAAAGTCAAGAAAAGAATCAAAATGATAATAAAAAACATAGACCACCTTACACTCTTTCAGGACAACCCTCTTGTTTCGCCGACAAATAATGTATTAGAACAGTATTATTCAGCAACATTACAAAAAACTGAAAAGAAAAAGTTTAGGTGCATCGAAAGTTTGCACCTTAAAATCAAGATAGCGAGGGAAAGGTGGAACAAAACATTGGATGATATTAGCTTTGATTTCTTTGGATTCTTGCAGTTGTTTGCAAGAATGCATTATTTCTTTGGTACATAGTTTTGTTTTTCATCCAGAGGTATTGCAATAGTCAGAACTATGTTATCTGCCTGAAATTTATTTGATTCTTATGTTATAGTATGGTTATCATAGTTTGTCAAGAGAGAATCAAGAGAAGGAAGGCTTTTTGGCTGTCAGAAAACAGCCAAAATCTAACAAAAATCAAGACAAAGGTTGACAGTCACTTACATCGTATCCTATTATATATTCCTTTGGAATTCTGTCTTTAGAAATGTGCGTTCCATATTCTGGATTCGCTTTCAATATGTCTATCTTCTGTTTTATAGAGTTCAGCAATGTCTGATGGTCACTGCTAGTAATTCCTTTGGCAATTTCTTCACCAACTACTTTATTTAATTCATCAAATTCTTCTTTTGCTTCTCCTGTAATAATTACTTTAGTTGGTTTGCCCTTGAACATTATAATTCAACTCCTTCTTTTATCGCTTTAGCTAGTTTTTGGCTTGGATTATATATCCATAAGATGCCTTTTCTTCCATCTAGTATTTTTCCACTGTCCTCGAGATATTTTAG
>Ga0209541_10008623_pt1 | contig 16746 bp, 17 predicted proteins | sample RifCSPlowO2_01_FD_184027 | JGI IMG/M metagenome (GOLD analysis project Ga0209541, IMG submission 184027) | Groundwater microbial communities from Rifle, Colorado - Rifle CSP2_plank lowO2_0.1 (SPAdes) (version 2) | ecosystem: Environmental > Aquatic > Deep subsurface > Groundwater | place...
TGGAAAGCCAAAAAAGTATGAAGTTGAGATTTACAATTTGCTTCTTAGGGCGCAGTATGCTGTTATTAACAGCATAAAAGAAGGCATTCGGTGCTCACAGCTTGTTGAGACTGCAAGAAAGGGCCTTGGAATGTATGAAAAAAACTTTATACACGGCCTCGGCCACGGCATAGGCATTAAGGTCCATGAACTGCCAAGCTTAAGAAAGGAATCAAAAGACTTATTAAAGAGAGGCATGATTTTTAGTGTTGAGCCAGGAATCTATTTCAAAAAAAGATTTGGCATAAGGATAGAGGACGATGTGCTTATAAAGAAAGACAACAAAGAGGTTTTAACAAAAACGACAAAAAAGCTGCTGGTGTTTAAAAAAAGGGAGTGATTATATGAAGTACAGCAAAAAAATGTTTTATGATGAAGTTGGATATTACACAAAAAAGCTTAATGGCAAAGTAAAAAATAAAGTCAGCTTTGTTATTGTCAACTTGTTAAGTAAAGATGCTTTTTATTCTCTGGCACCGTTATCGCGGGCCATACACAACCTAAAGGGAGACATTCATGTTGTTGTTATAGACAGAAAAAGCAGCACATTAGAAATTTTAAAGAATGCCTGGGTGGCATATGATGACTATAAAAAAGGCGTTGAAACAAAAGAAACAAGAGCATTGCTTGGTTTTATAGCCTCTGTGAATAAAAGAACAGGAAAGAATGGATTTGAGGAAATATTCAAAGAGCCTGAAATAATTTTAAATTCAGGAGAGAATGGCTTTGATGGAAGCTTAAAGCTTGCCTACAAATGCAAATGGCATAAAGAGTATAGATGGGAAAAGCTCCTAAAAGCAGCAGGAATGATCTGGAAGGAAGGCTACAGCCTAAAAAAGAATGAAAATGCGAGCATTGGCTTCGTCCTTGTGCCTGCTGAAAAGGAGATAGAGCTGCCTTTAGAGGACTATCTTGACTCTTTCTCCATTGCGCGCGCCTTGTGCATATCAGCAAAAAAATTAGGGGCAAAGGTTAGCCTTGGCGCCTCTACAGACAGGTCATCTGTACTTGAAAAGCCTGTAAGGACTGCAGAGCTGCTAACCACGCTAAGAGGTTGCGAGCTTGAAAAAAATATTGACGAGGAGGTCTTTAAAAAATTCAGGGAATTTTCAAGATTATTAAAGATTGAAAGAATGGAATTTCCAAGCGCAAGCATGGGCATACATGCAAAAGGATACTATGGGAGGCACTTCTTTGGCGAAGAAATTGGATACCCAAGCCCGAACAGAAGAACGAGATGGAGCAGCCCTGGCCAGATTATGCTCAAAGATATCTATTCGCCCCAGACTGCGATTGACACAAGAAACCCTATGATGAGGTATGCCATAACAGAAACCCTGCCAATTGATATATTTATTGAAACCTGCGATGTAGATTACAAAAAGCTGAGAAAAAGCTGCAAAAAAATAAGAGATGCCCTAAAAGAATGCGGTTATGTGCGGGTTGTTGGAAAGAAGATTGACGGGTACAAAACTGATTTTACAGTTGGTTTGCTAAAAAAAGGCAAAGCCAAGGAGTTTATAATATCTGATTCTGATGTTACGTCTGTTATAGACAGGGAATTTTATAGAAAAACAGGAATAAAGGGAGGCATGTATGCAAATTTTCCAAGCGGGGAGGCATTTATAACACCTGAGAATATGAATGGGATTATGGTTGGCGATGTTGTGATAAATATCGACAGAAGCTATGTCATGCCCAAAAAAAGCCCTATTGTGGTGAGTTTTGATGAAAATGGCTACAAAGTTCTAAAGGCGCACCCAAAAATACTGAGGGTTATGAAAAAAGAGAAAAAAGACGCAAAACAGAGGATAATAGATTATGAGAAAAATAAAAGCCTGCCAAATGAGATTATAAGGATATACAAAAGAAATTTTAACAATATAGGGGAATTTGCAATAAACACAAACCCAAAAGCAAAGCTGTGCAATTATCTTATTGTGAATGAAAAAATTGCAAGGATGATTCATGTTGCTCTTGGCTCAGGATTTGAGGCTGACAGGAAAACAACATACCACTGGGATATTGTAGTTAATTCGCCGAAGCAAAAACTTGATATATACGGCATTGACAAAAAAAAGAAGCTGCACTGGGTCATAAAGAAAGGGGAATTTGTTGTTTAAAAACGAGTAAGCCAGTAATGGCCGATTAGACTGCCATTGAACATTGCATGCGGCCAAGAAAAATTGACGTTATAGCAAATGACACAACTTTTTATACATGGATATGTCATTTGCTTACAAAGAAATGCTTTGCGTTTTTTTGTACAAGAAATTGCTTTGCAATTTCTTTGTATTACGAACGGACAACTATTTGTATAAAAACTATTGTCCGTGAGTATATTTCTGAAAAAATAACTGAGAAAGGCAAATTATTAATTTAGAGCAAAACCAAAAATATTTAAATGATGCGGAATTCTCTATTTTTAAGATGCATGCCAAAGACAAGAACATTCTCGACAGCGTTATTTACCGGTACACCACTGACAGCAGCCAGGTTGAGGAGGAGAACAGTATTCTTAAGGAAACCATAAACAAGCTTAAGGAAGAGCTTGATTCTTTTAAAAAGCCGCCCATGATGGTGTGCGAGGTAAACGATGTTAACGGGAACGGCGCCATCATAAGGATCCCAAACGGGAACCAGTTCTTTGTGGCTGTATCAAATGACTGCGATAAAATAAAAAGGGGTGATATGGTCCTGACTGAGCAGAAGAACCTTACAGTAATACAAAAACTGGACTTGTCGAGAAAGTTTAATGTGGAGAAATTTGTGATAATAGAAAAGCCGACAACAAGCTGGAAGGACATCGGCGGTTTAGACAACCAGATTAATGAGATAAAGGAGGTTGTAGAGCTGCCATTAAAAAAGCCTGAGTTATTTCAAAAAGTGGGCATTAAGCCGCCAAAAGGCATTTTGCTTTATGGTTTGCCTGGAACAGGAAAGACGCTGCTTGCCAAAGCTGTTGCTGCTTCAACAAACTCAACATTCATAGAGGTTGTTGGCTCTGAACTTGTACAGAAATTCATTGGCGAAGGCGCCAAGCTGGTAAAAGAGATTTTTGAGCTTGCAAGAAGAAAGGCTCCTTCAATTGTTTTTATTGATGAGATAGATGCTCTTGCGGCAAGAAGGATGGATATAGGCACCAGCGGCGAAAGGGAGGTCAACAGGACATTCATGCAGCTGCTCGCTGAGCTTGACGGCTTTAAGCCGCTTGATAATGTCAAGGTTATAGGGGCAACAAACAGGAAGGACATACTTGACCCCGCCGTCATAAGGCCAGGGAGGCTTGACAGGCTTATTAATGTGCCGCTGCCAAACAAAGAGGGAAAAGAGGCTATTTTTAAGATACATACAAAAAATATGAGCCTTGACAAGGATGTTGATGTTGATGCGATTGCTGAAAAGATGGATAACTTCAGCGGGGCGGAGGTCAATGCTGTATGCACAGAGGCAGGCTATTTTGCAATAAGGACTGACCGGATTAAAGTCACGCACAAGGATTTTCTTGAAGCAATAAACAAGGTAAGGCAGGAAGAAAGGCTTGAGGGCGAGGATTATATGGGAATGTTTGGCTAGCTTATTTGAGGTTTAGATGGTCTTCCCTGATTGGATAAAAAACATCAATAATTCTGCATTTTGTTATTGCTTTTCCTGAGTGTTTAGTATTGGGAGGGATTACTGCAACTTGGCCTGGCTCTAAAATTTTTGTTTCATCACCTGCATTCAATTCAAATTTGCCCTCAATTATATTTGCCACCTGCTCATGCGGGTGGGAATGTTCAGGAAGCGGCGCATTTGCCTCAATATCCCAATAGGCAAAAGTCATGTTTTTAGAATGAATGAATTTTACTTTATAGCCCCTGATCAATTCCTTTTCTTTGAGGTCTTTCAGATTTTTAAATGGCATTTTATTTTGAATAATAAATTTGTGCAGTGCTAACAAGTTACGTCCGTTCATCATCCTTGCGTCAGATTGTGTTCACAAGTATCATCGCACTGTTGCACTTCAAAGGAAAATTCCTTCTATATTAATTACAAGAGAATTCTAAGATTTTATAAAGTTTATGTATGTGCGGGGTAAAATAATTATAACATCTTAAAATCAATGCAAATTCTATAAGTGTATGGGGAATACTGGCCGCATTTAACCAGCCTAATAATCTTTATCTTCTTCCCTGATTTCCTGCATTTATTAATTAAATCATTTTTAATATCTTTAAATTCTTTTTCCTGGCCAAAAGAATAGAAATGGATTATTGTTCCTTTTTTGGAATATTTGAAAGCATCTTCAAGAAAATCCCCCGCATCCTTTGGCAAAGGCATCAGGATTCTGCCAAATTTTTTGTTTAATCTTATTTTTTTAACGTCGCCGCATATCAGGGTTATTTTGTTGGCTAATTTGTTTAAGCGGATATTCTCAAGAGCATACTCATGGGCTGTTTTGTTCAGCTCAATTCCATACGCTTCTTTGCATCCGGAATTTTTGGCTATAACCAAAGGGTAAACGCCTGCACCAGAAAACATCACTAAAACAGATTCATTTTCCTTAACTAAGTCAGATACCCTTTTCCTTTCATTAGAAAGCCTCGGCGAAAAATAAACTTTTTCCACATCAAGCTTCAGCTGTATGCCGTTTTCCCTGTGCATTGTTTCTTTTCTTTTTTCTCCTGCAATAACCTTTAGCCTTGGCAACCTATATCTTCCAGAAAATTTCTTTGTTTTCTTAAGGACAACTTTGATGTTTTTATGCAGCTTTAACAACGCGTTTCCAATTGTTTTTTCTTTTTTTACCAGCTCTTTTGGCATGACTGAGAAAATAAGAATATCGCCTACGATGTCGCAAGAGGATGGAATCAGGTTAAGCTGTTTTTCTGCCAGTTTGTTCTTTAATAAAAGCTGAAGCTGTTTTTTCATTTTAGAAGTCAGACAATGATTTTTGCTGTTTTTGTTGCGCTTCTTCATCCAGTTTATTTAGAGCTGAATCAATCCGCTCATAGGAGAAGTCATGCTCGTCAACCAACAATTTTTTTATTTTTTCTTTGTCAACTGGCTTCCATTTTAAATCATATTTGTCAGTTACAGGCATTTTTTTTATCAGATTAAACACGTCAGCCCATGGAAAATCAAAATTATCATCCCATTTGGCTTCTTTAAACAACTTTTCAAAATCAGAGCCATATTTTTTAACCAATTTTAGGGCATTTTTTGGGCCTATTCCTTTTACGCCGCCTGGATTGTAGTCGGTGCCAACAAGCATGGACAAAGCAATAAGCTGATCCTGGCTGACGCCAATATATTCCAGATTTTCCGCAAGCTCTGCTATCTCTGGGTTTAGTGATTCATAAGCAAGCCTATTGGCTTTTTTTCTTTTTCCTGTTATTGAAAGGTTCCTTATGAGCCTTGGGCTTCCAAACAATAAACAGTCTGCATCCTGCGAAGCAACTGCAAAAGCGTCTTTGTTTTTTGCCATATGCGCTGCCTGCGCCTCGCCTTCTGAGGGGGCGTCTATGACGGGCAAACCAAGAAAAGAAATTAATTTTTTTGACTCTCCAATCATTTCAGGAGTCAGCCTTGACGCTCTTGCGGCATATTTTTTCATTTCTTCCACGTCCTGCCTTTTTGCAGCTTCCCTGAATTTTTTTTCTGACTCAATTTTCATCTCCTTTCTCCTTTCCCTCTCCTTGCGCTTGAGCTCAGGAGGCTTTCCGTCAAAAACATAGGCAAGCTTAAGCCCTTGCTGCATCAGGCTGGTTGTTCTGCTAAACAAGCCGGTAAGATGGGAGGTTATATTGCCTTTTGAGTCCATTAAAGGCGTTCCATCAGCCTGCCTTATTGTTGCAAGGAACTGGTAAAGAAAAATGTGTGAATCAACGGCTATTACTCTGCCAGCCAATTCAGCTATTGAGATTTCTTTTAGCTTCAAAAGCTCGGTTATCTTTACGCCCATTTTACCCTATTCTTTTTATGTGCATCCCCCTAAATTCCTTTTCAAGCAGCTCTTTTGCCTTTTTTGTAAGGTCTCCTGTTGTTAAAAGCAAAACAGGCAGTTTTCTGGACTGCGACTGGATAAACACAGAGCTTAAATCGCCATCATTTATGGTCTTCTTGTTTTTTGCCTTGCAAAAATAAGTCAAAGAGCCTACTGAGCTGGGCACCTTTATTATGAATTCCAGCTCAGAGTTTTTTCTCAAAATGTTTTTTTCAATGATTTCTATATTGTTTTTGCTGAAATAATCAGTTATCTGCCCTGCAAAATCAGTGATGGATGCTTTTTGCGGTTTTTGTGTCTGCTGTTTTTTTGTTTTTTCTGATTTCTCTGCCTTTTTTTCCTGGATTTTTGTTTGCATCTCTTCCTTAGGCTGCTCCTGATCTCTTTTTTGCCCGGTCTTCTCTGTTGTTACAATTTCTTGCTCTTCTTTTGCTTCTGGCTGGCTCTCCGGCTGCTCCGGGGCATTGATTATTGCCTTTATTGCCTCTTCTGCATCATTAGTTGGCAGCAAATACCATTTCCAAAATAATTCAAGATTTCCCCTGTAATTGACCTGCAGAGGAACTGCAAAATCCTTTATCTGCCTTATTGTTACCCTTGACAATGGGTCTAGCTCTGCGTCCTTAAGAATTTTTTTCTGGCTTAGCATATCATACGTTTTTTTCTCTTTGTCGTGCAGGTATTGCGAAAATGACTGAAGCCTGGGTTCCTGGCCGGGGATGTAGTATAAGGGAGAGCCGCCGATTTTAAGACAGGACAGCCTTAATTTTTTATTTGACGCAAGCTCAGAAAGATGCGCTGACGCTATAAGGATATCTGTGTTTATCTCTTTTGATATCTGGACCGGCAAAACAGGGCCCCTTATCCTTATGAACTGGAGTATTTTTTCACGAAAATCCATAAACCAAAAGAAATCAAAGATTGTATTTATATCTTTCTAAGGCCTCATCCACCTAATCTCATAATAGGTTACGTCCTGCTCGTCGTCCACTATGCCGATAAGAAGCCTCTTTTTTGTTGAGTGCGCAACCCTGTTTTTTGCTGCAAACTCGTACCATGTAAGGGTAGAGCCCTCGTGGACGGGATAGATAATCCACCTGGCATGGTCCTCGCCAGGCTTAACCCCCCTATCATAAACCCTGAAATCTGCGCCGAACTTCAGCGCTGTTTTGATTATGTATCCTCGGTTCCTTATATCCTTGTAGACGCAATACCTAATCCAGAAATTTGGTTCAAGCTTCTGGGCTTTTTTTATGAATGTTTCAGGAACTATCTTTTTGCGTCTGCTGTCTGCTATTTTCAGCCTGCCTTTTTCGAGAAGGTACAATGCCTCAAGAAATGAAAGCTGCACTTTTCCATCCTCAAGAATTGTGCCAAACCTGCTTTGGTTGTATAATTCGCGCGCGGCATCTGAATTTTCAGTAAGTATTCTCTCTTTTGAAAAAGTGGCTACCACTGTTTGTTTCTTTTCTTCTTTTTCAGTCATAAGAAAATAAAAATATATGGGCATTTAAAAAAGTATTGGTTTTGCAGAGTATCTCTATTGAGTATCCGTTTCTCTTTATAATCGTGATATAATTGTGAAATCTTGGAATAGCCACTAAATCAGTTTCAGGCTCTTTCTTTGCGGCAATATCTGCTTTTTGTTTCAATTCTAAAATAAAAAATAAATAAACTATTTGGCTTAATGGAAAACAAATATTTAAATATAAAGCTAGCTAATGCTGTTTTATGATTGAAATTACATTTATTGGAACTTCTTCGATGGTTCCCACAAAAGAGAGAAACCAGAGCTCTGTTTTAATCAGCTACAAGAACCATGGCATCATGGTTGATTGCGGCGAGGGAACGCAAAGGCAGCTGAAAATATTAGGTATTCCATTAACCAAGGTTACAAAAATATTGATAACTCATTGGCATGGGGACCATGTGCTTGGGTTGCCCGGGCTTATACAGTCTATGAGCGCTTCTGATTACAACAAAACCCTAGAGATATATGGCCCTGAAGGCACAAAGAAGCGCTTTGATGCAATGTTCAGCGCATTTATTTTTGATAAAAAGATGGAGATAACAATTCAGGAAATCAGTGATGGAAATTTTTTTGAGAATGATGACATTGTGCTTGAGGCTATGAAGCTTGAGCATGGGATAGAGACGCTTGGCTATAATTTTATTGAAAAGGACAGGACAAAGATAGATATTAAAAAAGTAAAGAAATTTGGGATTCCTGAAGGCCCTTTGCTTGGAATGCTTCAGGAGAACAAGACAATTGAATGGAAGGGGAAAATGATAAGCCCAAAAGAAGCAACCTATGTTTTGAAAGGAAAAAAGATAACAATAATTGCAGATACATCTCTTTGCAGCAGCTGCTACAAGCTTGCAAAAAATGCTGATTTACTGGTGTGCGAGGCAACTTATTCATCAAAGCTTGAGGAGAAAGGGGAAGCCTATGGGCATATGACTGCAAAGCAGGCTGCTTTAATAGCAAACAAATCAAATGCAAAAAAATTAGTGTTAACGCATTTCAGCGCAAGATATAAGGATGACAATGAAATAAAAGAAGACGCAAAGAATTTTTTTGATGATGTTGTGTGCGCTTATGACTTTATGAAGGTAAGAATTTAAAAAAGAGGCATAATGGAAGGAGTTGCGTTTTTGGCGGTGGTGCTTTTGACAGGCACTCTTGGCTCTGTGATAGCACTAAAACTGAAGGTTTCAAATGTATTTTTTCTTGTGCTCACAGGGATGCTTCTTGGGATTTTAAATGTAGGCAGCTTCCCAAAAGAAGGGATGGTTGTTATAGCAATGATAAGCATTGTGATGATTGTTTTCACAAGTGCTATTGACTTCAAGATAAACGAATTGGTTAAATACTCACATTATATAATGAAGCTGAGCGGCTTGTATTTTATACTGATATTTGTTTTTCTTTCTACTGCCACATATTACCTGTTTGGGCTTAAGTCAGCCATTGTTGCACTTCTGTTTTCATCGCTGATGTTTGACAATGATGCCTCTGTTGGCCTGACAATGCTTGGAAGAAAGAAAGACAGGGTAAGCGAGATCCTTAAGATAGAGTCTATAATAAACACGCCGATAACAGTTATAATGTCCCTTACTTTTTTGAATTTGCTGCTCAGTGGCGGGCAGCTGAGCTATTCGCAGCTGTCTGAAAATTTCTGGCCATTTTTGACCCAGTTTATTTATGCTGCAATAATAGGCCTTGCTTTTGGCTTCCTGGTTGCTGCTATAATCAAAAAAAATGATTTTGGAAATTTGAATTATATTATTGTAATGACATCCGCTATTGTGGCTTACATCATGGCAGAATACATTGAGGGGAATGGCATCCTTGCAGTTACAATTTTTGGGCTTGTTTTTGGGAATTACCATCTGAAAAAGATACTGGAGTATGAGAAGACAGTATCAATATTCTCAGACGCCGTAAGCATAGTTGTTTTTGTGCTTCTTGGGACAATTATAATAATACCTGCAGAGGATATCTTCATAATCAAAGGGGCATTCCTGTTTCTTGTTTATGTGATTATAAGATTTTTAGCAGTGAACCTTTCGCTTAAAGATTTCAGGCTGAAGGAGAAGATTTTTATGAGCATTAATCTGCCAAAGGGAATTGACACCGCAGTTATAATTCTGGTCATAATTTCCGGGGCTTACTCAGATATAGGGGATATAAAGACGATTGCCGGAATAAGCATGCTCTTTATTTTATACAGCGTTGTTTTATCTACAATTGCCACAAGATTCGCGCCGTATTTTTTGTCAGAAAATGTCAAGAAAAAGTAAAGGAATAAACGCGGAAAGGGAGCTTATCCATATGTTGTGGAGCAAGGGATGGGCAGGAGTGCGGATTGCCGGCTCTGGCTCAATGAAATACCCTTCAGCGGACATTTTGGCTTCAAACAAAGTCAGAAGGCTGGCTATTGAGTGCAAGACAAGCAGAGATAAGAACAAATACATACCAAAAAGGGATATTGGGCAGCTAAAGACGTTTGCTGACATTTTTGGAGCAGAGCCGTGGATTGCCATAAAGTTTGACAGAAAAGAGTGGCTCTTTTTGAGCCTTGATGACCTGCAGGACACGGGCAGCAATTACCTTGCCGCCATGAACACAGTTGAAAAAAAGGGTCTGCTTTTAGAAGAGCTTATTGACATAAAAAAATAGCTATCTCCTTTTCTTCAGCGACTTTTCTATTCTTGTCTCCTCTTTCATTACCTGCTCTACAAGCCGTTCTATATGCATTTCTATCCTTGCTACGCGCCGTTCCATTAAGACAAGAACTCTCAGTGAATAAACAATTGCCGCTAGCGTGCCCACAACAATAGCAAGAGTCACTTCAACAGGGCCTAAAGTTGCCATTTTAAAACCACCTCATTTTATTATATTTAGTATTAATTGCATTGATCCCTTTAGCATTAATTCATTTAAAGAGTAATGTTATTTATAAATCTTTGTCTTAATTTTTGGCTGATAACAGAATTTAGGTTTAGTTCATCTTCTGCCATTCGCTCTCGAACATCAGCGCCAACGCGCTGGCAAAGAATTTTGTGTTTACCCATATGCCAATATCATAGCTTGGGTGCACTTTCTCATCATCAACGATCATGAAGACAAGCTCTTTTTTGTCCACAATGCAAAATCTTGTTTTTAGCTCTGTGTTTCTTATCTCTGCTGTCTTTGAGAGCTCTTTTACGGCATTGCCTGATGCTTGTTTTAGCGGAGCTGCAATCCTTATTTTAACACCTTTCTGCTTTGCCTTCGACAGTATTTGGCTGAATGCCACTGACTTCCTTAAAAGGCCTTCATATGATGTTACAATGTCGATAGAACTTTTTGCGCCCTTAAACAGTGTTTCGAGATGATTATACAAGTTTTCTCTGCCTTTCAGGCTTCCGCTCATCTCGTGGGGCTCAATAAGGTCTATGCCTCTTGTATGAAGCGAATTAAGCTCTTTTAGTATTTCTCCTGATTTAAGCTCATTGATAAGCTGCAACTGCTTTTCAGAATCTTTCCTGATTTTCTTCTTTATCCTTTCAAGAACCTCGTCTGGCGGGACTGCTATATACTTTATTGGCTTGCCAAGTTTCATTATTATAAGGCCTTTTCTCTGCAATGACTCAAGAACATCATAGCTTCTTGACCTTGGCACATTGGATATGTCGCTTAGCTCTCCTGCTGTAGAAACTCCCCTGGAGAGAAGCGCTGTCCACAGCTTAGACTCGTATGTGTTTAAACCAAAATCCTTGAGCTTGTTTAAAAAATCTTTTTGCATTATCATTTTGCTTTTTATAAGTGGGGGTGCAGCTTTATATATAAATCTTTCTATTTTTGCTACTATTAAGTGTTAACGTTCCAAAGGAAACTAAGGGGGCATAACGTATACAACATCTAGTTTCAAAAGATTTTGTTTATAAACAAAAGTATTTATAAAGGACGGCAGCTTTTTAAAGTTTATAAACAAAGATTAAAAAATACGGTGTTTTAATGCTTAAAATTTTATTTAAAGTATGAAATAAGCTTGGGGGTTAAAATGGTTAAGAAAGAAACAAAGAGGGATATTAAAGTGGTGAATATAGTGGTTAGCACATCTTTAGAACATGATATTCCACTTGAAAAGATGGCAGCGACATTATCTAATACTGAATATAACCCAGAACAGTTTCCTGGGCTTGTAATAAGGATAAAAGAGCCTAAAACGTCTGCTTTAATCTTCAGCTCGGGTAAGGTAGTCTGCACTGGCGCAAGAAGCATGGAAAAAGTGCACGAGTCAATCAAAAAAATCATCAAAAGCCTTGAGAAGATAGGCATAAGGATAAAGATCAAGCCAGTTGTAAAGATTCAAAACATTGTTGCTTCGGGCTCGGTTGGGATGGACTTGAATCTGAATGTCTTAGCTATGAAGCTGAAAAACACAGAATATGAGCCAGAGCAATTCCCTGGCCTTGTTTACAAGATAGACGAAGCAAAAGCAACATTTTTGCTTTTCAGCAATGGAAAGGTTGTCTGCACAGGAACAAAATCAGAGAAAGAGGTGCATGCTGCATTGGATATGCTGATAGTCAACCTAAAGAAAGTCAAAGCTTAATTTTATTTGTCAAGAACTACCCATCGGGGATGGGTGGAATGAAGCGAAGCTTCCTTCCTTACACTATGCGGGGTGGTTCTTGAGTGTTGAAAATCCTGAAGATTTTCAACAAACCAGAAATTTGCTTCGGCAAATTTCTCAGTTCATGCTCAGAATTTTCCCAACAGGGGTGTGTGAGTTCACACCACCAGTTAGAGACTGGATGGAAAATTCTGACATTTTATTTTGTTGCTTAACAAAGAGGTGGCGCATAGATAATAATTTCTAACCACTGGACAGGATTTTCACTTGCGTTAGATTTTTAAGGGTGGTTGACCAATAAAAACGGGATTGCTATGGATGTTAGCGAGCAGATAAAGAGGTTTAATGAATTTATTGAAGCAGGCTACAAGGCAGAGCTACTAAAAAATATAAGAAAAGATGAAAAGTTTCTGGTAATAGACTTTAATGAGCTGTCTAAATTTGATGTTGAGCTTTCTAGCCTGTTGTTAGAGCAGCCAGAAGAGGTTATAAAAGCTGTTGAGCTTGCGATTGAGCAATTTGATATAGAAGGCGTCAAAGGAATAAAAGCAAGATTCAAAAATCTGCCAGAAAGCCAGAAGATAAGGATTTGCGACATAAGAAGCAAGCATCTTGGAAGGCTAATCCTTGTTGAGGGCGTTGTAAGGCAAAAATCAGATGTCAGGCCGCAGGTGACTTCTGCGAGATTTGAATGCCCAAGCTGCGGGAATATAATAAACATTTTGCAGCTTGACAGAAGCTTTAAAGAGCCTGCAAGATGCGGCTGCGGAAGAAAAGGAAAGTTCAGGCTTGTGAGCAAAGAGCTTGTTGACGCGCAGGGGATTGTTCTTGAAGAGAGCTCTGAAAGCATCGAAGGAGGCGAACAGCCAAAACGAATTAATATTTTTCTTAAGGATGACCTGGTAAGCCCTATAAGCGAGAAAAGAACAGGCCCTGGCTCAAAAATAAGTGTTGTAGGGCAGATAAATGAGGTTCCCATAATAGAAAGAAGCGGCGCAAAATCAACAAGGTTTGACCTGATAATAGAGGCAAACTATGTTGAAGGGATTGAGGAAAGCTTTTATGAGGTAAAAATAAGCAATGAAGAGGAAAAACAGATAAGGGATATTTCACAAAGCGATGATGTGTTTGGAAGGCTTGTGAATGCAATGGCACCATCAATATATGGCTATGATAAAGTTAAGGAGGCGTTGCTGTTGCAGCTAATGGGCGGTGTAAGAAAGACAAGAAAAGACGGCGTTGTAAGCAGAGGAGACATACACACGCTGCTTATTGGTGATCCTGGCTCTGGAAAAAGTGCTTTGCTTAAAAGAATACAGCTCATTGCGCCAAAAGGAAGGTATGTTGCCGGAAAAGGAGTTTCTGGGGCAGGAATTACTGCTGCTGTTGTAAAGGACGAATTCTTAAAAGGCTGGAGCCTAGAAGCTGGAGCCTTGGTTTTGGCAAACAATGGCATATGCTGCATAGATGAGATGGACAAGATGAGCCCAGATGACAGGAGCTCTATGCATGAGGCGCTTGAGCAGCAGACAGTTTCAATTTCAAAGGCAAATATACAGGCAACTTTGCTCGCTAGAACAACCGTGCTTGCAGCTGCAAATCCCAAGTTTGGGAGGTTTGACCCTTATGGCATTATAGCTGAGCAGATTGACCTGCCACCTACACTGATTAACAGATTTGACCTTATATTCACCATAAAGGACTTGCCTGATGAAGCAAAAGATAATGAGATGGCTTCGCATATATTAAGCCTGCACAAGACTCCTGACATCAAAGAGACCGAGATACCAAGCAATTTATTAAAAAAATATATAGCTTATGCGAGGCAGAACATAAACCCAAAGCTTAGCGACGAAGCGATTGAGGAAATAAAGAAGTATTATGTGAGGATGAGGATGAGCGGCAGTTCAGAAGGCGAGACAAAAACCATACCCATATCAGCAAGGCAGCTTGAGGCATTAGTAAGGCTGAGCGAGGCGTGCGCAAGGGTGCGGCTGCAAGACAAGGTTACAAAAAAAGATGCAAAAAAGGCAATAGAGCTTTTAGAGTACTGCCTGATGGGCGTCGGTTTTGACAAGGAGACTGGAAAAATAGACATTGACAGAATCGCAACAGGAATATCTGCTGCCCAAAGAAGCCAGATAGCCATCCTAAAGGAGATTCTTGCTGACTTGGAAAAGTTTGTAAAGCCAATACCAATTGAGGATGCCGTACGGGAAGCAAAGGAAAGGGGCATTGATGAGGAAAGGGTAGAAGAGATTCTGCAAAAGCTAAAGCAGACAGGAGACATATTTGAGCCAAAAAGAGGATTTATACAAAAGATGTGAAATGATGCAAAAGAGGCAAACTGCTTACAAGGTTAAGATTAAGGACCTGCTTGATGGAATTTATGTAAAAGAGGCCGGAGAGTGGACCCCAAATTATATAGAAATTAATGAAAAAAAGGTTTCAAGGGCAAACATAATAGGCGCTGTTGTGTTAAAACAGGATGCGCAAGGCGCTAACCACAGCAATATAATCCTGGATGACGGCAGCGGAAAGATATCTGTAAGGGGTTTTGATAAAGATGATTTCTTTAGAAATGTTGATGTAGGTGATGTTGTCCTGCTTGTTGGCAGGCCAAGGCAGTTTGGCTCTGAGAAGTATGTTGTGCCGGAAATTTTGAAAAGAATAGAAAACAAGAGATGGATTGATGTAAGAAAGCTTGAGTTGAAGCTCAACCAAAATAACAAAGAAAATAAAAATGAAGTGAATGGAGCTGCAAAAGCTGTCGAGATCGAAAGCATTGAAGAAAGCCCAGGCATAAAGATAGTACAGCTGGTTAAGTCGCTTGATCCGGGCGACGGCGCCGATATCAATAATATAATTTCAAAATCAGAGAGAAAAGATGCTGAAAAGATAATCCAAAACTTGCTAGAAGAAGGAGAAATATTTGAAGTTAGGTCTGGAAAATTAAAGGTATTGGAATAATTCTAAAGCAGCGTCAAGCGAAAACCCTACTGCAAGTTAGAGACTGGAGGCATACTCGCCTCTTCGGGGCTCGGGTCGGTTTTCTGGACCATCAATTTTCCACAGACAGCCTCAACTATTATTCTCAGAATGGCGGAAAATTGAGATTTTAGTTGCATTTGTTGCTTGAGCAGCCGTTGTTGCAGTACTGAACACTTATAAATGTTGCAACGCCATTTGAATACTGGTATTTCTGCTGCAGATAGTTGCCTGAACATTTGTACTCATCTAAAAAGCCAGCGTCGTATACATTAATATTTAGTTTACATTCGCCTGTCTTTTGATCACAACCATTACTACTACATTGAGAATATTTTTTATAATAGGTAGAGCAGTCAGTATTCTGATAAAGTCGATAAGAATCACCACCACGGCATTGATAGCTATCCAAAAATTTTTCAGTGCATATGCTTCTTTCGGGTTTGCATTTCCCATCTGAACATCCATATTCGCAGTTTTCAGGATCCCTCCAGACTATCTCGCAACGACTATTTTGCCATTTCTTAAGTAGGAAATCATTGTCACATCTATATTCGCCGGTGTATCCTGTTTTACATGTTGCTGGCTCTGATAAGTCGTATTTTGCCTCACAATTAACTTTAAACCACTGCCAATCATCAAACCACGCATAGCCACTATAGATTTTTTTGTATCTTAAGCAGGCTTCCTTGGTGGCTATGTTGGATGTTGCCATTCCTGATATTTGGTTGTCATAGCTAGAAGGCTGCTCTGCACCAGAATCCTGCAATGGAACCAAAATATATGTTGGCTTGTTGAAAATGCCTATAACACCAACAATAGCAATAACCGCAACAATACCGAAGATAGTAAACAATATTTTTTCTTTATCTTCCATCATAACACCTATTTGGTATATTCCTTACTAATCCTATTATTTAAATATTTCGATTAAATAATTAAATTTATAAACAATCCCTAACTTTCCTTGTGTAATGGATTATGAAAAACTATTGAAACAGGCAAGAAAGGAGCTTCCATCGATCGTGTTTGAGAAAGAACGGTTTGAAATACCTAAAGTTATAGGCCATATACAGGGCAACAGGACAATTATAAGCAACTTTATGCAGATAGCTGGCAGCCTTAGGAGAGGGCCCGAGCATATGCTAAAGTTTGTTTTAAGGGAACTGGCAACGCCTGGCGAAATAAAGAAAAGCGGCGGCGTGATAATCGGGACAAAGGTTTCTGCCTCAAGAATCAATGAAAAGATAAAGCAGTACGCGCACGAGTTTGTTTTGTGCTATGAATGCGGAAAGCCAGACACAAAGATGGAAAAAGACGGGAATTTCTCTTTCCTAAAGTGCATGGCGTGCGGGGCAAGGCACCCTATAAAGTCAAAGATATAAAATGATATTGAAAGTGCACAAAACCCAGGAAGGAAAAAACATTATTTCTATATGCGACAGCAATTTGATAGGAAAAAAGTTTTGCGAGAAAAACCGGCAGCTTGACCTAAGCTCCAGTTTCTATATGGGCGAAGAAAAAGGAAAGGATGAAATACGGATTGCGGTTAAAAATGCGTATATCCTGAACATAGCTGGCGAGGAATCTGTCAGCTTTTGCTTT
>Ga0209541_10008627_pt1 | contig 16739 bp, 21 predicted proteins | sample RifCSPlowO2_01_FD_184027 | JGI IMG/M metagenome (GOLD analysis project Ga0209541, IMG submission 184027) | Groundwater microbial communities from Rifle, Colorado - Rifle CSP2_plank lowO2_0.1 (SPAdes) (version 2) | ecosystem: Environmental > Aquatic > Deep subsurface > Groundwater | place...
TTCCACCAGGAGTTATGGGAAATTCCGAAGTAGGACATATGACTCTGGGTGCAGGCAGAATTATTGATAGTGATTTAGTTAGGATAAACAAATCCATTAAAGATGGTTCTTTTTTTCATAATAAAGCGTTGGTAGCTGCATTTGATCATGCTAAAGAAAATAATGAAAAATTACATTTCATGGGGCTTCTAAGCGATGCCGGAGTACATTCACATATTAATCATTTATTTGCGCTTCTAGAATTAGCTAAAAAGAAAAATATTAAAGAAGTTTACATACACGTTTTCTTGGATGGGCGAGATACTCCGCCCAAATCTGCAGTAAAATACATCCGCCAGCTACAAAGTAAAATGAAAGAATTAGGTGTAGGAACACTCGCTACGATGATGGGTAGATACTATGCCATGGATCGAGATAATCGCTGGAATAGGGAACATAAAGCCTATGATTGTATGGTCAATTGTAAAGGAAGAAAAAGATCTGATCCCATTAAAGCCATTCAAGAATTTTATGCTCAAGGAGAAACAGATGAATTCATCAAACCAACCATTTTCACCAACAAATGCGTAGTAGATGAACGTGATTCGGTTATTTTTTTCAATTTTAGATCCGATCGAGCCCGAGAGTTAACCAGAGCTTTTGTGTGGGGTGAATTTAATCATTTTAAACGCAAAAAAATTATCGATTTGCATTTTGTAACTTTGACTCAATATGATTCATTAGTAAAAGTTCCAGTAGCTTTTCCCCCCACTTTTCCCACAGAAACATTAGGAGAAATAATTGCTAAAGCCGGATTAACTCAGTTACGTATTGCCGAAACAGAAAAATGGGCTCATGTAACATATTTCTTCAACGGATTATGTGAATGTATCTTTCCCAAAGAAAATAGGATACATATACCTAGTAGAAAAGTTACTACTTATGATAAAACTCCGGAGATGAAAGTTACGCAAATCACTGATACTTTGCTGGATAATTGTAATAAATATGATTTTTTTGTAGTAAATTTTGCTAATGGCGATATGGTGGGACACACTGGCAATAAAATTTCTACGATTAAAGCAATTGAAGCCATGGATATACAAATAGGAAGAATCGTCGATGAATTTCCGGGGATTATATTAATTACTGCTGATCACGGTAATTGTGAAGAAATGACAGGTGATTGTCAAACGAGCCACACTACTAATCAGGTTCCTTTAGTTATTATCGGATTAGGTAAGAAAACAAAGCTGTACAATGGCGGCTTAGCTGATGTGGCACCAACAATTTTATCAATATTAAACATTAAAAAACCAAAAGAAATGATGGGGAAAAATTTACTCCACTAAAAAATATAAATAACAAAAATTATTTCAATAATTACCTTGCCACTATTCTACCAATACTGTCTGTAATTTTCGTTTTGGTTTTTCTGCATTCTTAAAATAATTTTTTAATTGAATATGTTGTTCTATTTCAACACTGATTTTCATGAATTCTTTTAAACCTTTATCGGTGAATTTTATCATCTTATTTTCATACTCAATTAACTTTTTTCTCTCCAACACTTCCAGATTTTTATAAATTGCTCTTTCTTGTTGGGAGATTAATTTCGATTTTTCCAAAAGTTCAATAAAAACTATTTTAGAAGTTTCCAATCTCACTGGCTTTTCGGTTAAAGGTTGATTTATGGATAGATAAAATTCTCCTAGTGCATAAAGAATAAGATTATGAACTCGAGCGAGTTTCATTATTATTCTTAATAATGGCTTAAAGTATAAATATTTTGTGTGAAATTGTGGCACATTTTAAAGTTAGCCGAGGAATTGAACTAAGTAACCCTATTCAATATATATTTTGCAAAACAAATATTTATATACTTAATTGATATTTTACCCATTAGTAATAGTAAATTTAAAAATAACAATTAAAAAAAGAGGCGATGTAAAATGAGTTTATGGACAGAACCATTTCTAAGAATGTGGAGTTCGGCTTATGATTTTGTGCCGGGAATAATATTTGCAATAATCATACTAGCAGTAGGGTACCTTATTGGGGGATTGTTGGGATGGATAGTAGAAAAAATTCTGAGTAAAATAGAGATAAAGAAGGCATTAGTTTCAAAAACGAATATTTCTAAAGCAATTGGTGGGATGAATTTGCCATTGATCATTGGTGCCATCATTAAATGGGGTATATTCACTCTATTCTTAGCTTCAGCAGCATCGGTAGTTCATTTAGAGGGATTATCCAACTTTATGGAAAATTTAGCTTCATGGATACCACATCTAATCGCTGCAGTGATTGTTGCTTTGGCAGCATTAGTAGCTGGTGATTATGCTGAATATAAGATTTTGGAAACTAAAATAAAAAGCAGCAAATACGTTGGCTTAAGTGCAAAATTAGCTATCGTTTTCTTAGGTGCAATCATTTCTTTAAAAGAAATTGGGATTGATGTTTCTATCGTCGAACATAGTTTCTTGGTAATCTTAGGAGGAGTGATGTTGGCTTTAGCTATTGCTGTAGGTATTGGCTTTAGTGACGTAGTAAAAGATGAGTCTAAAGATCTAGTCAAGAAAATCAAGAAAAAAGTTTAATTTATTTTTTTATTATTTTTTTGTATTTATTAGTTTAACTTTGGATATTTCTCAATTTCACTTTAGAAAAACTTAAAAAGGTGTATGTTCTACCTATCATCATAAAAAGCAGGTGATACTCATGAAATTAGTTCTAACTAAAAAGCCAAAGAACGTAACCATTATCGAAGGATTCCCTGGATTTGGGCTGATTGGCACCATTGCCACTGAATTCTTAATGGAGCATTTACAGACTGAAAAAATAGGTTTTGTAGAAATGGATGAAGTTCCAGCTATGATTGCTATACATCAAAATAAAGTTATTGAACCAATATCATTCCATTACAGCAAAAAATACAATCTAGTTTTAGTACATGCCATAAATATAAGTAAAGATTTAGGCTGGAAAGTAGCTGATTTGATTACTGATTTAGCTAAAATGTTGACCGCTAAAGAAATAATCTCCCTAGAAGGAGTAGGTTCCCCTAATCCTAGTGGTGGTCGTATATTCTATTATTCAACAGAAGGCAATATACTTCAAAAGAAATTAGGTAATATTGTCCAGCCATTAAGCGAAGGCATTATTGTTGGTGTAACGGGAGCATTACTTGCCAAGAATATAAGTACGCCCATTATAGCTTTATTTGCTGAAGCCAAGAGCAACTTGCCCGATAGCAAAGCTGCTGCAGATATAATCAAAGTATTAGATGTTTATGCTGGTTTAGATGTGGATACTAAACCATTATTAAAACAGGCTCAATTGTTTGAAGAGAAATTGAGAAATATCATGCAGAAGACTCAGGATGCGGAAGAGTTGCATGATGAAAAGAAATTGAGTTATGTGGGATAAGAAAAATGGAGGGAAATAATATGAAATTTTATGGAAAGGTGTGTAGGATGGATCTTAATCTAAATGATGAAGGTCCAATTGAAATTATTAAAACAAAGAGTGGATGGGAATTAAGTAGTAAATCTGGATTTTTCCGATCAGGTAAAGGCTCCAATTATCCTATTTCATATGCAATAGTTAGCGGAAAAATATTAAGATTTGTTCCAGGGTTATTCAAAAAAGGAACAGTCTTCTATGTTTGGAGTAGTTTAGAGAGAATTGCTTATTTAATAAGTGTTGATACAGTTACTGAAAAATAAATGAGGTGAGATAAAATCTGCTTTTTCCACCAGTGTGTTCACTGGTGGTGTCGGTTTTCTTTAACATATTTTATTTTTTTAGCTTTCGCGTGGATTTAAACAGTAATTATTAATTAAAATGTTTAGTATTAATATATTTAATTGATGATAGTAATGTTAGTGATTACATGCGTCAAAAAGTTTTAATCAAATACTTTAATTTATTGCCCAAATAACGTTAAATCTTTTAAGCTCATCTTAAACTATTTATTCTTTTTTAAACGTCATTTTAAGTTTTCTTTAAGTTGTACTTTAATTTCCGTTGTGTATTCTGCTTTATGGGGCATTTTATGATTATTTTGGTGGAAGAAACAAGGTTTTTCCCAGTATGGTGACTTGATTATGGCCATACATAAGATGATAATAATAGGCCAAAAAATAGAAAGAAATGTTTATATATGCCAAAAGATTATTATTGGGTATGCGTAACCTTCGTGACCTCCTTCCGTTGTCATGGCTACAATTTGAGCTAGATGAGATTGTTGACCCACAACGTGCTGTTGATAGAGTTTGGGCGGCATATAGGGGACAAAAAACAGAGGTAGATCCGGGGGAGATAAGTATCTGGACCGGGGTAAATCTGGGTGTTGCCATTACTGCTTCTAAATTCTTATATACCCATGGTTTCATTGAAGAAGGTAGTTATGGATACTTCGGACTTCAAGCTTATATTCCCGTACGAAGCTGGCCCATCCCACCTAATGTTCCAGAAGATCAAAAACAAAACTATTTACCTGGAGGAACACATGCATTTGAGTTAATTGTAGAATACGACTGTTAAACTTCGTGTAATACACATTATACGAACTATGGGGTGCGAAAAGCTGGACTAACATAATTTCTGAAAGTTAGGACATTCTCCGTAACAACGGGCTCAGAGTAAAAATGTACTCGTGCGCCAATCAACTCGCGAGGCGTTACCACTCCGCTCTCTTCCAAAAATGAACTATAATGTTTAGGACCATATAATGCAAAAGTAGTATTAAACTCACCAGAACGCGGTGCAAGATGCAAGAAGATAACGTCGCCAAGATCTTGTACATCTTTAATCTCACATTGCCTATGTGTTATTTCAGCAGTAAAACCACTAATAACGGGTAGATGCGAACCATAGGCAGTAAACATAGTGCAGAAGAGACTTAGCCAATATTTAAATGTTTTGTTTAGTTCTCTTCTAAATAATTTAAGCGATGACTAAATAGTTTATCTTAATATTCGTCTAAATTATTTAAGTGAAGATTAAATATCGTTGAACTAATGATTTTAAAAGTTATTATAATTACTTGAAAGTTTTATTCTAAAATTTAAATAGAACTTACCATTTTTAATTAAAAGTTTTATTTCCGAATAAACCCAAAAATTGCCTTTTTTAATCATCCAAACACTTAAATACTTTGAAAAGTTCTCATAATCAGTATGAAACAATTGCTCACGGAATTAAAACTAAGAGGCTTCTCACCACAAACACAAAGAACTTACATTTATCAAAATCAACAATTTATTAAATTTATAAACAAAGATCAAAAAGATATTTTTGAAGAAGATATTAAAGAATACTTAGCTCATTTAATCTCGGATAAAAAAGTATCTATGTCCACGGTGGCTTTAGTAAAAGCAGCATTAAAATTTTATTACGATGAAATTCTTAAAAAAAATATTGTCAATCAAAAGACACCAAAGATCGCCCGAAAACTGCCCGAAATATTAACTAAAGAAGAAATGAGATATTTATTGCGAACTTTAAATCATACAAAAAGTAGGATTATTGTTAAGCTACTTTACTCCTCCGGAATACGTTTATCTGAATGTTTGAATATGAAAGTAGAAGATTTAGAAATGGGTAATAAAATGGGCTGGGTTCGTGGCGGAAAAGGGGGAAAAGATAGGATGTTTATTCTTTCAGAAGATGTAGTTAATGAAATCTTACTGTACGTAAATGCCCATAATATCCGCTCAGGTTATCTCTTTACCGGCAGCGAAGGTAAACCATTAAGTCCCCGTAATATTCAAAAAATCGTAAAAAAAGCTGCTAAGCGTGCCGGAATAATGAAATGTATCACCCCACATAAATTAAGGCATTCATTTGCCACTCATTTATTGGAATCAGGAACGGATATTCGTGTCATTCAAGAGTTATTAGGTCATTCCAATTTACAGACGACGCAGATTTATACTAAAGTGAGCGGAGAACAGATGAGGAAGGTTAAAAGTCCATTGGATAGTTTGTAATTTTAAAAATAATTCTCAGGATAAAATGTAAAATCAGAAGAGTTTTTGCAGAAAAGAATATAAATTAATTAAGATCCCTTATAATTTATGATTAAAAAAGGAATTAGAATATCATTCATTATTTTAGCCCTTACATTTATAGGCCTTGCTTCAATATTATTATTTCCAAAAAATAGACAACAACCATTAGGAGATTATTTTTCCGTAGTTATATTTTTAATTATAATAATCATGTTCTTTTTACTATTAAGAAACCAAATCAAAAATAACTATTTTTATTTAGGTTCAATGCTTTATATTAAACCTATTGCCCGAAAAGATCATCCTAATTGGTGGCTCTTTGCCATGTTTATTCAAACAGTAGCTTTAGTTTTTTTAATAGTTTTTTTTCTGATTTTGCTGTATGATAAGATTTAAATTAGTGGTTCTTATTTTTTTCCAAACATATATCCAAAGTCTGATTGAACTACTTTCCATTGCTCCGAAGATAAAGAACATCCTTGAATATATTCTGGTGGTAGATTCTGGGTATAAATTCCTCCGGGACAATCAGGAGTACGTAAAACATATTGTAAATCAATTAAATCAACTAATCCATCATCAGTAAGATCACAAACAACTGCATTTGATTTACCTGCAAAGAAATATTCGCCCAATTTTATATAAGTATTTAGTGTTAGATTTACACACCCATCTTCGGGTGTACTTTCTATCCTATCTTGTAAAGCATGACCACAGTTAGTTGCTAAAATCAAAGCCCCAATACCTAATGATGTTTTAAGTACCATAATATGATTAAAAAGAAGGTTATTTAAATATGTTTAGTTAATTATTACTTAAAAGTAACTACCCGTATATATTAATGACATTCAAATAATAAATAATTCAGTCCATAAAGCTCTGCAGACTTAAATTAACTAAATTTTCCTTGGCTTGCATTTCTTTAAATCGAGGCCCGAGTTTTAAAAAAATCTGATCATTATAGAAAGATCGGCTCAAAGGAATACCTTTATTGCCCAAAGAACAGATACATTCAGGAATTACTGCTTTAGAAATATTTGCTTTAACCGCAATTTCTGCGTATGATAAAGGTGCTTCTTCAGTATACAAAACTAAAAATATTTTTTTCTCAGTTTGATTTAAAGGAGTAATGGAAAATTTGGGAGTATCGGTAAAAGCTAATTGAACCGTATCTAAACGCTGATTTAACTTATCAACTTTTACTTCAACTTCATGAAGATAATCAAAGAGCGCTTGAATCTCGGTAGTATTATCATTAATCGCGCCTAAATGTTCTTCTAAAGCTTGTCTAATTTTGTGGATTTCGTCGTTCATCAGCATAACTACCTCTTCAAATTTATCGTCGACAAATCCTCACTAAAAAGCGATCATTTGCTTTTACTACCAACACACCCTCTAGTAGAAAATGTTTTTTTACTAGTTTAAATATGTTTCGATTTCGGAAGATAGAGTACTTAAAAGTAGTTTTGGAATTCATCATAATTATTACTATTATTATCATTTTAATAAAGGAAAAGTATAAAAAGCAAAAGGACTTATTATAAAGGATGGTTACAACTCTTAGTGTAGATGTTAAAAGAAAAGAGATAACCCAATTATTTCCCCTGGCAGAATTGATAGATCATCAAGAAAAAGCAGTCCATACTGGAGTTAAGATCTTTTTGCATTTTTTGAAAAGTCATGGTTTTTTTGGTTTATCTCTGTGGAAAGACCTCTCAGAACTACATTTGAATGCTACTAGATTAAAAGATTTATACAATGATTTTGAGGAATCTAATAAAAAAGCTACATCGTTAAAAGCAGAATTGAAAAGATTTTCTGCTCGTCGTCAACCTGCGCCAGCAGTCGTAGTAGAATTACGTAAAGAAGAATTAAGATTGAGTGTTATTGAAAGAAGTTTGGATCAATTAGTTCAATCAACTGAATCTCTACGTAGAGATTTGGTGGCAAAATTAGGAAGGGGTGATGCGTTAATTCTTAATTTGGAAAGAGAATTGAAAGCGTTTTATGATAACGAAGCTTTACTCGCGGGATTAATTGGTGAATATTTTTCAAAAGAAATGAGAAGTAGTTTTAGAGATGATATTAATCTAAGTAAAATATATGCCACTGTAAGAAATGATCTAGCTGCCATTCTTCCTTTATTTGAAGAAATAACTAGAAAATATTATACTTTAAAAGATGATATTGAAAGAGAATTAGATTTAGTGCTTCAGGGATTACAACATGTGAGTAGAAAAGATGAAATTGATTTTTCCAATATTATGCAAAGAATTACAGAATTGGAAATAGATATCAGCGATATAATCAAAACGGAAGAATTAAACGCTAGAAGGTTAGAAGTTAGGGATCAAAAATTGGTCCAAAATGAAAGAATATTAATACCATTAGTAAAGAAAATATTACGAGAAGCAGAAGATAGGATAAAAGGCGGGAAAATAAGATCTTAATTTGGCATAGATAGTCATACTTAATTTTCTTCAGAAACATTTATAAACAGTTCCTACCGCATAGTAGTTATGATTCCCTGGTCAGATGATACTTTGGATTCTAGAGTAACCACAGCGCTAGAAGTTATAGTTCCCGTTTTAAGAGAAGAAGGACAAATTTATGTAGTCATTACTGAAACACCCTATGACCATCCTGATGCACCTAATCCTCGATTGACTCAGGGAGTAATATATCATGCCACTTTTGTTTCTGAATCCAATGTTAATAGGAGAATAGAAATAGGTAGATCAGCCGTAGATGCCAAAACTGGTCAAGTCCATGAAATAGGGAAAACTGGTTTAGCTAAAGCTTTAGTATATCTTGGTGCTATTTTATACGAAGGAGGCATTGAAGATAGATATAGAGCAGATTATCAAACAACCACCATTCAACCAATGGTCCCTATTCCAACAACTATTGGAAATCATGATAACACTACCAACCCAAACCTTCCAAATTAACCATAAACATTTCACCAAATAATACAAATATCTATAAATCAATAATCTTTCTTTCTAACAATGTCCATTCGATCCAAAAAAGATCTTGAAGTAGAATTAAGTAAACTGAAGAATTTTGAATCCCCCTCTTTTGAATTAGAACAATATGCTACTCCTTCTCATATAGCCGCAGAATGGATCTGGAATATGGCTTTGAAAGGAGAAATTGCCGGAAGGGTTATTCTAGACGCTGCTTGCGGTCCGGGAATATTAGGCATAGGTTTATTATTAATGGGTGCTAAAAAAATATTTTTTGTAGATAAAGATCAAAAAGCGCTTACTATTTGTATTGAAAATTATAATAAAATAAAAGGAGAATATGATGTAGGAAAAGCAGAATTTATTCATCAGGATATCTCTTTATTTGATCAACAGGTAGATATAGTAGTACAAAATCCACCATTCGGAACCAAAAATGAACATATTGATAAAGTATTTCTGGAAAAAGCTTTTTCTGTTGCGCCCCTAGTGTATAGTATGCATAAATATACTACAGCTAAATTTGTGGAAGCTATAAGTAAAGATTTTGGTTTTACTATCACTGATTTATGGAGATATGAATTTCCGATTAAAGCAGTGTTTAAATTTCATGAAAAACCAGTGGTTAAAGTTGATGTTGGTTTGTGGAGAATGGAGAAAAGGTAAGGTTCTAAAAGTATATTTCTAAATTAAGTCTTAATTAAGTTTTATTTATTCTAAATTAATTGTATACTTAAGCAGTTTTTCCCAATACCGCCAAGTACAATTTTCCCTGCATACCACCATGTCTTACTAATTTAGCAATAGCATTTCCTTGAGATCCAGAAGTAGTAATATCATCCAATATAACAACATTATCGTATTTTGGTAATTCAATTTCTTTAAATCCTAAAGTAGTATATTGTTCATCACCAAACCTACTTCCACCACTATGCGCAGCTTCTTTAGGATGAACTCGAGAGATTACTCTTTCTCTAATATAATGAAGATGCTCTTGATTCCTAGCTACATTAAATGCCAACAAAGCATTCATGTCCGTTCTGTAACAATATTCAGGCATGGAATTAGGAGCAGCAATGACCAAAGTTTCACCTTCTAAATTATTCTCAGCTAGTAAAGATCTTACTTTGCCCATAAATTCTGTAAGCACACTTCTGAATGTTGTTCCACGAAGAATTCTTCCATCATAGAAGTAATCATCAGTTGCACCATCGGTTATTATTGATTGTTGGGTGTGTTCTTTACTCTCTTTAAAAGTGAGAATTCTAGCGGAGTAAGGATCTCTTTGTCCCGGCACGTATTTATAATAATCACTTACTTTTAATAATTGAACAGCCGGAGAAGGAGTATTAAATTCTGATCGAGGGAGATTAATATATCCTTTTGGTCTTTCCCTGGGCTTATAAGTAATCTTTCCTTTTTCAAAAGCGACAATCCTATCTTCTAAAGCAGCGGGTTTATCAATAATTTCTACCGGTTCAGCACATTCTAATTGTTGGCGAGAATTATATCCCCAACTAACAGCGACCGTTGGAATCCCAATAGCGTGAGCAGCAAGCACATCTTTAGATGAATCTCCAACAGATAAAGTATTATCCGGAGTTACACCAGCCTGCCTTAAAACTAGCTGTAACGATTGAGGAGAAGGTTTAGAGGCACTTCCGAATACAGGGATACCTGAAGGAAATCCATGTTTTGCCAATACCGCAATTATATAAGCAACAGGAGCATTGGAAACAAATGAAACCATACTTCTGGCATGTAAACTTTTAACTATACTTAGAAAAGAGGGATCATATAATTTGGTAGTTAGTGCAGCAATATTTTGTGTGGCAAAATCTTGACCTTTTGGACTTTTTCTATAATTATATATTTTAGAAGTGTCTACAATAGTTTCATCTAAATCCAAGATAACGTGCTGCTTCAAGATTTCAACCTCGGAACTACTTCATATCTTCCTGTATATTTTTCAGTCCATCCATATCCTTGATGCAAATTATTTTCCAACACAAATAATTTTTTCCCTTGCTTTAATGTTTCTCTAACTGCATGTTGAGTGCCGCTTCTATCGTCCGATCTAATTATTATAACCCCTTCTGATGATAATCCCACTGTTATAGAATTGCGATGAGCAAAATAGGAAGGGAACGTTTCAGCACTGATAGGATAGGGAGATACTAAGAGATTATCGCTTCCAATTTGATCTTGAAAAGTACGATTTTCCTTAGGATAATAACGATCTAAAGGAGTTCCTAGCACAGCCACAGTTCTTCCCCCATGTTCCAAAGCATACTTATGTGCTAAAGTATCACAGCCTAAAGCTAAGCCACTCACTACTAGATAACCCCTTTCTATACAACCATTTAGTACCCTTTCTCCTTCTGAAATATCTATGTGATCTTCTAATCTTCTTGTTCCTACCACGGCTATGGAAGGGAAGTTTAACAACGAGGAATCACCACGTAAATATAGGACGGGACTTATCCCATCAATAGGATTGCCATCGACTGTTTTTAATGAAGCAGGATAATTTGGAGAATTGATAGTAACAGCTTGAAAAGGAAAAGGTAATTTTTCAAGAGTTCTAACAATTTTATCCAACTTTTTCTTTTTTGTCCAAGCACTTTCTTTTTGTGCAGAGGTGAGTTTTTCTCTATAAATTTCTTCAAAAGTTCCACATTCCTTAAGCAATTCTGCTGTTCTTCTATTTGCCGCTTCAGAAGCTAAACCTAATGCTCCTACGGTAACTAGAGCAGCATGATAAAAACTCTCCCGTTTGTGTGGATTACTGGGCGTCATTAGAGCTTTTGCAGTAAATAGTTTTATAAGTTTTATGAAGCTATAAGTAGAACAGGATTATTTTTCTAAGCCATACTTCTAACTTTATTCCATAATGAGAATAAAGAAACAGTACATAAGAAGTAAGCTGCAATATACATTATATCTGAAATGGATCCAACCAGACCATATGTTCCTGAAAGATTGTAATAAATATAGAACATATCACCCATTAAAAAGGCAATATTAGCTACAAATAGAAGTAATAAATCAGTTTTAAAAACATCAATTTTATCAAAAAATAAGTAGACACTAAATGATGCCAATAAGATTAATGAGCTGATAATTGGATAATAATAACTAAGGAATGTTTTTCCAACGGAATCATTAACGCTGGCAATGTTAATAGAGTAAAGATAATAAGATACTAATCCTAACAAGCCAACTGTGGCGATGAGCAAAAAAGTGCTCTTCTGAGAATTTCCATGCTGTCGATGTAAATAAAATGAGAAGATGGTAAAACCAAGCAGTAAAAATATGGAACCAACAACCCAATAAAAGTCAGGCATACTTTCCGAAGGAAGTTCAGTGAAAACAGTATAGATCAGATACCATAATAATTCGCCCATGGCAAAAATACTATAACCTAAAGCAAAAAGTGAAAAAGTAATCAAAATTTTATTATCAAAACGATTTCTGTGCTTGAATAAGCTGTTGACTAGTATTACTCCAAATAAACCAGTACTAAGAGCAAATATTAAGGTAATCCCGTATAATAAGCTTTGTAATTCCATCTTGCCTCTTTGGATTTGGAAAAGAAAAGGAGTTTATAAAATCTTTGGTTCTTACCACACTAAGGATATTTTATATACTTTAACTAAACATTATTATACCATGTTAAGAAAAAATGGTCCATGGATAATTAAAAAAACAATTCCGAAATACAAGAATCTTTGGATTGATGTCAAAGAAGATCAAGTTATTCGTCCAGATGGAAAACCCGGTATATTCGGAGTAGTAGATATGAAAGCTGGCGTTTCTGTTCTTCCCATTGATGAAAATGGTTTTGTGTATTTAACCGATGAATTTCACTATGCTATTGAGCAGGATAGTATTGAAGTAGTAAGTGGCGGCATTGATAACAATGAGAAGCCGCTTGATGCGGCAAAAAGAGAACTACAAGAAGAGTTAGGAATAATAGCTAAAGAATGGACCGAACTAGGATTAGTTAACCCGTATACAGCAGTCATTAGATCTCCCGCTCATCTCTTCCTTGCGAGAAAAATTGAATTTACAAAAAGTAATCAAGAAGGAACTGAAACTATTAAGTTAGTTAAAATAAAATTTGAAGATGCAGTCAAAATGGTAATGGAAAGTAAAATAACTCATGGACCTAGTTGTGTTCTAATTCTTAAAGCAAAGGAGTTTTTAAAAAAGTAAGCTGATGTAGTATCATACCTAAACATAATTATTTACCGCCTAATTTTTAAATAAAGAGCGGTTGATTAAGGTAAATAGTCATAGCTATTACTACCACCATGATCCCAGAAAATCAATATTATTCATACAATCTAGGAGAACTGCCCTTAGGCTGTCAATTCTGCGTCAAAGGAGAAAAATTAGTTTTATTCGTAACTGGTATATGTCCCAGAAGATGTTACTTCTGTCCCGTATCTGATCAAAAGTATGGCAAAGATGTGGAATTTGCCAATGAAAGACCAGTTATAGAAGAAGCAGATATCATTGCGGAAGCACAAGCCATGGATGCTAAAGGAGCAGGAATAACTGGCGGAGATCCTTTAAGTAAATTGGATAGGACCATCAGTTGTATTAAATTATTAAAAAGCAAATTTGGAAAACAATTTCATATTCATCTGTACACTTCATTAATATTGGTTAATGAAAAAAGTATGAAAGAATTGTATGAATCAGGATTGGATGAAATCAGATTCCATTTAGATTTAGATTCATCAGAAATATGGAATAGGATAAAGTTAGCTAAAAAGTATTCTTGGGATATTGGTGTCGAGATCCCTTGCATTCCTGGAAAAGAAAAAGAAACTAGAAAAATAATTGATTTCGTTCACAATAAAGTTGCTTTTCTTAATTTAAATGAATTAGAGATGGCCGATAATTCTCTTTCTACTTTAGGAGAGATAGGGTATAAAACTAAAGATGAATTGAGTTATGCTATTCTCGGTTCGAAAGATATGGGTTTAGAGATGATAGAATATGTTAAAAATAAAAAATATACTCTTCCTGTTCATTTTTGCACTGCCAAGTTGAAAGATGCAGTTCAGCTCACTAATCGTATAAAGAGAGAATCAGCCCATGTAAAACATGATTTTGATCATGCTGATGAAGAAGGTATGCTTACCAGGGGAGCAGCTTACCTGCCGGAACTTGCACCGGGATTTGATTATCGGAAGAAGTTGGATATGGTTGATAAATTGGCCGTGATTGAGAAATTGAAACCAATAGTTGAAAAAATGAAAAAAGAATTGAAATTCAAAGATAACGAATTTTATCTAGATCCCCTTAAACCCAGAATTATTTTTTCCCGTAAGAATGCTAGAGTGTATAATAAGTGGTTCAAAGAACAAGGATTAATGGTGGCGATTGTAGTAGAGTATCCTACTGCGGATCAATTAGAGATTGAAGTGGACTTTTTGGAATAAAAATGATCAAAAAGCCTTGATATACTGTTTCATCACAAAGATTATATACTCCTTTTTCCTTCCTTCATTATATGGGTGTTTTTAATTATGAATATAAGATGGTGTGAAGATGGAAATTGAAGTACAATTAACAGAAAGACGTTATGAAAGAAATAAATTAAAAATGTTACTTGTCGCTCCTTTGGTTGTAATTCCTATAGCTACTTTTTATTCTTGGAGTATAGACACCCATCAAAGAGCCGATTATACCTATTGTCAAAGATTATTAACTCCTATTGCTGAAGGAAATAATCTAAGATCAGAATTAGAAAACAAAGTTATTGGTCCTAATACTCATAATACCTGTGGAGAAATAATTCAACATTACCAACCGCAAACTAATATACCATGAAAATAATGATTGATACTCAACACGATACGTATGAGGATATCCAAAAAGTATTACATATTCTAACCGGTATAATTCAACGAAAAGAGGGTAGTGATAGCTATAATCAAAGCAGCAATTATAATCAATCTTCTAGCACTACCGATACTTCCAATATGATGAGTATGTTTGATTCAACTCCATCTAGTTCAAAGGAGATACCAGATACTCCTCCTGATTTCAGCAGTTTTCTTAATTTAACTAATGGAGTAAAGAAAGAAGAAGTTAAAGGAGTACCTAAGATAGAAGTTTATGAGTATTAGTTCGAGTACGCCAAAATAGTCATAATATTTCTCACATTAACCAGATTAATAATAATCCCACTACTATCAAGAATCCAAATGACCACAATATAGTCCTAGAAAATTTCTTTCCCCCCATCCAATAAGCTATAACCCCTTTGGCGAAAACATTAGTAATAGCTGCAATCATTATGCCTTTACTAGCTATATCTACATCTAGGCCTTCTTTAGCTTGATTAGCCAAAGATAAAGTAATTGCATCTACATCAATTAAACCGGATAGGAAACTGACTAAATAAATCCCCTGTGATGATAAATAAATATTGCCCAATTTCACCAAAGCTACAACTACACTAAAAATTATGGCAAAACGTAGAGCGGGCCATAGAGCAAGAGGAGAACTCAAAGCCACCTTACCTCTCGCTTTACTTGCCTTTTGCCATAAGAATATACCCATAAAAGCGCTAGCGGCAATCATAATCAAAAAAAAAGGTATCAGTTTAGGAGCCATAGTAGGATTAATTATAAAAATCTCGATAAACATACGAATAAACATGATTCCATTAGCTAAAACTACCCCTAGAGCCAAAGCTCGATAAATTATTTTTTCTTTCATACTTCTTTGAGCTAGGCTTACGGTGGTAAAAGTGCTGCTGATCATTCCACCCAATATACCCGATAACACCACCCCTTTCTCACCAAACCATTTCATCAAAATATATCCTATGAATCCAATCCCTGAAACTACTACTACCACTAACCATAGAAAATAGGGATTAAAAATTCCGTACGGTCCGTAAGATTGATTAGGAAGAAGAGGCAGAACGAGAAAGACAATTACGATAAAAGTTAAAGTGCCAGCTAACTCTTTACTAGTTATTTTTTCAGCAAAATGATGCAATAAAGATCTGGCGTATAAAATAATGGCAATACTAACCGCTAAAGTTACAGCAAAGAAAAACTCTTGATAATAAGATAAAACTCCTATAAAAAAAGTTAACAAGCCAGCTATTTCCGAAGTAGCACCAAAATGACTTTTACTTTTTTCTGAGATGATAAAATAAGCCACAATTACTAAAATTCCAATCAATAACATTCCCACTACCAAAATATATGGGGAGATAATGTCACCTAAATAAGCACAAAGAGCTCCAAACAACGCAATTAAAGGAAAAGTTCGTATACCAGCATATTCGTGCCCCCTATTTCTATAAGTGGCATATTCCCTTTCAAGACCTATTAATGCTCCCAAAGCTAGAGCTATCAGAAAACGTTGAAACATCAGTAAATCTATCATCCTCAACAGTAGAGAAAGAAAAGAGATTTATATAGTTAGTGGTTGATAGACGACGTTATTGAAAGAATGGCTAATAGTTCAAAAATGAAAAGAAGAATGAGAAATCTATTTCTTCGTTCTATTCTTGCTTAATTTCAAAGCTTTCTTGCCGTTGGAATGAGATCTAATTCCGTAGGTTCTTTTTCTTCTAGTATGTAGTTTTGCCATATTTCAGATACTTTGAAAGATATTTATAAGCTTTTCTCTGGAAGGATACAGTCTATTAAACGAATGATATAAATATAAGTATATCTTTCTCCTCTTTTGAGGTGAAATGATGTCCCTAAATTGTATTTATTGTTATTCGAAAAAT
>Ga0209541_10008628_pt1 | contig 16738 bp, 14 predicted proteins | sample RifCSPlowO2_01_FD_184027 | JGI IMG/M metagenome (GOLD analysis project Ga0209541, IMG submission 184027) | Groundwater microbial communities from Rifle, Colorado - Rifle CSP2_plank lowO2_0.1 (SPAdes) (version 2) | ecosystem: Environmental > Aquatic > Deep subsurface > Groundwater | place...
CTGTTTGTTTTGATTTTTCCTTTTTGTATTGTTTTAATGCCCATCCTAGCCTTCTTTTATTCTTGAGTTTTACCATGAACTCAAGCTTTTGGCTTGAGGGGAAATTTTTATGGGAAAAGACACATCCTTAAAGATTTTAAGTTCAGAAACCAAGAATTATAACTCCAAAATTCTTCGATTTATAGGCAAGATTTTTAATCCAAGCAGTATTAATTTGCTATAATGAAATACAATAACCTTATCCTAATAGGGACTTCACATATAGCCAAACAGAGCCTGGAAGATGTAGAAAGGACTATAAAAGAGGAGCATCCAGATATTGTAGCTTTAGAACTAGACAAAAGAAGGCTATACTGCCTTTTGAATACCGCAAGCAATAAGATAACTATCCATGATATAAAGAGGATTGGAATAAAGGGATTTATTTTTTCTGTCATTGGGGCATGGGCAGAGAAAAAACTTGGAAAGATAGTAGGAATAGCGCCTGGATCAGAAATGAAGCTTGCAGTGCAATTAGCAAGAAAAAACAGGATCAAAGTGGCATTGATAGACCAGGACATAGAAATAACCCTAAGAAGATTTTCCAAAGCCCTTACATGGGGGGAAAAATGGAATTTTCTCGTAGATATAGCAAAAAACATTTTTTCAGCAAAAAACCCCATGGAATTTGACCTGACAAAAGTACCGGACAAAAAAACAATAAAAAAGCTCGTTGATAAAGTAAAAGAGAGATATCCTAATATCTATATAGTCCTTATAGAGGAAAGGAATGAGGTTATGGCAAAAAACCTCAAAAAATTGATTGATGAAAACCAAGATAAAAAAATACTTGCGATTATTGGGGCTGGGCATGAGGAAGAAATATTAAACATGATTAAGAATCCCAGTATTTCATATTCTTTCAGCGTAGGCAAACAATAAATGCAATACATTTAAATATTATATTTGTGCGGGTAAAGTCTATGGCAGAGCTAGTCGATTTGCGAGATAAAATCAAGAGATACTATACTTTCACGCCGTCAGAGATCAAGGGGATTGTCATCTCAGTGCTTGCCATAGCCTTTATCATCTCTTTTGCTGACTGGGGCAAAGGAAATGAAGTGAATCTCACTCTTGGCATGTTAAACTTTTTCAATGCTGCCCTTATAGCGGCATTATCGCTCCTGATACACGTCTCAGCGCAGAGAATATGGTCTTTGGCAACAGGCTTCAGGCTTGAATGGAAGATGTGGGGTTTTGGCCTGCTGCTCGGCTTAATATTCGCATTCCTTACTAACGGAAAATTTTGGCTAATACTTCCTGGAGGCATCATCCTGCACCATCTTGCAGGGCATAGGCTTGGCTGGTTCAGATATGACATAAATTATTGGGCAGTCGGGATAATTGCACTTGCAGGACCCCTGGCAACAATAGCTCTGGCCATAATCTCTAAGGCATTTACTGGCGTAATAACCACTCCATTAATACAAAAATTCATCATATTCAACATAATTTATGCCATATACAGCATGATTCCTATACCACCACTTGACGGCAGCAGAATTTTTTACGGCAGCAGAATGCTTTATGCATTTTTTGCATCCGGCATTGTAGCAACAGCAGCATTACTAACACTGAATATTAATGTATGGCTAGCAGTGTTAGCCTCTTTTTTTATTGGCATAATATTATGGATACTTTATTACATATTTTTTGAGCACAAATCGTGGTTTGCAGGATAAAGATGTCAACATTTTTTTTCAGGAGCTGGGCAGAATTTTTCTTTTTCGTACTTATGATAATAGGATTTATAATCTCAATATGGGCATCAAGCTTCAGCGCTTTTATCAGCTACATAGTAGTTTTTCTGAGCGGGATGATAGGTGGAAGGCTTTTGTATGACCGGAAGGGAAAGCTCACGTTCCCATATTATATAATACTTTTAGGGTTTATTATAGGATTCCTCTTAGGGACGTATTACGGCAGCAGAAAAGTAGTTTTCATCCTCTTTGTTCTTGGCGCCCTTTTCAGCTATCATCTTTACAGCAAAGGCTACCTAAAGGATATTCCTTACTAAAACTTCATAAGCTATATAAACAAAAATGAATTCTTAAAAGTGTATGGTATCTATAAGGAACTTTACTCCAAGGCTTTATCAGGAGACTATAATGGCATCCTGCGCAAAAGGAAACTGCCTGGTGATATTGCCAACAGGGCTTGGAAAGACAAAGACCGCTATTTTGGCTGCCGCGCATCGCCTGACTTCCTTTCCAAAATCAAAAATATTATTTCTCACTGTAACGAAACCATTAGCAGAGCAAATTTACAACGAAATAAAGGAGTGCCTTGATATAGATGAAAACAGTATTGCGCTATTTACCGGTTCTGTGTCCCCCAACAAGAGGGAAGAATTATGGAAACATGCTGTTGTCACAGTTTCAACCCCACAATGCATAGAAAATGATATCATCAATAATAAAATAAGTCTGGATGATGTTTCTTTATTGATAGCAGATGAGGCTCATAACGCTGTCAAAGATTACTCTTATACCTGGGTTGCAAAGCAATACAAGAAACTGTCAAGGTTTCCAAGAATTATAGGGTTAACGGCATCTCCGGGCTCTGATATGGAAACCATCCAAGAGGTCTGCAAAAATCTGTACATAGAGGAAATTGAAATAAGGACAGACAAGGACCCAGATGTAAAGCCTTATGTCTTCGAAATCGACATCAACTGGGTTAGCGTCGAATTGCCCCAAATATTCCTGGAAATAAAAAAATATCTCCAAACCTTTCTGAATGAAAGATTAGAAAAATTAAAGCGATGGGGCATATTGCAGAGAAAAGACATAAGGTATGTAAGCAAGACAGACTTGCTGCAATTGCAGGCAGAGTTAAGAGGCAGAGCATCAACGGGGGAGAAGGAATTTGTTTTATGGGATGGAATATCAGTTTTAGCTGAAATCATGAAGATCCATCATGCTTTGGAATTGCTCGAAACCCAGGGCATAATCCCACTGTATAACTATCTTGGGAGATTGAATGATGAAGCACCGACAACGAAAACAAAAGCGGTAAAAAATATCGTAAAAGACTTAAATTTTCGCTTGGCATTCGCCAAAGTCTCAAAATTATACGAGGAAAAAGTTGAGCACCCAAAACTTATAGAATTGCAGAAGATCATCGAAAAAGAGATCAAGCAAAATAATGAAAGCAAGATAATAGTATTCAGCCAATTCAGGGAAAGCGCAAGCGATATCACCAATAAACTAAACTCAATTCTTAATGCAAAAGCAAAATTATTTGTCGGCCAGCTTAAAAAGGGAGAAACAGGGATGACGCAAAAAGAGCAGAAGGAAGTTCTGGATAATTTCAGAAATAATGATTTCAATGTCATGGTCGCGACTTCAATAGCAGAACAGGGCCTCGATATACCCAAAGTTGACATAGTCATCTTTTACGAGCCGATACCCTCCGCTATAAGGCACATACAGAGGAGAGGAAGGACAGGAAGGCATGGCCAAGGCAAAGTTATAGTCTTAATGACAAAGAATACCATGGACGAAGGCTTCAAGTGGTCTGCCCATCACAAGGAGAAAAAAATGTACAGGAATCTGGAAAATTTAAGAAACAAGCTGGTCTTTATGCAATCTCCAAAAGAGGAAAAAATCACCAATTATTCCAAACAGGAAAAAATAAAGATTTTCGCGGATTTCAGGGAGAAAAGTTCCGGCATTTTAAAAGAATTAATAGAATTGCAAGTAGAATTAAAGCTGGAATCCCTGAATAACGCTGACTATATCTTAAGCTCAAGAGTCGGGGTGGAAGTGAAAACAGTTCCTGATTTTGTTGAGAGCATTATTGACGGAAGGCTATTGCAGCAGATAAAGAGCTTAAGGAATAATTTTGAAAGGCCCCTGCTGATAATAGAGGGCATCGAAGACATTTATTCTGTAAGAAACATTCATGCAAATGCCATAAGAGGGATGTTATCAACTATAGCGGTAAGCTATGGAATTCCAATACTGTATACCAAGAATTTCAAGGATACAGCAATGCTGATGAACATAATAGCAAAAAGGGAGCAGGAAGATACAGGAAAGGAATTTACCATGCATACAGAAAAGAAAAATTTGAGTATAAGGGAGCAGCAGGAATATATAATAGGATCGTTGCCAGGCATCGGAGCAACATTATCCAAGCCATTATTAAAGCACTTTAAATCGGTAAAAAATGTCATTAATGCTGAGCAGAAAGAATTGGAGCAGGTAGAGAAAGTAGGCAAAAAGACTGCTGAAAAAATCAAGGATATTGTTGACAGGGAATATCAAACTCTCGATTAGGCGCTATTCATGAATTTTCTTATCAACTCTGAAGCTAAATACATTTTCCTCAATACATTTCCCTTTATCATCCACAAAAAATTCTCTGTCAAAAGTGCGGTCAAAATTATCATCAATATCTATTGATACAGCATAATTAGTACGTGGCCTTCCTATCTCGACAATTAGGTCTTCATAGCCATCTCCATTTCTGTCAAAACGGTAAGTCTTCATAACTACATAGCTGTCTGGAACTTTAGCCCATAAACGCTTTCTTTCAGCTACTGTGTTGTCTTTAAGATTAATTCTTAATTGACCAATTATATAATCTCCACTTTTGAAATCTGCTCTTTTGTTGGCAACATAAGTTATAGTTAAACTTTCTGCATCTTTTAAGTTATAAGCTGGTGCTTGGCATTCTTTTACTTGAGCAGAAATATCACCTAAACTTACTAACGCAACTAAGCCACCAATAACCAAACCATTACCAATATAACTCATTTTTATAAACCTGTTTAATTTATTTCTCTTGGAAAACTCTAGATATATATATCGTAAAACAATCAAAATTTCATGCTTTTGAGCCTGCCGATCCTTTCATGCATAGGGGGATGTGTTGATAGCAAAGCCAATATGCCTCTGTTTTTGAAGGGGTTTGAGATAAACAAGTGGGCAGTAGCATTATTCCCAAGCATCATAGGATGTTTCTTTGCGTCGTTGTGCAGCTTATCCAAAGCAGATGCGAGCCCAGACGAATCTCGCAATGTCTTTGCTCCGGTTGCATCTGCAAGATATTCCCTGCTTCTTGATATAGCAAGCTGTATTATTGTCGCTACCAATGGCGTTATTATGGCCAAAACAAGCAACTGCAAAAAATTTCCCCTATCCCTATTCCCGCCAAACATTGCAGACCATTGCGCCATTGTCGCAATATACGATATAACCCCCGCTATAGTCCCAGCTATTGTTGAAATCAAAATATCGCGGTTTTTTACATGCGCAATCTCATGAGCCATAACTCCTTTTAGCTCTTCTTTGTTCAGAAGGCTTAATATTCCCTCAGTAGCGGCTATGGCAGCATGATCTGGATTTCTTCCTGTGGCGAATGCATTTGCCTGCTCGCTGGGAATTGTATAGATTTTAGGCATAGGCATTTTTTCCAGCTCAACAATTTCCTTTACTATCTTATACAATGGATGACTATCATCTTTCACTTCCTTTGCCCTGTACATAGCCAAAACTATCTTGTCAGAAAACCAATAAGAGCCAAAGTTCATCAAGATAGCGAAAAAGCCAGCAATATACAGGCCAGAAATGCCGCCCAGCAGTTGGCCTACCCAAAGCAATAGTGCTGTAAGCAATCCAAGCAATATAACCGTCTTTAACTGATTAACTACCATTGAAAACCACCAAACATAAAGTAAATTTCCCTAATTTAAAAATTTAACGTTTCTGCGTCTAATTTAGAAATCCCTCCTATCTACCTGATTCTTGTATTCCTAAAAAACTGGAAAGTATTTAAATCATATAGATTAAATAGATTAAATGGATAATGAAAGTGCAAAAGCAGGAATATTAGAGATACAGGAAAAAATATTTCAGGCTTTGAGAATAAAAAATAAGATTGAAGAAAGAAAACAGTTCTATTTTCACCAATTGGACATCAAAACAGACCAAAGAGACTTGATGACCATCCTCGTATCTTTGGATAGCCTATACGAAAAGGAAAGAAAAGTGATTTCAATCTGCATTAATGGGTTGGAAAATACTGAAATTTTTGTTAAAGAAATAAATGAAAGCATAAAGCCGAAGACCATTCTTTCAAGAATAAAACTAAAGCTATTCAAATTTAAGTTGCTCCTATCCAGAAAAGAGTCGAAATATACATCTAAGCGAGATCTGGATGAACTTCCGGTGCTAATACGAAAAATGTTTTCATTAATAATGAAAAATCTCCACAATTTGAGTGAAGGTTTGGCAATAATAAAGAGTAATACCGACAGCCAAAGAGCACTTGTTAAACTGTTATTATTAAAAACAGAAGAAGGAAAAATAAATGAGGTCGTTAATGATGCCGATTTTAAGAAAATTATAGCATTGAATAATTCTAAGCTGCTCTTAATTGAAGCTTTAAAGAAAAAAATAAAATATGGAAAATTTTGGTATTTATCAAATTATGCTGTAAGCCTAATTAAAAAACATCCCTATCTTGCTTCTTGGCAGGCTGTTAATATACCTGCTCCAGAAACTGTGGTAACAACTTCTATTGCTCTGGCTACGGGATTAAATCCCCTGTTCCTTCCATTGTTAGTTGCTTGCTGTTATTTTGTTGAATGGTCACCTACATTAATCACAATAGCCATTGAGAGGAAAGAGATTATGAAAATATATAGAAGATTGTAAATTTCAGCAGAAAACTATAACTACCTTTAAATATCACATAAAGCTCCAACTTTTATGCAGATAAACCTTGTAAGCTCTAATTTAAACAAATTAAAAGAATTCAAAGCAAAATTCTGCTAGACAACAACAATGATGAAGATACCAATATCAAATTATGGAGCTACGTTTATAGGAGATCTAAATTGCCATTACCATTTAATCGCATTCCAACCTTTGCTACTGAATCCTTTCTCTCTTTAATTTATTGATAATTTCCGGATCAGATAATGTTGAGGTGTTCCCTACATCTTCCTGGCCTTCTGCTATCGCTTTTAAGATGCGTCTCATAATCTTGCCAGACCTTGTTTTTGGAAGGTCATCAGCAAACTGAAGCCTCTCAGGTTTTGCGATATGGCCCATGTGCTTGCTTACATGGGCAATAATGTCTTCCCTTAGTTTATCTGATTGCTTAAATCCTTTCTTTAAAATTACAAATGCATAGATTATCCAGCCTTTTATTTTATCAGGAACCGGGACAACAGCAGCCTCTGCCACAGATTTATGGCTGACAATATGGCTTTCAACCTCTGCAGTTCCAATTCTATGCCCAGAGACTTTAATGACATCATCTTCTCTTCCCATTATCCAAAAATATCCCTCTTTATCGTATCTTGCGCTGTCTCCTGTTAGGTATATATGCTTGAATTTTCCAAAATATGTCTTCTTGTACCTTTCATCATCGCCCCATACTGTTCTCAGCATTCCTGGCCACGGGCGCTTTATAACAAGATGGCCGCCTTCATTTGGCTTCGCTCTTCCGCCATTTTCTTTTAGCACATCAGCAACTATTCCTGGAAACGGCAATGTGGCTGAGCCGGGCTTTAATGGTGTGGCGCCTGGCAATGGCGTTATCAAAATGCCTCCTGTTTCTGTCTGCCACCATGTATCCACTATAGGGCATCTTTTTTTGCCAATAAACTTAAAATACCACATCCACGCTTCTGGATTTATAGGCTCTCCTACAGTACCCAACAAGCGCAGGCTGTTAAGGTTGCATGACTTTGGCCATTTATTTCCTTCTTTCATCAAAGCCCTTATTGCAGTCGGAGCAGTATAAAAGATTGTTACTCCGTGCTTCTCGATAATCTTCCAAAACCTGTTTGGTTTAGGGTATGTCGGGGAGCCTTCATACATCATTGTAGTTGCCGCATTTGCCAATGGCCCGTAAATTATGTAACTATGCCCTGTAATCCAGCCAATATCTGCAGTACACCAATAAATATCATCATCTTTTATATCAAAAACCCACCTGAAAGTCTGATAAGCAAAAAGCAAGTATCCGGCTTGCGTATGCAAAATGCCTTTAGGCTTTCCTGTTGTGCCAGAGGTATAAAGAATAAACAATGGGTCTTCTGCATCCATGGCTACCGGCTTAAAATCTTCTTCAATCCCTTTTTTGACCATTTCGTCGTGCCACCACAAATCCCTATGTTTTTTCATCGTAACTCTGTTTTTGCATCTCTTGGCAACAATGATTTTTTTTACAGAGGGGCAGCTTTTTACTGCTATATCCGCATTCGGTTTCAGTGGGATAATCCTTCCGTTCCTATAACTTCCATCAGAAGTTACCACCATTTTTGCTCTGCAGTCTAAAATACGGTCTTTCAAAGAATCAGCGGAAAATCCACCAAATACAATGGAATGTATTATTCCGGCTCTGGCGCAAGAAAGCATAGTTATCGCAAGCTCCGGTATCATTGGCATATAAATGCAAATTCGATCTCCTTTTCTCAATCCATTAGACTTAAGGACATTGGAAAATCTTGAAACCTCTTTTAACAATTCGGAATAAGTATATTTCTTTGACTTTCCAGTCTCCGATTCCCAAATCAACGCAATTCTATTTCCTTTTCCAGCTTTAATGTGCCTGTCCAGGCAATTATAGGAAACATTTAATTTTCCATTGGCAAACCATTTGTAGAAATCACCTTTTTTTGCCAGAACCCTGTCCCATTTTCTGAACCAATCCAGCTGCAATGCCATTTCTGCCCAGAACTTCTCCGGATTTTTTATAGAATCACGGTATATTTTTCTGAATTCCTGCATGCCTTTTACATTGGCATTCCTGCTGAAACTCTTAGAAGGCCTGAAAACTCTTTTTTCCTTTAATACCGAAGTAAAATCTTCCTGCATGATAACTCTCTTTTTTGATAATTGATAAACGTTTAATTAAATTTCTTTTAGCAAAATTATTTCATTATTTTTCTTAATTGCCTAAACACAGATCCCCTAAGAATTTTATGGTCTAATGCTTCTATGAAAGATTCTTTATCATGCAAAGAATGCAACTCTGCTTCGAATTCTTTGTATAAGCCCAATAAATTCTCAAAATTTCCAGTTGTAATATGCTGCTCCATCTGATCGCATATAACAGACAACTTTCTCACTTGTATATCCTGAGCTTGAAGAGTCTTTTTAATCTCTTCCAGTGCTTGTAACTCTCTTCTCCTCCTCCTATTAGCCAAAAAATCGCTCCACCATCCCATTTTTCTTATACCCTTATAATAATTATAAATATTTATCCTTTTTAATAATTCAGTTTATACCTTAAAATTGCCGCTATCCCCCCCAACCCATTGAGCCTTTTCCCTGCCTCATGCTCGGAGCTTATAATCACAATACCCCCCTTTGCATTATCAACTGTTTTCATAACATACTCTACCTCATTATATTCATCGATCAATCTTTTCTTCTGTATAAATTCATCTGTTATCAACAAAGTCCTTATTGCCCCGGCTTCAGCTGCATTTTTTGTTTCCTTTAGGCCATAAGAAGCCATATGATTTTTGGAGATTTCTTTAAGAAGCTCATCAACAATCTTGATTTCCTTTGATATCCTGTTCTGCTTCAGCGCTTCCCCGGTCTCAGGCCTTTTCAAGACCTCATTAATGGCATTTTCCCCGGCAGAAGAACAGGCAGCCAGGATAATTTTTTTCTTTAATTCCTCATTTTTTACTTCTTTCATCAAATCATCTTTCCAGAATGCCGGGCTTGCCAGGATTATTTTATTCAGACTGTACCTTTCATCATATTCTTCCAACTGCTTTATTATCTCTCTGTAAAAGGTGCTTTCTATCTTCTTATCATCCGCTTTCTTCTGCACATTGCCTTGTAAATCAGAAATAAGCTGATATCCATATTTTTTCATAATTGCAAAATAAGCTTCTTCCCTGTCATGAACGCAAATAAGGATATTCGATTTTATTTCTTTTGAGGCTTCAATCAGCCTATCAATCTGGAATTTCAGCCAATTCTGTTTTATAATAGTCAGAATGGAATTCTCTTCTATGCTGAATGTATGGTAAGAGCCCAAAGGCACATCTTCCGGGCCCTCTTTAACAACACCCAAAACCCTTAGCACATTAGATGTCTTGCTGAACTCAACCTTATCAACTTCCAATACCAGCACAACTGGCTTTTTTTCAGCTTTTTGCTTTCTTTGCACATCATCAGAAAGCTTTATCTTCCTTAATGTCCTGTTTTTTACCAAATCCTTTGGGTCTATAACCTGCTTTAGGTACCATAAGTCGTCCAGGTTCTCTACTTTAACTTTTGCCTTTCCTTTCTTGAAGTCAGAAAATATCAACTTCATTTTTTCCCTCTAGTATGCATTTTATAGGATGCAAACCAAAAGATTTGCAAACATAAACACCCAAAACCATAATAATAGTTCCGATACATTTATATATTAACCTATTCATTTTCTACACAAAGGTAGATAAATTAATCTCTAAAAAGGTGATTGCGTTTTGCGTAAAGCTCAAGGAGGCTTAAATGCGGCTATTTTAATAGCAGTGATAGCTGGATTGATAATTCTGTATATACTATTCCTTCCCGCAGAAGAAAGGGAAGAATTGCTGGAGAATAAGACAATAAAGAAATCAAGCGATACAGGCATGGAAGATGAGAATACATTATTGCTGGTTTTCCCTAACAGGCTTGAGGAAGATGAAGATATATTGGACAAAGATATACCCAATATATTCCTTTTTGAAACTACAAGCGCGAAAGAGCTTGAGGTTATAAACCCATTCCTCATAAGAAAAGGCTGGTTTGATGAGAAAACCAAGACAGCAAACTTTAGGATTGATAATCTTGAAGATACAGGCAATGTCATACTATCTTTTAGGGCCAAAAAGCATGATGGGATATTGACAATAAAGCTTAACAGCGAAGTGATTTTCGAGAATGGCATTGAATCAGAAACTGTAGCGCCAATAAAACTAAAAAGAGACTTGCTAAAAGATAGCAATTCCCTAGATTTCAGCGTTTCTTCTGTAGGATTAAAGTTCTGGAAGACGAATGAATACAGTCTTGATGATGTTAAGATAATAGGAGACATCACTGACAGGAGCAAGCAGGAAAGCAAGAATGTATTTACACTAACCTCAAAAGATCTGGCAAATATAGATGAAGCAAACCTGAGATTTGTGCCTTACTGCAAGAGCGTGGCTGAAGTAGGAATTCTGGATATCACAATAAACGGCAGAAACGTCTTTTCAGCAGTTCCAGTATGCGACGATGCCTACAAGCAGCCAATACCAATTGGCCTTTTAGATGCAGGAGAGAACAAGATCATGTTCAGGACAGGCAAAGGCAGCTATAGCGTTGAACAGATTAAAATAGAATTTGATGAAAAGGAAGTCGAGAAAAAACTTTATTTTTTTGAAGTAAACCAAAGCCAGATTGATAATATCAATGACGGGAACAGGAATGCTATACTGAAGATGGAATTTGTTGATGGCAAGGAGAACAAGAGGGCTGATATAAACATAAATGATCGATTCATAACTTTAGACGATAATGAAAGGATTTTCACCAAGAATGTCAATGACTATATCAATAAAGGAAACAATTTCATTGAGATAAGGCCAAGGACAAGGCTGGATATAGTAGAACTCAGCATCGAGTTTGAGGAAAAGTAATAAAAGAGGTGGTATGGGAAGAGTTCTGTTAGATTTATCTAAGATGGCATCATCAAAGAAATTTTATGGTGGGAACGGCCTATTCAATGGAAAAAGGGGGCAATTAGGAAATGCGGGATTAATAAAAAACAGATCATTGCCCGTTCTAGACTTAACTTCTAAAAAAACGCTTGGAACGGTCTTCGCTATTCTTGCGCTGGCTCTCTGGATATTGGACGTTACCGATTTCCTTGGAAGCGTTTATAGCGGATTCAATTTCAACCCCCAGGACTTCTGGGACAATTGGCTCAAGAAATTCACTTTTGGAAACATTGCTTTTGATGCAGGACTGGTGATAATTACAATATTTCTTGTTTTTAAGTACATCAGGGAAAAACAAAGGCCAAACTCTGCAGATGTGATTGCAGTCAGCATTTTTACAACTACGATGATATTCCTCATCACAAACATAGGTTGGATGGCCTACCCCAAAGCTATAATCCATTTTGTGTTTATCCTGTTGTTTGGCCTGCTCTATGTTGGCAGGACATCAGGACTCAATTCAGGTTTCCTCATAGTATCTGGATTATTGTTATTTGACTTCTTCTTCTTTTCAACAATGCTAAAATTCATGCCATTTTTGAAATATTTATCATTGCTAGGGGCTATTGTTATAATCTGGACCTTTGCCGAAAGCCCTTCTTATACTACTGGCATATTATTTATCCTATTGATTATGTTTATATTGGTGCTAACAATTGCTGATGGGCTTCCTGCAAATGGCATTTTTTTCCAGGAATCAGAGGTACAAAAAGCATCTTTAAGCCAGTTAATAAATAAATTTCAGCTTGGCATTGCGCAATACAGGAAACAAATTGAAATAAGCTTCCAAAGACAAATCCAATACGCAATAACCGGAAAAGTCGAGCAGAACCAGTATGAGCCTTTGGGAGTTTATTTAGAGAGAGTGCAGGCTGCACAAAAGAGCTTCTATACTGATGAAGATGTCGTTGTCTGGGGAAATGTCAAAGCCAGGACGCTGGCTGATCCGATAAATATACAGCTCGGCTGTTTTGTAAAAAGCGGCAGCGCAAGAAAACCCGCAACTAAAATAGATCCCGAAAAGAAGTTTTCCGTGCATACTTTAGAAGAGCAGGATTTTGCATGCTCTTTTAAAAGCGGCTCTTTGGAAGCAGGCAGCAATACAGTAACAACTTTCGCTGAATTTAATTTTGAGACTTTGGCTTTCAAGAAAATGTATTTCATGGACAGAGACAGGCTAAGGGCAATGACAAGAGAAGGCCAGGACCCCTTTGCAGTTTTCAGCATAAAGGACAAAAATCCCATCCCAGTATATACGAATGGCCCTGCAAAGATTGAGATGGGGGCTTCAAGCTCTTTGATAGGCGTAAGCGACAGTTATATAGCCTTTCCGCGCATAAGCCTGGGAATATCCAACCGGGAAGGGTGGGAAGGCAGGATAGGGGCATTAAAAGAAGTTGTTTTGCTGCTGCCTAAAGGAGCAGTCATAACTGAACCAGAAAAGGATTGCAACCTCAAATTTAAAAAATACGATGGTGAGACATGCCAGAAGCAGTCATGCGAGCAGTTCGTATACCAGGAATGCATTGATGTCTGCAAGGGATATGCTGGAAGCAAAGAGCGCAGCAGTTGCGATGCCGCTTGCAGCGACAAAAGGGCGCAATGCCAGAATGAATGCCAATTTTTATTCGAAGAAGATGGACAGCAATATAATGGCTTCCAGCTTGATATAGACTCAATAAAGCCAAAGATTAAGAAACAGGAAGACTGGGAAAACTATCAGTTCTTTACGTGCAGGATAAACCCGATTCCATCAGAAATTTTAGGAAATGCCCCTATAACCACCAAATCATTCAGGGCAAAGATTAGATACAATTACACTGTGGAAAAGCCAGTTGGAGTAACTATTGTTAAAATTGGCGATAATACAGATAAAATTGGAGGCCCCGCAATTACAAGAAGTTCGTCAATGGAGCGCAAAGTCCTGGAAATAGCTAATCAAAGAAAATTCAACAATCCGCAACTTACTATTGCTGTTGCCAGCGTAGAATCAAGCTTCAGGCATTGCAGAGATGGGGAAACAAGTTGCGGCACTTCCAGCCCATCTAATGTGCTTAACAATGGTGAAGGCTGGGGCATGATGCAAATAAACAAAAGAGCACATCCTGGGGCTTTTGTTATTGAATCAGCAGAATTAAAAGCAGCAGGATGCTCTGAAAAAGAGACAGTTTATGATCTGGACTGCAATATCAAATACGGGATTAATATCTTGCAAAGAAATTATGATTTATACAGAAGTGATACGGCCACCTATAACATGGCAATAGATGTCTTTTGCACACCCACTACCACGGAAAAAACGGAAAGAAATACCAAGTATAAACAATACACCGGATGGGACAGAGCCACAAGGGCATATAATGGCTTTGGTTGCGACAGTGATATAGTTGCTGGATATGTTGAAAGGGTGAACAAAGTCAAAGATATTATCTTTGCAGCTGAAAGCTCTGGCATACTTGCAGCAGGAAACTCCGATATAAGTGTCGCTCCACCAACTGGCATTGTCGTTTTCATGAACAATAACAACGAGCTAGTGGTAAGATGGCAAAAATCCGCAGATGACAGCAGCGGCCAAAATGATGTATTCAAATACAATATCTATAGAAGAAAAACCGGAGAAAATTACCAGGCAGTGCCTATAGCTTCGGTATCGGCTGGCGTGACAGAATACCAAGACATCCCCGAAGGCTTAACAGACACAAACAAGTTTGAATTTCGCTATCAGGTTGAGGCTGTGGACAAAAATGATAATGCCGCAAAATCAGATGAAGGCTATGCAGTAGAAATATGAAACAGAAAAATATGGCAATTTTCGCATTAATCTTAATCTTAGCTATATCTGGCTGCAAGGGGTCAGGAAGCACAGGCAAACCAATAACAAATGAAGATGTTTATAAGGGCTTTGACGGGCTTAATATAGGCTTTACTAAGAATGCTCCACCAGACAAAGTATTTGAGGAAAGCATTTTTCCAATAGCAATAAATCTGAAAAACAAAGGCGCTTCCGATATCAAGGATGGATTTTTAAGCTTGGGGTTTGAAGAAGAATTTATCAATTTCAACGAAAAGAGCAGCGAGCCAATAAGATTCGAAATTAAAGGAAAATCAACATTCAACCCCAATGGCGATGAAGATTTTACGACCGCAAATGCAAAAACTGCAAAGCGGATCGGATCTCAAAGCGAAACACATCCGTCAACAATATTTGCGACTGCCTGCTACCCATACAAGACTATCTTGGGCACTTCTGTATGTGTTGACCCTGATATCTTTGGAACCCAGTTAAGAAAGAAATCCTGCCAATCAAAAGATTTGGATTTTGCTAACGGGCAAGGAGGCCCAGTGGCCATAATCAAAATAGAAACACGAACATTCCCTGATCAGGATAATGAGAGGGTCAGGCCGCATTTTATCCTATATATAGAGAACAAAGGCAGCGGCCAAGTCATTATACCTGATGGCAATAAGATAAGAAGTGCATGCACCAAGGAAAAGCTGGATTTTACCGATTTCAACAGAATAAAAATCAAAGCTACTCTATCCAACCAAGAGCTCGAATGCAGATTAAAGGATGAGAAAACATCAACAGAGGTCAGGTTAAGGGACAAAAAAGATGTTGTAAGATGCACATATCCTGAAAGCGCCGAGGGAATCAGGAGGAATACAGATGCATTCACAGCTCCGCTCAGAATAGAAATGGATTATGGCTATACTTTTACAATATCAAAAGATATAATAATAGAAAAAATTTTGAAGTATTGACATGGTTAAAAAAGTCCAGATTCGTACAGGATTTATTTTCATAATTTTTCTTATAGTCTTTGTTTCCGGATGCCAGACCAATACTAACAAAGCAGCAATCAAAGACACACCAAAAGGCACAGATGGCATAACAATAAATTTCCTGGCAAACAATCCGCAGGACAGGTATATAATAAGTGATGTCAACGAAGAGCCTATATCCATTATTCTCGAGCTCAGAAACAAAGGCACTTATCCTCAAGGCAATGAAATAAACGAAATAAGCAGAGGGCAGGCCTACATCAGCGGTTTTGATGCAAATATTATGCGCATAAGCAATCCTGTAGAAAGGCTAAAAGCCCAATTCCTTGAGGGAAGAAGCCCGATAAACCCTGAAGGGGGCTTCGACACTTTGGAATTCAGAGGCAGCATATCCTCATCCGATCTTTTTGTGGACAAATACGAGCCCACAATTTTAGCAACTTTATGCTATCCTTACATCACAAAGGCAGGCCCTTCTGTTTGCATTGACCCTTTCCCATTTGATGAGAAGCAGAAGAAAGTATGCAAGATAGGAAGCCAGACATTAAGCAGCCAAGGAGCTCCGATAGCAATAACAAAAATCGACCAGGAAGCGTCAAGCAACAAAATACAATTCAAAATAAGTCTGAAGAACCTTGGCAAGGGAGACATAATCAAGCTTATTTCTTTGGATAAGTGCAGCCCCGTCGCAGGGCAAAACTTCGACAGGAATGATTTTGACAGGATAGAGTTGGTCAGGGCAGAAGCAGGATCCTCTGCATTAAATTGCGGGCCATTTGCAGAAGGAACAGGAATAATAAGGCTAAACAATGGCGAAGGATTTATAATATGCAGCCTAGACAGAGAAAATTATCAAGATATAAAATCTGCATACACCACACCAATAAATCTTGAGTTCAGGTATGGATACAGGACAACCATTTCAAAGCCAATAACAATCTCCAAGATTTCGACAATAAGATAAAACGCAAAATACAGGAATATGGCTTTGATGGCTTAAAAGACCACAAGGGCATAAAACTCCTGAAGAGGTTTGGAACGATTTAACTGGGAACCTGTTTTGAAACCAGAACCAGTTTCTGGATAACACAATCAAATTTTCTTATGTCTTTTCCTGAAATTATTTCCTCTTTCAAATAATTTCCGTTTTTCATCATTTACCACCTGAAAAACTTAGCAGCCAGCCCATAATAATATTCAATTGGC
>Ga0209541_10008629_pt1 | contig 16738 bp, 25 predicted proteins | sample RifCSPlowO2_01_FD_184027 | JGI IMG/M metagenome (GOLD analysis project Ga0209541, IMG submission 184027) | Groundwater microbial communities from Rifle, Colorado - Rifle CSP2_plank lowO2_0.1 (SPAdes) (version 2) | ecosystem: Environmental > Aquatic > Deep subsurface > Groundwater | place...
TAATTTCTGGACTGATAGGAATACGCGGGTCGTGATTAACAGCATTAGCTGCAAGCTTATTAACAAATTGATTTAAATCTCTTATTTCACCATCAAAATTTGCGACAAGCAGCGATTGTTCATCTGTATTATACTTAACACTAACTTGACCAAACCGTCTTGCTTTAGCAATCATAGCTTGCAATGGATGTTTTAGTCGGCCCATACCCTTGCGGTCTATGTTCTTTTTTGGATTAAGTTCAACCAAGTAATCTGGCATAATACTTAATAGAGAAATTAGTTTTTTAAGGTTAATTATAAGTTACTATTCATCAGATCAGACTCTATCTTCTGAGAATAAAAGAGAGATAACTAACTTATAAAATTTTACCTCTCTCCTTCAATTCAAACTAAAACGCCCTTTAACGTTACAAGTAAGATTTATTAACCTTAGGAACATCGAATTTCTATGGAAACCTTAGAGTCTAAAGTAGAAAAGTCAAGTAGAATAGATTTAACTTGGGATTATGAACTACAAAACAGTAATCTTGCAAGAGGTGGCTATGCACAACAGGACGAAGGTAAACAATCAGAATATCTTAAAGGTGCAGCACACCCTGGTTGTTGCAAACAATAAATGATAAGAGATAGGTTAGATATTATTTTAGTTAAGAAAGGTCTCGCCAAAACTAGGTCCCAAGCAGTAAGACTGATAAAAAATGGACGAGTTAAGTATGAAAATAACGTAGTGTATAAAGCGGGATTGTTAGTTAATATCGATTCTGATATTGATGTTAAGAAAACAAAATATGTTAGTTTCGGTGGTTTAAAATTAGAAGAAGCAATAAATTATTTTGATATTAACGTCAATAAAAAAATAGCATTAGATGTGGGGGCTAGCAAAGGCGGTTTTACCCAAGGCTTATTGAATTATGGTGCTAAAAAAGTATATGCTTTAGACATCGGAGAAGATATAGCGCCCGAAATAAGAAATAATCCTAAAGTATGTTATTTAGGAAAAACAGATATACGTAATGTAAGTTTGGAGGAAAAAGTTGACTTAGTTTGTGTCGACGTTTCGTTTATATCTATAAAAAAAGTATTACGATATGTGTGTGACGCAGTTAAGACTAATGGCGAATTATTAATTTTAATTAAGCCACAATTCGAGGTTACAAAAGAATTTAGAAATTCTAGAGGTTTAGTGAAGTTGGATAAAGCAAAAGAAGTTGTTGAAGATATAATAAATTATTTCAAATCTTATGGACTTAATATTGTAGGAAGTATGCCTACTAGTATAAAAGGAAAAGCTAAGAATCTAGAAGCTTTCGTTTATGCTAAAAAGCAGGCTTAAGTTTATATCTATAAATTGTTGAAATAAATTACGATGTTCATACCAATAAATAATGTTTATTTTAAACCTAGTAAACAAGATACCATAAAGATAGGAAGCCCATTTAAGATTCCGAATGGTTATGCGAGAATTATTCCAAATAGTATAAGTTTGGCAAGATCTCGTGAAGAATTAAGTACAACTAAATTAGAATTTCCTAACAGCGAACTTAAATCTATATTAGATACTAAGAAAGCTAGTCTTACGCTTTTACCTACTTTAGATTGCAATTTAAGATGTATTTATTGTTATTCCAAAGGAGGAGAAAATAAAATAAATATGACTAAGAATATAGCTAAATCTGCAATAAACTATATAAAATCCTTGTCAGATTCTGATAGTTTGGAATTAGGATTTCATGGTGGTGGCGAACCTTTGATGAATTTTAATACAGTAGCTTTTGCAGCAAATTATTCTAAAGAAATTTTTAAAGAGGTATATATAACATTAACTACAAATGGTACAGTCTCCAAATCTAAATTAGAGTGGATTATAGATAATTGCGATATGGTGCGCATATCTAATGATGGTTTGGCACAAGATATTCAAAGACCAATAGCAAGAGACAAAAATTCTAGTCAAATTGTAGAAAATAACTTAAAATCTATCATAGGATCTGACGTAAGATCTATGGTACAATGCGTTGTTACAGAAAAAACCATAAGCACTATGAAAGATTCTATAAGATATTTTCATAATCTTGGTTTAAAATATGTTAAATTAGAACCAGCATATGTAACTAATTGGACACGCGGAGAACAAAATATGAATCCAATTGTAGGAACTTTTGTTGATACTTTACTAGAGACATTAGATATGATTGTTGATGAAAATTTAGATATGAAAATAGATACTGGGTTATTTTCTAGACCCACATTAGGAGCTTACTGCGGAGTACATGGTAGTAATTTTATAGTTACTCCAGAAGGTTATGTAAGCAGCTGTCCCGAAGTAGGATTGAAAAATCATGAATTAGCAGACACTATGATTTACGCAAAATTAACTGAAGATGGTAATTTAGAAAGTGCTGAGAAGAAATTAAGTAAATTAAAAATGATGCATTTTTCTAATTATCCGAAGTGTTCCGATTGCGATTTAAAATTAGTTTGCAGATCGGGATGTAGCGCTAAAAATATAAATGAGAAAGGATTTTCTTACCAACCTTCAGAAGTAGCTTGCAAGATGGAGAAATTATTTGTGCCGGAATTGCTATCTAGAATTTTATTAAACCCAAAATATGCAGATGTTGTTATGGAAAATCATAAATTAATCACATATTAAGTTTAAGCAAGTTACAACAGCGAGATAGTAAATAAATTTACAAAACTACTAAACGCATAAGCTATAAGATTGCGATAGATTTCTTAGTATTATACACATTAAAATGAAATTAATAGTGTACAAAAAGAGATGATTAGTCTCAATCTTTTATTATTTTTAATAAAATATCTATTCTTAGAGAAGATGGAAAGAAAGGATTATTTAAAACTCTAATAATAATAAGGTATAAAAACTTTCTCGTCCTAATTATAATTCTGGAAATTTAAGAAGATAATTAGGAATGATGATTTGTAAAAATGCTATCAATTAATGTGATTTAACCATTCCTCTTTTGTCAGTGTTGTTTTTGAAAACCCTTTAAATTTTTTAAGATGTAATTAGTCAAAAAAAAACAAAAGAATACCTTCCTTTTATTGTTTTCTACCAGACGCTAACTTGCAGTTCAGATAAACAAAAGCTTTATATACTAATCTAATGTTACTATATAGTAATATACTGGTGGCTATTGACGTAAGGCTATAGCTGTCAACAACTAAAACTATGGTAAATAAATGCCCAAACTGCGACAGTACAAGAGTAGAAGTAGACTCACGTAGAGGCGAAACTATTTGCAGAAAATGCGGTGCTGTTATAGAAGATAACGCTATTGATTTCACTGCTGAATGGGTTGCTTCTGAAGATTCTGAAGACAAAATAAGAGCTGGTGCTCCTTTACAGTTAAGCAGAGCCGACTCTGGTATTAGAACTATGATTGGCTCAAGAGCAGACCTATCTAGATTAGGCCATAAAGCTAAAACATATCAAAAACTGCAAAAGCAGGATATTAGAGCTTCTACAAAAACTGAAAGAAACCTAAAATATGCTTTTGACGATTTGCACAGATTTGTTTCTCTGTTGCACTTGTCTAAATCTGTTGAAGAGGAAGCCGCAAGAATTTACAGACAGGCTCTTGATAAAAACTTAATTAGAGGTAGAACTGTTGAAGCTGTTGTTGCTACATCTATTTATCTTGCTTGCAAAGCATTTGGTATTCCAAAATCTTTCAGAGAACTTTGTGAAGTTTCTAAAGTAAATCCAAAAGACTTTGGTAAAACGCTTAGATTTGTATCAAGAAAATTAAAATTAAAAATGGCACCATCTAATCCAACTGATTTTATTCCAAGATTTGCATCCTTAATTGGATTAAAACCTGTAACACAGGCAAAAGCAGTTGAGATTTTGAAGAAAGCTCAGAAAGCAGAGATTGATAATGGCAGAGGCCCTCTTGGACTTGTAGCTGCTGCTCTTTATATTGCTGCTCAGCTTACTGGCGCATATTTGACTCAGAAACAGGTTGCTGATGCAACTGAAGTTACAGAAGTAACAATACGAAATAGGTATAAAGAAATTGTTACAAAGCTAAATCTGAAACCATTGGCGGCCTAAAATGGATAACGAAAATTACGACTTACATAACATACCTGCTAATCAAGATTATAACGTTGACACTATGTTAATTCATCTTGATAGAAATGTTAATAACTCTAGAGCTAAAGTTTTGACTCTGGCTGAAATATCACTATTAGATATATTAAGAGATATGAATTAAATGGCAGACAATAATTTTATTGGTTTAGAAGAAGCTGGAATAATTGACAAATGTTTTGACAAAGCTAAAACCATTGTTGTTTACGATGATTTAATTACAGATGAAGTTTTATCAGACATACAAACTCAATTAGAGTTAAGACTTAAACTAAGAGAAAATTTGAACCGCCTTAAAGAACGAGGAATAATTGATGATTATCATTATGATCAAACACTTCTTGAATTTTCCGGAATTTCAAGTATAACATACATATCAGATTATGTAACAAAACACATAAATAATTCAATTAATCCAATAGGGGAAAACTAATGGTGAAATATACCGCACTAGTAAGTTTAGAGCGTAGTATAGCTATGACGCGAAATTATAATATTTTACTAAATTTACTAAAAGATGAAACCTATGAAACTAATTTAGATTATCAAACACTAATGTCTCTAGATTCAAAAACAAAAGAAAGCTTACTGGAAACATACATATCAAAAAGATCTCGTGGCAAATTAAATACTAAAAACGTTGCTAATGTTGCCAGATTCTTGAAGTTAGAAAAACCTATCGGACTTGCAAAAGCTAAGATATCTTTGTATAAAACTAAAACTGGGCAAATAACAATAAAGAATAATAACTATAATCCGCGCGTAAATGAAATTGAAATACCCGAATGGGGAGTTCCATTTATGGATGCCCAAGTAATAGATAATATCAGAAAAAGTCAAAGTACATTGTCAGACAGAGCGGAAAGTTTAAGAAACAGAATACGTGGGTGAGTTTTATGGCTATTATAGATGAAGATATTACAATTATCGGTGTAGATTTCATAATTAAAGGTTACGACAAAAAACCTAGATTAGTTTCTATCAACGCGAGTTGTGATAAGTTGTATAAAAATGATAAAACTATAAGAGATTTAGTCGCTATGTGTGTTCAAGAGCTAGGGGGCTTAAGATTAGACGATATATTAGATACAGCTGAGTTAGACTTAAACAATATGCCTGTAGAATTGGATGATAAATTAAAACACTACATAGATACTGCTAAAAAAGATTATTTGGGTATACCGCAAATAAGATTAAATATTCAGAATCCATTACAAACTAAATCTATTTTGTAATTATTTCTTTTGTCTCTGCATTAATTTTCTTTTGCCAAGTCTTGTTTTTCTAGACCAGTTATAGCCTCTCATTGTAGACTCTGGATAACCACAGGAAGAACATTTACCGTGTTGTTTATGATATGAACTTCTGCCGCATCTTCTGCACCTAATATGATTGCGGTCTCCGCTTCTTCGTCCTTTTGATACATTACCTTTTGTCATATCTTGGTACCTTTATATTATAGCGTACAATAAAATTTGGCTTTAAAAGTTTATTCGCTTGGAGAAACTAAAACTATCATATCGCCTCTTAAGAAAACGTCGCCTAATTTTCTTGCCATTTCTCCGTTTTCGTCTCGCTCTTCGGCTTGCTCCAAAACTAAATTGATATGAATATCAAAAGCTTTCAATACGCCAGATACTCTTCGCTTGTTCTTTAATTCTACAAGTACTCTCTTTCCTCTTGCTGCATTCAAAGCATCAAGTGGTCGTTCTGCATCCATAATTCAGCCTTATGTAGTACGTTTATAAACATTTGTATAAGGTATACAAAAATGCCAACCCATAAAGATAGTATAGTTAATTACCTAACTTCCCGAAATAAATACATAAAAGATACAACCTTAACTGAACTATGCGACAAGGTTGATACTCTTGAACGCAATTTGGATAAAAACAGAGGTTCGCGTATATTCGCAAATGGTATAACTAGCATAAGTGGTGAACTAACGTATATGCTAGGACGAATTAGTAGTAAAGGAGAATTATTACTATTGAGCCAATATGGAGTCAGCATTAACACAGATTCTAAACACACACGCTTAATTCATAATAAAATAAAATACTCTGAACCAAAACTATTCAGACGCGATATGCCCTTAAATCTAAATCAAATAAATTCTTATATCATAGTTGAGTCGGGTAAGAACATATCTGGTTATAATTGGGAAAGCCTTATAAATCGGCTAAATAGTGACTAAATATGGCAATTTGGAAATCAGGAAGACAAGGAAAGAAAGCTAGCGGAGCTAGATTCTGGCCTGGCCGTAAAAAGAGAGCATACGAAATAGGTAGCGATCCGATTAATACTCGTATCTCTGAAAAAGAAACTAAAAAAACAAAGAAATTAAGAGGCGGAAAAACTATAACTCAAATTCTTACAGCAACTCACGCAAATTTACAAATGGCTGTAAACAAATTCAAAAAATCTAAATTAATAACAGTTAAAGAAAATTCTGCTAACAGACATTTTGTTAGAATGAATGTTTTAACAAAGGGTGCTGTTATTGAAACAGAAGACGGCTTAGCAAAAGTTATGTCAAGACCGAGCAGAAGCGGAATCGTTAATGCAATTCTTTTAAAGAAATAATCAAAACTTACATTTTGAATTAGCATTAAGCAAATATAAGGAAAAAATTAAGAACAAACTTAAATCCACTCTTTAAACTTGCCTTCTTCAAAATTCTTTAGGGCTTTTAGAAGTTTTTTAATCAAATCTGCATCAAGTTCTTTTAAGGATTCTAATGCTTTAAGTTCTTTGTATTCTTTCTTAGAGATTTGAATCGTGTCTTGTTTCGTAGTATTTAATAAAATTACTTCTATAAAAAGTTGCGGTTGTATTTTTTAATATATTCCGAAAAACGAAGCACTTATATACATTATTGCAAACAATATATAAGCTCGTCGGAAAGTTTATAAAACAGATGGCTTTTTTGTATTTAAGTGTATTGTTACACGGAGATGATTTGAGTGGCGCAAGAATTAGTTAAACGATGTCCAGAATGCAGTTCTATTAATTTATCACTTGACGAAAAACGCGGAGAAATAATTTGCAAGAGCTGTGGTTTAGTTTTAGATGAAAATATTATTGACACAAGTCCAGAGTGGCGGGAATTTTCAGAAGACGGCGAAGATCACAGAAGAGCTGGTGCACCTGCAACATTTACAAAAGCTGATATGGGCACAGGTACACAAATCGGAACGACATCAGAATTGTATGCGTTATCCGGCTCACAACGAAGAAGATTTATGCGTTTGAAACAATGGCATAACAGAAGTTCTACATCGCTTGAAAGGAATTTAAAATATGCATTAGTTGAATTGAAAAGGGTTGCAAGCATTTTGAATATTCCTCCATCGATTGAAGAGGAGGCCGCAAGAATCTATAATTTAGCTGTTAGAAAAGCTTTAGTCAGAGGCCGGTCAATGGAATCTGTCGTTGTTGGTGCGATTTACATCGCTTCGCGAAGATTTGGTTTACCGAGAAGCTTAAACGAAATTTGCAAACTCACGAATGCAAATAAACGCGAAGTTGGAAAAACTTACAGATTCATAGCAAGAAGTCTATCTATAAAACTATTGCCAAGCGGTCCAGCAGACTATATACCAAAGTTTGCTAACAAATTAGGATTTAATTCTTCAACACAAACAAAAGCAGTTGAAATCTTGAAAAAAGCGCAAAATATGGAATTAACGTCTGGCAGAGGTCCTGTTGGATTGGCCGCCGCAAGTTTATATGTCGCATCCTTGTTGACTGGCGAAAAGAGAACGCAAAGGGAAATCGCTGACGTTGTTGGCGTAACAGAGGTCACAATAAGAAATCGTTACAAAGAAATTATAGATAAATTAGGATTAAAAGACGACTTAGGCGAGATCAATAAACTTTAATACATCTTTTTCTGATGCATTTGTTCTAATAGCATTCATATTAAAATGCGTTCTTGAAGCTTTGAAACCTTTGTCAATTAATTTGTAAATAACTTCATTTATTTTTGGCAGATGTTTTATTCGTTTATCTTTTGCAAGTCTATGCAAGTCAAAGAACCCTAATGTATGAATTTTTGCTTCCTGCTTAATAGTATAAATAAGCTGTTCAGTTTCATATCCAAAATTTTGTGCGTTCATCTTTTCAACAAGCTCTTCATCCCAGAGTTTGCCGAGCCATAATGGTCCTGCTTTTTTGAAAAATCCGTGCTCCTTTAATATAGCATCGGCTCTGTCTGCTCCTTGTTTAGCTCTAAAATAAACCCGCATATAGTGGCTGGAAGTATGACAAAATATCGGTGTTAATGCAATCTCATATTGCGCTCCGACCTCCTGCACTTTCTTCATTAGAATTCTTATTCCAATTTCGTTCATCAATTCATTTCGCAATGGTTTTGCGCCATATTTTCTGAAACAAGCTGCGGGATACGTACCGCACAGATTACTCGTATCAGTTGCGGTAACCGCTAAAATACCATTATTTCTTAAAGACTTTACAGCCGCATCTAAATACGGAACAGGCGTTCCAAATGGATCAACATCAATGTAGTCAAATGTGCCAAATTTAGACTCTGCGTTTTCAGAAGTTATATGTAGTGTAACTTTATTCAAGACGGCATTTTTCTTCATTAGTTTTCTCGCACTTGGATTCAAATCATTAGCTGTAACTTCAATTCCGCTGCCAAGCTCTTTTTTTAGTCTTACAGCTCTCGCACCGCTGGCAGACATAATGTCAACAGCCTTACCTTTGAAATCTAATGCTTTCAATAAAATAACAGATATATCTCTGTTAAGTTTCATAACTGGATTATAAAATACAGGCATCTTAGAATCAAGCTTATAATTTTTGGAATTAGGTACTATTAGTTTAACTTTACCTTCCTGAACTATCGTAGTTTTCATATTATGACGTATCAAAACTCTTTTATAACTTTATCAGTCGATTTCACTCACTATGGACACGATAAAACATAAGCCAGACTGGATAAAAGACAAAAAAGTAGCAGAAGATTTTGAAATATTCGAAGTACCAAAATGGGACGATTATAAGGATTTCAAAACAGACCTTGGCTGTTATGTTCTAATAAAAGTTTACAGAGACAGACACGAAATTGGAGTTGCTATATGCAATTATGAACATATTATACTTAAGGAATTCAGAGGACGCAGAGCGCAGGATATCTATAATGCAATTTTCAAATATGCAACTGATAATAAATTAAAGTGGTTCAATAATTTAGACCACGCAGCATATCTTGGAAAAGAATTGAAAAAAGCCGAAGTTTGTTTATCGCTCGGTTCTGATTATTACCAAGAATGAGAGTTTGATTTTTATAACTTACTAATATGAACCAACCGCTAACTCATACTCAGACGTTAATTTGTAATCTTTAATTGTTTTCTCTATAGCTTCTAAATCATCTGGATAAGTTTCTCTAACTATTTTAACAATAGTTGAAACATCTTTCAAATCTTTATCTCTAGTTGTCTGATTTCTGTAAGCAAATAATTTGTTGGCTACAAAAAGGTCTACTGGTGGTAGATATAGTTCACATTGATTCGAATCATCTGTTAATTTTACAAATGTTTTTTCATTCATACCCGCTATTAGTCTGTTTTGCAAATCGTTTTTATTATCCATACCCGATATCCAATCAAAAAGTTCTGCGTGAAAATTATCAGTTAATTGCAATTTTGCGCCTGTTGGACCAAGAGCAACATCGCCTGTAGATACCAATAATTTAGCATCAGTAGAGTACAAATCAATATCTAATGTATCTCTATCTAGCTCTCTTCCGTATTCTCTGCCGAGACCTACTAATGCATAACCGCCCAAAATTACAGCCTTTATTGGCTCTGGGAATAAGGCTTCGTCAGCTTTATTTATTCTGTCTAGTTTTTTAGCAACTAAGTCAATAGCCGTCTCGTAAGGGACATTTACCATATAGACAATATAAGAAATCGTTATTTAAAGCTTACTAGTACTATAAAATACATAGAAAAAGCGCATAATTAGCTATAAAAACAGACGACTAATGGATGATATATTATTTCAAAAACCAGAGAAGCATTTCTTCATTTGCATTAACGACCGGACTATTATTGATGGAAATAGAAAATCAAGCTGTGGTCCAAAGATAAAACCAGAAGACGTAGACGAAGTAAAGAAATGGCTATTGCAGCAAGGCTTAGCGGGACAGGTTTATTGTACCAAGGTAAAATGTCTCGGTTTCTGTAATCCAATTGGCGGAGTCGCTGCAGTTTATCCAACAGGAAAATTCGTAAAAGGCTTGCAAAACTCCGAAGACATAAAAAAGTTTGTGGCGGAAGAACTACAAAAGATCTGACCTAAATAATGTTTAAAAAGCTTAAATTCAGTTAGCTAATATGGCTGTCCAACCCAAAACAATTGATGATGTGCTGCATAAAAGTACAATAAAGGTACCAGAAATAGATACTTCTAGGTGGGTTCAAGTATCAAATCACGCTCAAGACAGAGCACGTGAGCGTCTTGGACTAAATGCTATGAATAAGATGATGCTAATAGACTTACTGATTGATACGTTCAGAAAAGGTACAGTTGTGGTCGCCGAAGATGGTCATAAGTGTATGAATACAAAATACGAGGGTAAAAAAGTCTATATGCCTTTTGCTGACAACGTAGATTATTATTATCTGATAAGTATAGCCCCGGGTTATGCTTCTTCAAACATATACAGCAGATTTATATTAAAATAATAAACTAATTAAGAAGCCCAAAATAGCTGTTGCGGCTAATGGTGGCAAAGCTGGAAGCGCCTGGAATTTTTTACTAACTATTAACCAATGTATAATTACAATTCCTGCCAATGAACCAAATACGACACCTAAAGCTTGTGTCAATCCGTATTGTGCTAAAGCTGAAACTGCAAATAATGCCGGAAATGCTAAATCTCCGCCTCCTAGCATCATAAAACTCTTTTTGGTTTTTTCTTTTAATTTTGAAGTGGAGACCTCACTAATATCTCTTGACATATGGCTTGGATGTTCTGGAATTACAATTCCCATTGGTATGCCTTTTTGCAGCATATCTTTAAACATAGATACCATATGTTTGGTTTTGAAAACTGCTATGTAATCATAGATTGACAATATAATTAGCAGTCCGATAACCAGTTCTACTCTTATTAGTGTGCCTAATCTTGCTCCAACTCCAGCTAACGCGAGAAAGAAAACTAAATTGTGAGTAAAGACATTTGGTTTCAAAAATCTGGCTGATAGAACAAATATAGTAAGTATCAAAGCTATAAGTGATGGAAAAAATGCATCAAATACAATATTTATACCAACAAATAAAATTAATGCGAGAAATAACTTAGCTGATGCCGGACTTTTGAAATATTTTAGGAATAAAATTAATATAATTGTTGCTATCGCAATTGCCACAAGTAAAGGTAATAATTGTACTGCTCCTTCAGCTATTGTTGCTGGTAGTTGCGGCTGATTAACTTGTTTTGTTGCTATAAACTGAAAGCCAACAAATAAAGCTAAAACTTGAACAGTTAAGAACATAGCTAATTCTGATGCTAATAGATTTATTCTCAAGTCTGTAGCCATTACGATTATTGTAAACGAGGATATAAAAACCTACCCTCAGCTATATTTTTATACTCACGCAGAGCAGTGTTAACAGATGGTAAAGATTCATTTCTTAGGTGGATGTCGAGAAGTTGGCAGAAATGCATTCCTTATTGATTCCAAGAAAAGATTGATGTTAGATTACGGTATGCACGTTGAGGATCAAGGCAGACCATTGATGCCTAAGGGAAAAGTAGATTACTGCTTTATGTCTCACGGACATCTTGACCATTTAGGTTCAAGTGCAATTTTGCAGAAGCACAAAGGCTCAGTATTTTTTGGCACCGCACCAACAATAGATTTTACAGATTTATTACTTAGAGATTCCTTGAAGATTGCTAGAATAGAAGGTATAGAAGCCGGCTTCAATCAAGCTGATGTCCAAAAACTTTTGAGAACTTATGAGAAAGTAGAATACGATGATGATTTCAAATTAGGCGGATATAATATCAAAATTTACAAAGCGGGTCACATACCTGGAGCGATGATGGTAGAGATGGTTGTTGATGGTAAAAAAATTCTTTATACTGGAGATTTCAAAACCAACCCAAGCAGATTAGTTGATGGTGCAGAATATGACGGAAGCGAAATTGATGCACTAATTATGGAAAATACATATGCTACAAGAGAACAGCCACCGCGCGAAAAATCTGAAAAAGAATTTGTAAAAGTAATAAAAGAAACCTGCGATAAGGGTGGTATTGCGTTACTTCCAAGCTTCGCAATCAGAGCTCCAGAAATTCTGATGATTCTTGACAAATACAAAATGAATTATCCAATATATGTTGATGGTATGGCAAAAGCTGCTACTAAAATAAGTTTGAAGCACCCTAAATTTGTTAAAGATCATATCGCACTTAAGAAAGCAACAGATGCAGCAATATCGCTTGAAGAGTTAGAAGATAGAAATAAAGCTTTGAAAGAACCAGGAATAATTGTAACAACAAGCGGGGCGATGGAAGGCGGTCCTGTTGTACATTATATGAAGCATCTTTATGCACGTAAAGATTGCTCACTAGTTTTTACTGGTTATCAAATTCCCGGAACAGCCTCCAGATATTTAGCTGACACTGGTAGATTTATTGTTGGACCAATTGATTTTAAAGTAAAAATGAATATACATTCTTTTAGCTTTTCTGCGCACGCTGACAGAAAAGAACTAATAAAATTTATACAAAAAGTTAGGCCAAAAAAATGTTTTATGATTCACGGAGATTATAGTACAAAATTTGCAACAGAAATCAAAGGTAGATTTGGTATTGATGCTGCGGCTCCAAGAGCTGGAGACGCAATAGATATCTAAAGTATAGTTTAGACTTTAACGTTCTTTATATTTTAGTTATGCGCATTTAATTTTATATGCTATTAACTGATAGAATAAGCCATCTTGAAGATTGCCTTGATTATAGATATCAAAATAAAGATACTCCAAAAACACTAATAGAAATCAACGGACAGATTAGACAAGGCTGGGCATATTCTGGTGACAAATTTTTAGGAACTTGGCTAACACTGTGGCTTATGGATATCTTAAGTTTTGAGAAAGCTAAAGATTCTGAATACAAAACACTGCATACTAACAAATCACTAAGGGGTTTAGCAATACATTATGATATACCATATATTTTTGATTACACAATTATCAAAAGACACCAACAAGAACAAAACATAGGGATAAGTCAAATAAATACAAAACAAATTGGTACTATAATGGAGGCTTGCTTTTATTCTATTTATCTAGATAGTGGTTTTGAGGCTGGTTATGAATGGATAAAAATGTGGTATTTTGAGAATAATAAAGCCAGAGAAGCGGCATTAAGATCCTATAACAACAAAAGAGTTGTATCAAGAAAAGATTTAGCAAGAGAACTTGTAAGATAAATAAAAGGTGGGCGATGGCTGGCCACTGACGATAAAAATCGTGTTCCACTTAAGGAGGTAATACCATCACCCAAAAAACGTAGGCAAATTTAACTTATTAAACCTTTCTAATTAGCTACTTTATAGTAATTACTAATGCTGGAGTGCGATTTCTTTGCTAATAATAGTGAGGTTTAAAATACATAAAAAAATAAATTCATACAACGGACTTAATAAAAATGGCTACGAGAGAAAAACGAACAGAAACTAAAGACGATTTCAGCAATACGAAAGACTCTATGGAAGTAATGCTAGAAAATGGTATCAGAGTTCCAATTGACAAATATGAAGCTAAAGCATTAAACACCACTTATAATAAAATATTTTGTCAACAAATTACGAACAGAGAAGCAGAAAAATACATAAAATCTAAATCACGCCAGTCTGCAATTTACGCATTTGCTGGTTTGTCTCATTTGATTTTGTCTTCGGCAGCGTTTTATTTTTATAATGATACTTTAGATACAAAATTATTAACTTTGTTTGGAGCAGGCGGATTTATTGGTATATCTTTGGGTGCTGGAGCTATTTCTGATTATATAAAAGCTGGAAAATTCAAAGACGCTCTTAATCAACAACTTTCACACCAGGACGAATAAAATTCTTATCTCGTCTTTTGATTTTGTTTTGTATTAGTTGATAAGTATTATATCCTATTGCAGATTTACTTTGCGGTGAATTCAAACCTAATACGCGCGATATTGCCGCTAAATTTTCTGGCAACCGCATTTCAGTCTCATATCTGGCAAATGATGCTATTATGATTGGTACTTTTCTTCTCAGCAAACGTACATTCTGCATCATTCTTCCAAGCAGCTTTGCTCTCATCTGCCCTTCTACATTTAATATGTGAGAAAAACTTAGTGCATAGCTGCAATTGTTTCTCTTCATAATCCCTGAAATTATGGAAGTCATATTGCTATTTCTATAATGAGTGTGTTCCTTTCCAACTCCGGTTGTAATTTCAAATACGAAATCTATTCTTTGGTTCTCAACACATTGTCTTACAAGTTCTTCTTTTTGTGCAATTGCACAAATCAAATCCGAATCTAAATATAACTTATCAAGATTCCTTAAGTCCCTTGGAGAGTTAACTTCCAAATAGGTACCGACATACACTGATTCTAAATTCTCAAGCTGTTGTTTCTTTTTCAAAATCTCGCCGCGTGATTTGAAATTGTATAAAAATACTAACGTAGTGTAACTTAATTCTCTGGCTCTGGCATATAATTCCAGCTCATTTCCATCTGGCAGACATATATCTATTTTGAAAATTCGTTGATTTTCAGTTTTCATATAACAAATATAACAAAAGGAGTTTAAAAGTTTGTTTTGCCGAACTTCAGGTTTAAGTCGTTATACAAATATTTATTTCTTTAAGCCTCTATGTTTCTTGCCTGCAGATGTTAAGCCTCTACTGGCTCTGCCTCTTTGATTGCTTATGAAATTTATTTTCTTATCTGCTTTAATTACGGGGTGATCTCTGTCTACTAAAATAACTTCAAACCACTTATATCTTCCATCTTCACCAACCCAATACGAGTTTAATACTTCGCAATTTGGATATTTCTTTCTTATGTGTTGTTCAGCTTGAGCTTGAAGAGAACTACCGGTTGTAAAAAATCTACCATAGTGGGCCTGTCTTCTTCCGTGTCCTGGTCTTGGTCTTTTTCTTGCGCCCTTTCGTACTCTGCTTCTGACAATTAAGTAACCTTGTTTTGCTTTGTATCCTAATGCTCTTGCTCTGTCCAATCTTGTAGGATTGTCAACTCTAATAAGAATAGGCTCTTTTCTCAGCTGCATTAGCCAAGAGCGCCATCTCTCTGTACCGAAGCTCTCTTTCGGCTTCTTCCATAATTGTTTTAGATATTTTGTGTACCCCATAGTATTATCCTTCCCTATACTTAGGACATTGGATAACGACGTACTGTCGCTTTGTGTATACTTCCCTATAACAGAATTTAAAAGCCTTTCCGCTGATTGATTTTACATAGTGGAGGTGTACTATGGATGCAGCAAAAAGCGCTATGAAGTTCGGAAAAGTATTGTTAGGATTACTAATAATTGCAGCAGGACTATTTTTAGTTCTACACTGGTGGCCTCACTTCCTAAATGTCGCAAAAGGCATAGTAGGAATTGTAATCGCACTAATAGGTTTGTTAGTAGTTGCTATCGGCTGGTCTGACTAACTACTAAATAAAAATTATTTATTTTTGTTCTTTATATTTATCCCAAGAATTTTTACCGAATTCTAATTTCTTTTCTTTCTTTCCTAAACCTACATTTGGTAATTCAAGTTCCGGCCATTTTATTTTTGGTGCGTTGAATTGCATTTTTCTTACTGGTGCGTGTCTTGCGTTTTTCTGTTTTGTCTTAAATCTATTGATGTGTTCGGATACATCTAAGCTTGGCAAACTAATCAAACCTTGTCTACCAGCTATGAATAAACTTGCTAATGTAATTGCAATAATTATTCCAACTAACGTGAACCATCCGCCCGGCAGTGCTGAAATATCTGGCAGATTCAAATTTCCAAGACTAAGAGTTCCTGCTGCAGCTCCAGACAATGCTGTTGCTCCAGAAGTTTCTAATTGCGTTGTTTCTGCAATTCCACCTACATCTTGTTTCAATGCAATTGCAAAGACAGAGAAACTTGGAGTGGTTGCAGTATACTTATAATTATCTCCTGATTCAGAAACGAAAGTGGTTGGCAAATTAGTCCAGCCAGTTGTGTAGTGTTTTATAATTATATCTTCCTTAGCGGCATTGTTTTCAGTTAGCCAAGATTTTGGAACTTCAAATTCAAATGTTGCAATTGACAAACCATTTAGGTTTGTAGTTTCTACCTCAAATAGTTGATAAACATCTGGAGGAAAAACACTTATTGATGTTGGCAATTCTAATAAATCTCTTATTTGCACCCTTGCATTTATAGCCTCAATTACTGTTGTAAATGTTAGTTTCTTCAATGCGAGTTCTTCATCGTTTATACTAAGTTCAGTTGCGGTTCCTGCAGTAATTGATGGGTATGTTTGCGAAATATCAAAAGTATTTGCAGCTGGCAAAGTAGGGCTGCCTGCACTTACTTCTCCTGTTGTACCAG
>Ga0209541_10008631_pt1 | contig 16735 bp, 22 predicted proteins | sample RifCSPlowO2_01_FD_184027 | JGI IMG/M metagenome (GOLD analysis project Ga0209541, IMG submission 184027) | Groundwater microbial communities from Rifle, Colorado - Rifle CSP2_plank lowO2_0.1 (SPAdes) (version 2) | ecosystem: Environmental > Aquatic > Deep subsurface > Groundwater | place...
GGGGTATTTGTATGGCGGAGATATTACCCGCAAAAAGAAGTTGTTGGAAAAGCAGAAGCGGGGAAAGGAAAGGATGAAGGCGACGGGACGGGTCAATATTCCGCAATCGGTATTCCTCGAAATGCTAAAGAAGTAGCGCTCGCCTATCGGCTTGGATTATTCCTTCGCGACCTCAATAAAACTAGCTGCGCGTCCTCGCGGAGCTAGATAAAAAATCGAGCCTCTTCCACGTTAAGGCCCCGCTCACAAAGCGGGGCCTTAAGTTATATCTCCGATTTATTTATCACCGCTCCGCTTCGGACTGCTCGACTGCTTTATAGAGTCTCCGCTCGTTTTACGAATAATCCAAGCCAACGGGCTTGCTCTTGTTGAAAAAGAAATTTAGCAATCAAAAACCGCGAACAATCGGCGCAGGGGACTGACCCATACGCTGACTGTCCGCGGCCGGGGAACTACTCGGTGTCTTTTTTGCTGAACCTACGAAAATACTCTTCTTGCTCCTTGCCCACCTCGAATCCGGCGAATTTTGCCAGGCTGAGGTATGTCTCATAAGTTTTCGGCTTTTCTATAGCTCTTATGAGCAGTATGCCGGCTAGATGCTGCCGAGACACAAAAAGACTAATGAAGTCTCGGTACTTATTGATGTCTTCTTCCTGGCTCTTTGTTATCCTTTCTAGTCTCTGGTTTTCACCAGAAAGCCAGAGCACCAAGAGCACCCCACCGACTACAAAGGCTGCGATCATGATATATTCCATATCAATCCTCCCTCAATCCTTTTTTTAGTTGCTTGCCGTTTTTCGATTCACCCCATCTATCTATTATAACTCTTTTCGAGACTAGCGTCAATAGTAAATTGCCTCCGTTTTCTTAATTTGTTAGTATACTCTTATGAAAGTGGAAGAAATTAAGGAAAAAATTATACCAATCTTAAAACAAGCTGGCGTGATTCGTTCGGCGATTTTTGGTTCCTACGCGCGGGGGGAAGAGACAGCGACTAGTGATTTAGATATTCTAGTGGACTTGCCAGAGGATAAATCCCTCTTGGATTTAATTGGTCTACAGCAAACGCTAGAGGAAAGTTTACATATTAAAGTAGATGTTCTGACTTATGATTATCTTCATCCTCGATTACGTGACTATATTATGCACGATCAAATTCCAATCCTATGAGCAAAGATAGTTCAATTTTTATCGACCATATTTTAGAGTCTATCGCGGCAGTGGAGGAATACACCGCTGGTTTATCTAAAGAAGATTTTTTGAATGGGCGCCAGATACAAGACGCTGTGATTAGGCGCTTAGAGGTAATCGGTGAAGCAGCTAGGCATTTGCCGCAAGAAACTAGAAATTTGTATTCTGAAGTGGAATGGAAGCAGATCGTTGCCCTGCGTAATTTATTGATTCATGAGTATTTTGGCGTAAACCTAGATTTAGTCTGGAAAGTTGTGCAGAGCGATGTGCCAAAATTGAAAAGTTTACTAGTTCGGATGCAGGAAAAAGTTGCCTAATTTTTTCCAAATCAAAAACCGCGGACAATCGGCGCAAGGGACTGACCTATGCGCTGACTGTCCGCGGTAAAGTTCTAGTCTTTCGAGAGCGTTTTTAAGGGGGTCCACCACCCTTTCGGACAGTATATATACATACTCCCAAAAAAACAATCAAGAAAGTAAACACTACAATGAGTTCTTTCATCGAATCTCCTTCCCGGCTTAAGGTTGGACAATATTAATAAAACAACTTTTTAACGCGACTGTCAATCTTAACGTAAATTTGGTCATTTTTTGTATAATTCTCATATGTTTAGTAAACAAGCCATACGGATAATTGGGATGGTGGTGGCAGTGTTGATTATCATTAGTTTGGTGCTGTTTGAGGCGGCTTTTCTTCTGGTCTAATTCCCATGTTAAATTTTTTTCACACTAAATATTTTACTATTGTAGCCATTGCGGTGGTTGGTGTTTTGGGCGTGGCGGTTTGGCGGCAGGAGCCAAGCAATCAAGCGATTGAAAGGCGAGTCGATAATCTGCAAAATGAGATCGCTGATTTAAATGAAAGAAATTCGGAGCTGGTTAGTTTGGAAGAATATTTTAAAAGTGATGCTTATTTAGAAAAAGAGGCCAAGTTAAAATTAAACGTTAAACGGCCAGATGAAAATGTGGTTTTTATTAAGAGTGAAAACTCAGTGGCCAGTGCCAGTATCCAAGCGGCCGCTAGTTTACCTTTCTGGCAGAGATGGTTAGGAAAAATATTTAAATAAATTTTGCGAGAGTAGTACAGGGGCAGTACACTAGCTTCCCAAGCTAGGGACGCGGGTTCAATTCCCGTCTCTCGCTCAACCAAAGCAAATTTTTTTCGGGACCAATTAACACGAGGGCTCAATTCCTTTCGCCCACTCAAGTTCATAACTTCCTTTGCATTTTTGAGACTTTACTCTATCTTGGGGAGTAGGTCTTTTGTGATTCAGCTTAACGTTTTTTATCCAACCGGAAGGAGAAGCAGTGGAAAAAGTAGATCTTGGTGATCTTAAGACTTTGGCCAGCGGACTTAGGGCAGAGATCTTTGGTCAGTCCGAGGCCCTTGATCTGGTTATAAAAAGTGTGGCTACTGCCCATCTGGGGATCGGTGACCCAGATCGCCCACTCCATAACTTTCTTTTTCTCGGACCTACCGGAGTAGGGAAGAGTGAAGTTGGTCGTACGCTTGCCCGCCTATTGCACGGGGATGATTGCGGTCTGGTCATTCTTGATTGCAACACCTTCAAAAACCCGCATGATGTGGCGCGTCTAGTGGGTGCCCCGCATGGCTATATTGGATTCGACACCCCACCCTTAATCACGACCGAAAAACTAGAGCATGCTTTTACGGTTGTAGTTTTTGAAGAACTGGAGAAGGCAGATGATGCTTTCTTTGATGTTTTACTCGGGTTGTTGGAAGATGGCGAACTGACGACCGGCAAGGGAGATGTTCTGGATTTTACCCGCTCCTTCATTATCATGACTTCCAACCTAGGGAGTCGGGAGGCCTACAAACAGAAGCGGCGGCCGATCGGTTTTCGTTCGGAAACTGATCGGGCAAATCAGATCTTCAGAAAAGAAGCGGAAAAGTTTTTCTCTCCCGAGTTTGTCAATCGTCTCGATACGATTGTTGTTTTTGAGCCACTGACTAGCGTTGAATTGAGTCTTATCCTAGATAAGTTTCTGGGTCAGATCTCATTTCGCTTGCAAGGCCGTGGCCTCCATTTGACGGTAGATGAGTCGGTTAGGCAGTTCTTACTATTGTGTGGGTCAAATCCTTACTATGGAGCTAGGCCTATGCGTCGGGCCATTGACCGTTGGTTGGTTGCTCCTGTGGCAGAATATGTCTTGGAGTACTTACCCAAGGTTCAACCAGAGAAACCAGCCAGCATATCCGTGAGAATGGTAAGTGATCACTTGAAGATCGAAGTGACGAAGCGCTATAGCCAAGCTGCCAGGTAGTTTCTGCTCCAGATTTATTACTAGCCTCAAAGGGGGCTAGTCTTTTTTTGTACACATTTTATTGGAGATAAAATTTTATCAGCGGTATAATAATTAAATGGCTGATGAAACTCTAGTTGCTTATCTTCAGCAAGCGAAGGCGGCGGGGATGAGCGATGAGCAGATCAAGCAAGAACTCGTGGCGGCGGGCTGGCAGGAGAGTGTTATCAACGAAAACTTCGCCGTGCTTAACCCGGATGCGGCTAGCCAGGCGCGCGCGAATTTTAGTTTAGGCAAAAAGGGCATTCTTGGCTTAGCCGCGCTAGGCATTTTAATCTTAGGTGGAGGCGGTGCCGCCTACTACTATTACATCAACTATCCCTCACCCCAGCAGTTAATGCGTGCCTATCTGGTGGCAGCGGAGCGGATTAAAACTATGGATTTTGATGTGCGCGTCGATGCAGAGTTATCTGGCGCTGGGACCGAGGCGCTAGCCGAATTAGGTGGCAATGTTGAGACGACTGCCGCGGGCGAACCAATTAAATATTCCTTGTCTTATCGTGGAGCGTTTGACGGTACCGATTCGGAAAATGAAAAGTTGGATGGCACGTTCGAACTAACCATTTTTGATTTCGCGCCTAAAATTGACCTACGTTTAATAAAGGAAACGCTTTATCTGCGCTTCTCTAACCTGCCCGATCTTGGAATGATGGATTTTGGTCAATTTGCCGATCAGTGGATTCGTATTGATAACCTGACCCAGCTAGCAAATAACAGCGCGGCGATCGTACCAACTGCTTCGCAGTTGTCTGATGAACAGATCGCTCAACTGGAAGAAATTTGGACCCTGGATAGGCTGATTAAAATGACCGAGCGGCTACTCCAGGAAAAGATCAATGGCATTACCACCCATCACCTGCGTTTTGCCTTGGATATGACTGCGGTTAGAGAAGCTGCTATCGCTAGTCTGAAAGTTATCCGTCCCGACGCTCCCGAACTTACTACTGAGGAGCGAGAGCAACTGGATAAAATCTTTGGAGCGATTGAAGTTAAAAATTTGGAGGTTTGGTTTGGCAAGAAGGATAATTTAATTCATCGGTTGGCGCTAGAGATAAACTTTGATGCGGCCAAGATTGACGATCCGAATCTGCCCGAAACGATTGCCATTAATACGAAATTTAATTTAAATCTTTCTGGTTACAATACACCCAAAAATATTACCGCTCCGGAAAATTCTAAAACCTGGGAGGAGATTACAACGGGAGCCATAGATCCCTCGCCTACTCCCACGCCGGTGAGTTCGCCCAGTTCAGTAGCACCGGAAGCCACTCCCTCCTCCGATCTCTGGTTTGGTCTGCGCGGACTAATTTACAGCGTTTTTGGCCAGTAATTTAGCGGTTGAAAAAAATTAGCTAAAAAGCTAAGCTCAATAAGTGCTGCAATACGACCGCAATAAGGCCGTAATCTCTTTTTACGCCGGGGCCGGAGGCGTGGATGCGCAGGATTGGACTAGTATGCTGCTGCGCATGTACCAGAGGCTAGCTCAAAATAAGGGCTGGCGCTTTTCGGTTTTGCATCAATCCTTAGGCGAGCAAAGCGGCACCAAGTCAGCCACCGGCGAAATTATGGGCACAGGGGTTTATGACACCTTGAAAGGCGAGTCGGGAGTGCATCGTCTGGTGCGCATCTCCCCTTATTCTGCCAAGCAACTGCGCCATACCTCGTTTGCTTTAGTGGAGATAATGCCCGAACTGGTAGCGGAGAGTCTAAAGCTCAATCCGAACGATTTAGAGTTCGATACCTTCCGTTCCTCGGGGCCCGGTGGACAAAATGTGAATAAGTTAGAAACCGCGGTCCGAGTGACGCATAAGCCCAGTGGGATTGCTGTTGCAGTACAATCGGAACGTTCACAAGGACAGAACAAAGAAAAAGCGCTGCAATTGTTGGCAACGCGCTTGGCACAACGCATGGAGCAAGCTAAAATAGAAGAGTTGTCACAATTAAAGCCCGAACTGAAATCCGGCTCGATTGAGTGGGGGAGTCAGATTCGTTCCTATGTGCTGCATCCCTATCAGATGGTGAAGGACCACCGCACTGGCGTAAAGTCCAGCCAGCCAGAAAAAGTTTTAGACGGCGATCTGGATAAGTTTTTATCGGCTGAACTATAAACTACAAACTATCAACTATAAACTGTTTGCGTGATTACATTTAAAAAGGTTACAAAAAAATATAAAGACGACTTTACCGCGCTAGATGATGTTAGTTTGGAAATTAAAGATGGCGAATTTGTTTCGCTAGTGGGCGCGGCGGGCGCGGGCAAGTCTACTTTAATTAAAATGTTGATCAAGGAAGAAGTGCCTAGCTCCGGCCAGGTGATCATTGATGGCATGGATTTGGCGGATGTGGCCAATCGAGAAATTCCTTTTTTGCGCCGCAAGATTGGCACTATCTTTCAGGATTTTAAATTATTAGATAGCAAGACCGCTTTTGAGAATGTGGCCTTCGCGCTGGAAGTGTCGGGCGTGCATGAGGAGGAGATCAAAGAAGACACCACCCAGGTATTGGCGATAGTTGGTCTAAGCGATAAACACCGGAATTTTCCCAAGGAGATGTCGGGCGGTGAGAAACAGCGCCTAGCGATCGCCCGCGCTTTAATTCACCGACCCAAGATAATTCTCGCTGATGAGCCGACTGGAAATTTAGACATGGTAAATAGTTACGAAGTGATTAAACTGCTTTGGAAGATCAATGAGATTGGTACGACGGTAATTTTGGCTACTCATAATCGGGAAATCGTTAATACTATTGGTCGCCGTGTGGTGACGCTGGAGCAGGGCAAATTAGTACGCGACCAAGCCGAAGGCGGAAAGTACATTATCTAAGGGAATTTTTAATTATTAAATTTTATAATTTTTTAAAAAATTACTAAACTACAAAAGTTATTTTATGAACGAGCATAAGCGTCACCCAAAGTCTGACGACAACTTTATTGCCGAGCCAGTCGATTCGCCGCACGCGCATCAAGCCGAAACTACTGGTGTCGCCTTTAGTCGGATTTTAAAATCCGGCTGGATCAGTTTTAAGCGCAATCCGGTCTTGAGTATTGGCGCTACCGGCGTGATGACTTTAACCTTGCTGGTTTTTTCCGGTTTGTTAATGTTGAATTTTTTCACCGCCCAGACGGTGAACTATTTTAACGACAAAGTAGACATTACCGCCTACTTCAAACTCGATGCCAAGGAGGATCAGATTTTAAAAATTCAAAACGACTTACAAAAACTACCCACCGTCAAAGAGGTGGGCTATGTTTCGCCCGATCAGGCCTTGGCGGAATTTAAGGAAAAGCACAAAAACAATCAGGTGATCTTAGATTCGTTAGAGGAGTTAGGTAAAAATCCTCTGGCCGCCTCATTAAATGTTCGCGCCACCGAACGAGGCGAGTTCAAAGAGATTGCTGATTTTTTGGAGGGGCATGACCTGCGCGCGGTAATAGATAAAATCAACTACCAAGAAAACCAGGTCTATATCAATCGCATTCAGGCTATCTCGCGCGGCTTGAGTTGGTGGGGGTTGCTGACCTCGCTCTTTTTGATCATCGTGGCGGTACTGGTGATGTTTAATACTATTCGCTTCGCGATTTACAACCAGGCGCGGGAGATTGAGATTATGCGGCTGGTGGGTGCCTCTAACTGGCACATTGGCGGCCCCTTCATGATGGCGGGGGTATTGTATGGCCTATTCGCCTCGGCGGTTACGCTGATAATCTTTTATCCGCTGGTCTACTTCATTACGCGGAAGTTGGTTAGCTTAGATGCCGACATCGCCGCGCTTAATCTGTTTGGCTATTTTGTTAGCCACTGGTACTTGGTCCTACTTGCCATCCTCGGCGCTGGCCTGGTGCTTGGCATCGGTAGTAGTCTGATCGCGATCAGACGACACCTGAAGGTCTAGGTCATTTGTAGATAACAAGAACAGTAGCAAAAAACGATTGTTCAATTATAGCGCGATCGCGCTATAATTGAACAATGTGAAATTAATCTAGTTAGCGTTGCAAAACCGTCGTTTTTGGTTTAGAATAGGGCGTTAAAAGAATTTTGGAGGGTCGGCTAACGGTAGGCCTATAGACTCTGAATCTATCAATCCTGGTTCGAATCCAGGCCCTCCAGCCATCAGCTTGAAGTATCGGGAGACTGGAGAGCGTAGGGTAAATCTTATGTGATATGAAGATACTAAACATAGATAAATATATTGGAATTACACCGTTAGCTATTATAGGCTTTGGAGGGTCATTTATTTTACTTTCCTTAGCCAATGAAGGCATTTTTATCCGAGAATCTTTATTAATTTTTATCTGGGGAGTACTATCTTCTTTCATAAGGCAAACATATAAAGATAGACTGGCTTTCTTAGTAAACAAGGGTAATGGCAAGTACGGAGACAAGCATAAGAATTCTTGGGTTATTTACTATTTTTTTCAGGGCGTTATGTTTATAACATTTACTTATTTAATTTTTTATCAATCGGTTCTTGCCCTTGAACCGGAATTTGTATCAGTGGAATTTGTCAGCGTTTTAAACTGGAGCATTTGGACCTGGCCTGGTTGGGAAGCTATTTCCGTTCTTATTTTATTGATAACAGCCATTGCTATTTTTTGGCAAGCAAAAGAAACAAAAAAGTATACTAGATATTCTGTTATGCCAAATGCTTGGTTCAAAATGAAAGGGGAAAATTTTATAATTCAAAATAAATCTAGGTTCCCGATTTATTTTGCTGTAGATATAAATTTAATTGGCAAGGACGTTAGCGGAAATAAAGTAGCAGAAGTTTTGCAAGGAGGTTACTGGCTACAAAAACCATTATTTGTATATGGAGACAAAGATCTTACACTTCCACCTGCATTTCTACAATTTAATAAGTTTAGTAAAGTTCCTAACTTTACTCAAAAGGGCAAAGTATACGCTAGTATAAAATATTGTTATTGGCCAGTGTTTGCACCCGAAGAAAAATCGCAAGTTATACTAGATAACTCATGGTCTTTTGATTTTTCTGAGAAAGAGTGGACTGGTCCAAACGGAGCAAAAGAGGAGAATATAAACTAATGTGTTCCCGACCGAGACGGGTCAAAAGCACTTTGGAAAAGACCTCAAAAACCCTAATAATACTTGTACATCAATGGTTCTAAACCGGGGAAGGCCAGCCAATAAGATTTATCAAAGAAACTTATCGATATGTATTAATGCATAACGCAGAAAAATACTAATAACTTTAGAGTTAAATGAAAATCAAACTACTGAACGAGAGAGTCATTTCTTTAAAAGATGTCCTGGATATTCTCGAGAAACAAAAAAGCGGGACTGAGTGGGCCAAGAAAACGAACACGTGGGCAACAGATCTTGCTAGGGAGTTTGACAGAATAAATGGCGGAGTTTGGCTTCGGGGATTATTGTCTGAAGAAAGTTTCTGGCAGATCATACTGCCCGAGCATAACCACATGAAAAAGGTAGCGCCGTTTTTAATTCCAGATGGTACCGTCGTTGCGGAAGCACTCTCATTTTACAGTGGGCGCAAAAATACCACCGATAGCGAGTGTGTGAATCTCATCGAATACTTGGAGGAACAAATAAGAAAAAATGGCTTTACTGATGATATTGTTCTGGGGGTGAAGAACGAAAAGCTGTACCATATCGACGGTCTACACCGTAGCATTGCCTTGGCTTCGTTAATCAATGATGGTATGCCATTTAATGCAATACCAGTGTGCCTTGCTAACGGTAGTCCCGACTGAGGCGCATCAAGCGACCATTAGGAATCTAGCCCAAAACCCTTTTAGAATAACTACGGATTGTTAGGAGCATATATTATGTTCAATTATTTTGACGAACAAAAATGGTTAGAATTAATTAAGAAACCAAACTGGAATGTTTTTATCAAAGGACGAACAGAAAGGGTGGAAGGAAGATTTATTAGCAATTTTATAGGCGGGGTATAGGAGGTCTTAGGTTTACTTCCAGTCGGCCCAGGTCTGTACGTCTCCAAGAATTGGTGCTATAGTAGTCACAAGCAAAACACTTATTTGCGAAGAGTAGTCGAACTTCCTCAATATTTAATTTGCAGAGTAAATATTAACAAAACAACTATGGCAACTGGTACAATGAAAAAGCGGGTCGAAGGTAAGGACTTCCGCTTTATTACTCCGGATGAAGGTGGCAACGACTTGTTTTCTTTCAAGGATGCCTACCCAGGAGAAACCCCTGAAGACAAGAAGAAGTACATGGACGATCTAAACGAAGGTGATAAGGTCTCCTTCGATGTCGAGCAGGCAGAAAAAGGACCACGCGCGGTCAGTATCAAACGCGCCGAGTAGTCGCACGATTATAAAAGGACCCAGTGGGTCCTTTTATAATCCGGAGAAATGTAAAGATGGGAAAACTATTTAGCTAATATGAGCGCGGATCATAGCAACAAAAATTTGGGCGGAAGGGTGGCCTTGGCCTACTCATGGCTTCCTGGTGGAATGGAGAATGTGCTTGATGTGGGGTGCGCGTGGGGTGATGGGGTATTTTCCTTGAGTCGCAAAAGCGCCCACGCCTACGGGATTGATACCAATGCGGATTATATTAAAAAGGCGACCAAGCGCTTTCCCCAATTTTCTTTCTTGGTTTCCGCGATAGAATCTACTCCTTTTGAAAATCAGTTTTTTGACGCTATCGCTATGAACGACGTGCTGGAGCACGCGCGCGATGAACTTAAATCCCTTAACGAGGTTCACCGTATTTTAAAGCCGGGAGGTATTTGTGTGATAACCGTTCCGCATAAAGGATGGTTTGCCTTTCTTGACCCGGCCAATTACAAGTTTTATTTAATGAAAAGATTTCCTGCCTTATTTTCAAAAATATATGACTATGTTATTAAGAATAATCCCGATTTTAAAAATAAAGTTGCCGAGGGATTTCACCGCCATTATTCGCTGGCAGGTCTAAGAAAACTACTCAACAGCAGTAATTTTAACGGGCACTTTAAGGTAGAACGGGTGTTTAAGTCGGGTCTCGTGTTGGGGGTGTTAAATAATAACCTGCGTGCTAGCTTGCGCCGTGTCGTAGGAGTTAGGGCGGCGCGGGCGCTGCTTTTTCCACTGGCCTGGCTGGCCGGAGTTGAATATTGGATTCCCTTTGGGCCGCTTTCCTATAACATCGCCGTGGCGATCAGGAAGCAGTAATACTGAATTTCTACCACCAGTGCTTTATCTATGTATTACGTTTATATCATACAGTGTGGAGACAAGACTTTGTATACTGGAATTACCACCGATCTAGCCCGGAGATTTAAGGAACACCAGCAGGGCAAGGGCGGGGCCTATACGCGCGCCAGAAAAGCAGTTAAGCTGGTATATTCGGAGAAATGCAAAGATCGGAGTGCGGCCTCAAAGCGCGAAGCCCAGATTAAATCCTGGCGACGTGAAGCAAAATTAGGTTTAATAAAATAATGGAAATAAAAAATCTCTTGCAGGAAGCGAGGCAAATCTGGGGTGATAAGAAGTTATCTCTTTCCCAAATTATTGTCAGGCTGGGAAAAGTTTATGGTGATATCTGCCGCTGGGAGAGAGATGCTGAAAAAGACAAGTCGACTCATACTGACGATGGGCTAAAAAAGGAACTGGGCAATGTCATTTTTTCAACTATTCGGTGGTGTGATGATCTGGGCTACGATCCAGGAGAGTGTATCAAACTGGCCGTTGATTGCCAGAAGAAGTTTGAGAAGTAATCCGGATTTGACAAAATAGACCTTTTAATATACACTTAATTCATAATTTATTATCTCTGTCAGTTTTTATCGTTTAAGGAAATTAACTCTCTTAGCGACTGTATCGGCGTAGCGCTGTATCTAAAAACTCACGAGACGTTGAAGATATGCCTATGACCAGGAGTTTTAGGGGTCCGCGCGGCAGTAGCCGCAGTCGACCACCTTTTCGACCAAGTCGCCCCGTGCGGCGCGGTAATCGGTTTGGTGATTATATCGATCCCACCCGCTTTATTAATAAGGCGGTGGTGACCGAGACGGTAGAAGAATTTGTACCGGAACACCAGTTCGCGGATTTTGGCGTGGATGCGCGTTTGCAGGCCATTATTGCTGGCCGTAAATATATTACTCCCACTCCAATTCAGGATCGAGCCATTCCGCACATTTTAGAAGGCAAGGACTTAGTTGGTATTGCTAATACCGGCACCGGTAAGACGGCCGCTTTTCTCGTTCCATTGATTGATAAGCTTTTACGTAATCCCGAGGAGCAGGTATTAGTGGTAGTGCCAACCCGTGAGTTAGCTGACCAGATCGATCAGGAATTAAAAGCTTTCACCCGCGGTTTGCGCTTTTATTCCGCCTGTTGCGTGGGTGGGGCTAGTATCAACCGGCAGATCTCGCAATTGCGCTACAAAAATCAGTTTGTGATTGGTACACCCGGACGACTCAAGGATTTGATTAATCGCCGCTATATTCGCTTGGCCGAGTTTAAAACGATTGTTTTAGACGAAGCCGATCGCATGCTCGACATGGGTTTTATCAACGATATTCGTACGATTATGGCGGGCATGCCTAGTGAACGGCATACGCTATTTTTCTCGGCAACTTTATCAACCGAGATTGAGCGCTTAATTTCCGAATTCCTGCGCATGCCGATTCGCATCTCGGTTAAAACCCGTGAGACAGCGCAAAATGTGGATCAGGATGTGGTACGGGTGGAACGCGGTCAGGATAAACTGGAGGTATTACACGAGCTACTGAATAAGGCCGAATTTAGTAAGGTCTTAATTTTCGGTCGCACTAAACATGGGGTGGAGCGACTTTCGCAAACCCTAGCGGGCCGTGGTTTTAAAGCTGAGTCTATTCATGGTAATAAAAAACAATCCCATCGGCAGCGGGCTTTGGCGATGTTTAAAGCCAGTCACATTCAGGTACTAGTAGCGACTGACGTAGCCGCGCGTGGCTTAGACATTGCTGATGTTAGTCATGTAATTAACTATGATTTACCGGCTACTTATGAGGACTATGTACATCGCATCGGTCGCACTGGCCGGGCCAATAAGCGTGGTAAGGCGCTGACTTTTGTCGAGTAACTCTAGGCCCGCCCCCATCTTTCGACATCCGATGTCGAAAGATGGGGCTTTAATCGAAATTAATGTTAATTGATGAGGTGACAATTCGCGTCAAGGCGGGCGATGGCGGCAAGGGCGCCGTCGCTTTTAATAAGATCAAAATGGCGCTCGGCCCAGTCGGTGGCAGTGGCGGCAAAGGCGGTGACGTTTACTTTGTCGGTGTCTCCGATTTGGGGGTACTATCACAATTTCGTAATAAAAAGTCAGTTGAAACTAAAGCTGGCGGTAATGGACGGGGAAATTTTGTCGATGGTCCGGATGGAGAGGATGCCGAGATTAAAATTCCGGTGGGTACAGTGATTACTGACATCACCAGCGGCGAAGCGAGAGAGATTATTAAGACGGGTGAGAAGATCTTAATCGCCAAGGGCGGCTACGGCGGCAAAGGGAATTATCATTTTCGCTCTTCATTGAACACTACTCCGCGGCAGTTTCAGGCTGGCAAGCCAGGTGAGGAGTTTACGCTCAAACTCGAATTAAAGTTGATTGCCGATGTCGGCTTAATTGGCTTGCCTAATACGGGTAAATCTAGTTTACTGAACGCTCTCACCGCGGCCAAGGTCAAAGTGGCCAACTACCCTTTTACTACGCTCGAGCCGAACCTAGGTGTTTACTATGAATTAATCTTGGCCGATATTCCTGGACTAATCGAGGGTGCTTCGGGCGGCAAGGGTTTGGGGATTAAGTTTCTCAAGCATATTGAGCGGACTAAAATTCTTTTTCATTTAATTTCAGCCGAGAGTGAGGATCCAGTCAGAGATTACGCCGTTATTAAAAAAGAGCTGGCAAGTTACAATCCAGAACTAGCCAACCGGGCGGAGTACTTGTTTTTAAGTAAAAGTGACACGCTGCCGCCGGAGGAAGTTAAAAAGAAACTAGCGGTGCTAAAAAAGTTAAATAAAAATGTGGCGGCGTTGTCAGTCTATGACGACGCGAGTCTCGGCCAGGTCAAACAACTACTCAATCAGATCAAGGCAGGGAAGTAGAGTGAAACTATTTACCAGTCAGCCCGTCTTAGATTGAAATGCGTCTAAGGAAAAATAAAGCTAAGCCCTGGATTCGCTGGCAGGCGTTTTTAGTGGGTGAGGCGGTGTTGGCTGGCCTGATCTGGCTTTCGCTTGCCCAGCGGCCCGATCTCTCGATTTCCTTATCTAACGTACCATCACCTACCACCTTGGGCGTTATCCAGGCGCCAGAGTCCACGCTTTCCATTGAGGAAAAAGTTTTTGGCTACTCCACGGCTGGGCGGCCAATTCGTGGCTATGTGATCGGTAGTGGCGCGGAGCGGCTGTTACTATTTGCTTCCATCCATTCCAACGAAAAAGGCACGGCGGTTTTACTAGAAAAGTTGGTGGACGAAATTAGGGCTAACCCAGAGCGGATTGCTAAAAATAAACAAATTATCGTTATTCCACTACTAAATCCCGATGGTTTTTATGATCGCAAAGACAAGCTCAATGCTAACGGGGTGAATTTAAATTTAAATTTTAGCACCAACGATTGGAAAAAGTATGCCCTGGGCTACTTTGCCGGTAACGCGCCCTTTTCCGAAAAAGAAAGCCAGGTACTGCGCGCGGTAGTAGCGGAGTATGATCCAGAATTAATGCTGGCTTTTCACGCGCGCGGCTCACTGGTCAATCCGGAGGTAGACCAAATTTCTAAACGCTGGGCGCTGTGGTACGCCGGCAAAACCGGTTACCAGTATTTCACTGGCTGGGATTACCCGGGCACGGCCACGAAATGGTTTTATCAAACGGCTGGCCATCCAGCGGTAACAATTGAATTAACCAACTACCTAGCCGATGACTGGGTGATCAACCGCCCGGCCCTCTGGGAACTGGTCAGCGAAGAAACCATCGCCCTGCCCCCACTTTAAGGGGCTTTTCTTTTTGACAGCTTTCGCCCGAAAGTCTAAGATTTTGGTATGGACAAGCTGCGGATTCAGATAGTAAATTACAAAACCAAGTCGTATTTATTGGATTGTCTGACTTCTTTGGTAGTCGACCTTAAAAGTTTTGCTAATAGGTATTCGATTGCCATTTTGGATAATGCTTCGGGGGAAGATTTGTCTGATATTCCTGGGGCTTTTCCTGGTAGCAATATCCAGACCTTTCAAAATGACAAAAACTTGGGTTTTGGAGCGGGGCATAATCTGTTGGCGGGCAAGGGCGAAGCGGAATATCTTTTACTGTTAAATCCTGACACTAAGATTATTGAGGCCGATACCGTAAAACGATTAGTAAACTCAATCACCGAATTTGATGCGCAAGTCTTAGGTCCAAGACTAGTTACTCACAAAGGGAAAACCCAGTGGTGGGATCATAGTGAACTGCATGGCTGGCGGGCGAGACTGGCTAATAGTTGCGGCGGAAGTTATTGGCGCGAACATGCTAGGGCAGTTGAGGCGGCCTGGATTTCTGGAGCAGTATCTCTGATTAATAAGCAATGGTTTGATGAACTTGGAGGCTTTGATGAAAACTTTTTCTTATATGCGGAAGAAGAGGAATTGTGCCTTCGATTGCGGCAAAAAGGCGGTAGGGTGATATATGACCCAACCATTACAATGTTTCATCATGGCGGCGCAGTAGCTAAACGTTCTGAGCATTTCAAGAAATCCATGGATTACTATTTAAGTAAACACTTCAGCCACCGGCCAGGTTACAGATTTCTTAGACTTTTCTATAATAAGATTATTCCACTTAAACTTTTAAGATTGTTTGATTAAATAGTAATATGACTATAACTTTTGAAGATTTTGAAAAAGTAGATATTCGGGTAGGTAAAATAGTTGCCGTGGAAGATTTCCCCGAGGCGCGTAATCCGGCCTTTAAACTGAAAATAGATTTTGGGCCGGAAATTGGGGTGAAAAGTTCTAGTGTGCAGGCGGTGGGGGCGCATAGCAAAGAAGAGTTGGAAGGGAAGTTAGTTTGTGGGGTGGTAAACTTTGCTCCCAAGCAAATTGGCCCTTTTACTTCTGAGGTACTAACTTTAGGATTTAAGAACAGCGCTGGTTTAGGCTGGGTATTAATTACTCCGGCCAAGGATTCAGTAAATATTGGAGATAGGTTAAAATAGTAAATAGCTAAAAACAATATGAGCGAAAAACCACCACAGGGTCCAAGTAACAGAATGGAGTCGTCAGTTATTACTCGAGAAGAGGTAATAGAGGCGCATAAAAAGTTTGTCCAAGAGGGGGCTGTCAGTCCAGACGATTTAGATAATGGTGACCCCAGCAGTCCAAGCGCCGAGGCTGAGGCTGCAACTGACTTATTTCTGCGTTGGGTGGAACAAGAGGATGCTAGAGTAAAAGATAAAAGTGAGGAAGAGATTTTACGTTCCAAACTCGGCAAAACAATGTTTTATGTTGATGCTGGCTTCACTGACCCCGATTATCTGGAGGAAGTTTTAGATTGGCTTGATCAAGACACTATTCAAGTGCAAAATCTTCCTGAGGGGCCGGAAAGAGATTCTTTACTAAAAGAGTATTCTAATGCCCAGGAAAAAGTCAGGCTTTTGTTAAGCGTTCACTAGGATATGAAGTGGGCCAACCCGCCGATTATTAAAATTTATGAGGCCTTGGGAGCGGTGGCGGATGGGCGTATAGAGATAAACGGCAACACCGCCAAGGTTTATTCATCTAGCGGTAATAAGTTTTACACTGTCAGCTACGATGGGGAGAAGCAGGCAATTATGACCAATGACAATAGTTCCTATTGGAAGGGGTATTTGGGCTATCCGGCCATCGCTCTTTTGTTTATGGTTGGGGTATTGGAATTACGAAGCGAATTAGCCAGCTTATTAAAAGGCATTGCCTGGAAGGATATTAATACTAAATTCAAAAACGATTTTGTTAAGACTTTGGAATACATTGAAAATGGGTTAGCGAGTGACCAGCGGGAAAAACTAGCCGCATATGCTAAAGAAATTGAAAGCAAGATAAAAGAAATTAACTTAAGTCTACTGGGGGCTAAGGTCTTGCCGCCAGTGGGTTATTAATAAAAATGAGCAAAGTAATAATTTTTTCACTGATAGTCTTGGTGGTGATGGCGGGGCTGCTCTTTTGGCAGCAAAAGAACAAAGAGGAGGCCAAGGCGCCAACTTTAGAATGGGTAACAGAAGACGCTGGGACGG